>Ga0209487_1001607_pt1 | contig 18891 bp, 15 predicted proteins | sample Poulit2012_FD_187524 | JGI IMG/M metagenome (GOLD analysis project Ga0209487, IMG submission 187524) | Agricultural soil microbial communities from Georgia to study Nitrogen management - Poultry litter 2012 (SPAdes) (version 2) | ecosystem: Environmental > Terrestrial > Soil > Agricultural land...
CCCAGGACGTGGCGTACTTAGTCTGTGGTCCTTTTCTGCTATTCCCGCAGGTGTCTCCGTATATTTTCTACACTTTTATAATCAATATTCGTCTTTTGTGTCTCTCTTTTTGTTGTGTCCCAGCCTCTATAACTATTTGTGTCAATTACTCTGTCTTTGTTTCTAAAAACCTCTCATAACCGTCTTCCTGTATTTCCATATATTCGTCTAATCCCATTTTTTCGATTGTTTCGATGTATTTATCCCATTCTGAGAAAGATTCTTTCCCAGCAATAAATTTGTCTTCCATTTCTTGAACATATTTTTCAATATCTGCTTTCAGGCTTGATAATCTTTGATTTTCCTCGACGGTAAACGGAAACGAGGGCCATACTTCATCAACCATATCTTCCTCTAATACTTCTGTTGCCTCGATCGATTCTGGGGCGTTCTCGGCCCCTTTAAAGAAATCTGACTGTACCAAAGCAGGATAACCGCCACCGAGCCAAGTAATATATGGTCTGAGTGCCTGTTCAAACGTTAAGCCATCCGGGTTGTTATTAATCTCATCTGTATACTCCACTGTCCCATCTTCTGCTTTTTCATAGGATTCACCTTCGACACCCATAAATAACATTTCCGCTCCTTCATCACCATAAAAGTAATCTATCCACCGCGCAGTTGCAGCTGGATGTTCATTTTTATCTGTTATAACAAAAGCCGCTTTATGAACGACAGGGGCAGTCTTATAAACCCACTCGCGATCCCCGTCTGGTCCTGTTAATTGTGGTGCACCAACAAAATTATCTGTTCCAAATCGTGTTTCAGGACTCGTTGTGACCGTACTACCATAACGTCCTTGGGAACCTTTTTCATGGTACTCATTCGTCTCTATTGTGAAAATCTTTTGATCAATAAGTCCTTCGCTATATAGTTTATTTATATATTGTAATAATTCTTTATAATTGTCAGACGTACGGAAGAAGCGTAATTCATCCGTTTCTGGGTCAAGATCAACAAACCCTTGTTTTCTACCCTTATTTCCGACATCAAAAGATCCTTTCAACCAACCAATCAGTCCACCAAAGTCACCGGCGCCATATGGAATCGCATCGCCATTATCACCAGGATTTTCTTCCTTCACCGCCTTTAGATATTCGTAAAACTCATCTGTTGTTTGCGGCATGTCCATACCTAATTCTTCAAGCCAATCTTCTCGAATCCAAGGTTTGATGTTACTTGTCATTGACTCAAATTCAGGCGAGTAAACTGTAGGAAGTGAGTATATTTTTCCGTCAGCATTTGTCATTGCAGCTTCTATTTCTGGATAATCTTCAAATAATTGCTTAATATTCGGCATATAGTCATCTATTAAATCGTTGAGTTCTAGAAAAACACCCTGTTCCCCATATTTCATAATATCTACATCCGAAAACTTCGCCGTATAAAAGGCTTCAGGATAATCACCGCCGGCTAATGAAATATTACTCTTTTCCTCGAACCCTTCTGTAGGCACGAGACCCCAATCAATATGAATATTTGTCAATTCTTCGTACTCTTGCCAAGATCTTACTTCATTATAGTCCTCAGCCGTGGTTGGTGGCTTACGCGTCATAAAGTCTATCGTAATTTGTTCATCGACAATAGGAAAACCTGTTTCATTTAAGTAATCCGTATCTTCCTCTGCACTCTCGGTTTCGTTGTCATTATCTCCACTACAAGCAACAAGTAATAGAAGGGGGGCTATTAATAAAGTCAAAAGCATTTTTTTAATCTTCAATATGAATCCTCCTCATTTTTATTGTTATGATCATTTTTAAATTGTGCGTCAAAAACACCCCCTAAACATAAATGTCATTTAATCCGTCCAAGTAAATTTAGCAAATAATATACCACCTAATTAAAGCGGTTTCTTTTTTCTGTTACCTAATATGATTTGATTATTTGCTAATTAAAAAACTAACATATCTCCTTATTTTTTTTAATATGTTAAATCTCTTTTTGTTATGTGAAAGATGACAATCTCATTCCAACTGCCAACAAACCCTTATACATTAGTCTTTTTAAAACTTTCAAAAAAAATGTAATTTCATATTTTGGTGTATGACTGATTCAGTTTTAAAACAGATTCAGCAATTTTTACTTGTAAAATCATACACTTTTTCAGTAAATAACGAATTCTTATCTACACAAATTAAGTAAATATTATGTGTTAACAAACAAAAGAACACCTCGCATTCGAGATTCGAATTTTGAGGTGTAGTTCTCGTAACAATCCTTAGTGATTGATAGACACGCGCGTAATTCCCGTGATATAAATCTATGCGCAGCCTTCTAATCGTGAGGAGGCTTTTTCTCTTTTAAATGAATCTTTCTATATTGGCCTGGTGGTACGCCCTCTTCTTTCTTAAACTTCCTAGTAAAGTTCGCAACATCGACATAACCTACTTCCAAAACGAGCTCTTTGATCGGTTTATCCGTCTCTATTAATTCTTTTTTAAATGCTTCATGGCGCAAATGCCATATGAACTGGGTAAACGTACTTCCTGTTTGTTCTTTCATAAATCTGCTCAAATAAGATACAGATACTTGAAACTCGTTGGCAATACTCTCCAAACTTAATGTGCGTGAACAAAATTCCTCATTGATATAATTCAAAATATCGTCCCGTAAACTCTTATTGTGACTTACCTTCCTATTTTCAACATCCTCGCAAATATAACCAATCATAAGATGAATTGTTTTTTCGAGGTCTTCCAACGATTTAAATTGAACAAGCTTTTTTGTCATTTCCTTGTTATGCTCTATCCCCAATTCAAACGTGGTTTTTAAAATTGTATTAATAAGTTCAAAACACATCACACGCAACATATGAATTGATGTGTCTTGTTTTCTTAGATTGCTCATGATGCTTTTTAATGTTTCATGCGCTATGACTTGATCGCCCTGTTTCAAACTTTGGATAAATGTTGCCTGATCTTCTTGAGGATACCAAAGTGGTGCCTCATTGTATCTCATATTCTCAAAATACATGGCATGATTTGTATTATTAAGGACGTTATATTCCAATGCCACATTGGCTTCAATAAAGGAACGATTAACCAAATCTATACCTTTGTAGATCTTTCCTACACCGATGGCTGGTATTTGTTTACTGTTACCTACCAATTGTTGCTTTAGGTCCTCCATAAACTTTTGCTGCATCAGACTGACATTTCCTTCAATTTCATCTATACTAACAATGATGGCTACCGCATTATCATGAATTAATTCCACCCCATATCCGACACTCTTTTGAAGGGATATCGTCATGAGTAAATTGACGATATTTTCCCTTTCCTGTATGGACTGATTGGTATTCATTCTGTCTCGTAATGACACCACGGTCGTAAAATAATACTTTCCTTTAAATTCAATATTGATATCATGCAACATTTTCTTTACATATGCCGGATTACGCTCCTCGCCGTTTAAAAGATGTGATAATAGTTGATCTCTAATGAGTGGTTGATGAATCTTCATTTGTTCTTGCAACTGTTCACTATCTCTGTGGATATGTTCAATTGTTTCATGAATGCTTTCTAATTCATTCTTTTCTTTACTTTTGGTCATATTTTCAATTCTTTTTGTCCTTAAGGACTGGACAATACGTTGAATCGGTCGATATTGCCGAATCGCCATATAAACGGTAGCTATTGCACCGATAAAAGCAATGATTAGAAGCGTCACAATGATGGATCTTTTTAAGTTGGTCATTTTTACATAAAATTGATCTGTTGGTATCGTCATAACAAACGTCCAATTGCTTACTTCAGAATGAACGGTCACCACAGAGTAGTTTTCTTTGTTAATTGTCATATCTATAATTCCAGCATCATTCGAGGCGAGTTTACTTATCGTTTGATCACTTAACTTCGATCCTTGATTAGCTGATGCAAGTAATTCACTTTCTGCGTTATAAACATACACATTCCCTTTTGAATCCCCTAAAGCATTATCAATCAATTTCGTTATGGTCTCTTCCTTTACAATGAACGTTACTGTACCATGGGAAACGGAACTATTTGTCGGAATCGGGTATAAGTAGGAAATGAGGTGCTTTGGTTTTATATTCGTCGTTATAAGTTCAACCGGTTTAACAACTGGCATAGACGTCGATTCCAAGCGCTCTTTAAACTTAATGCCTTCTTTATCTGCGAAGGGATAGGCCATCTTAATAAAAGTTTCGATCGTACTGGAACCCCTAGGGGAATAGATTTGGTCATCACCATAATAATATAAATATAACTCATCAATAATGGCACTATTTGCTTTATAAGATGTCAATTCTTTGACTGCCTCTTTACTATAATACGGATCGCTGAACATGTAAGGCGTTAACTGATTATCTAAGGAAATTCTATTGGCAATACCTTCTAGTTCTTTCATTCTCGTATCTAAGAATTCTTTCACCTGCTCTACTTTATCCGTATTAAATTTAATAATTTCCTCCCGTAAGTTTTGCACAGATGTTTTATAAAAAATAGCACTTACCATTGTAAACGGTATCAAAAAAATAATAAAATAAGAAAATAAATATTTATAAAATAAACGTGTTTTCTTTTTATCCATAGTCATCCCCACATTATGATACATTTAAGATATTCAATCTACAACATGACCTAACCAAAGTAACCCAAAGTAAAAGGAAAGTCTAGATGGTTATTGATTGTTGGTATTCGGAAACAAAAAGCCCCTTTATAACCGATTGGCTGTACTTGCCCAAATCCAATATAAAGGGACTTCACTTATTTGCAATGATACAGGTCAACATCATTTAGTCTATTGGTGACCATCTGCTCATAATTTAAAGTCGTTTAGTAGATTGTTACTTCGTCCAGGAGATTGTTCATTTCCCTAAATTCCATCCATTTACATTATGTCAATAGACCAAAGGGCTATTAAACTACGACACCCAGAGGATCAATATGTAAGTACCGTTGTTTTTCATCCTCGGTTAATGGTGTATTTGTCGTAAACAAGTCCATATTATCAGCAATCATCGCTGAAATATCTTCGGTCAGTTGTAAGGTGTCACAAACGAGTACACGTGCATCGCCAAACTGTCCGACTTTAATAGCTCCCCGTTGTAATAAGACATCTTCTACTTTCCAGTAATGCTCTGACCAGTCTATCCCACAATGGCGGTATGATGGTACATTTATTTCCGTCCCGTCTGGTTCTACCGTAACGAGCTGTTCATAATCAGTTGACAACCTACCAGGCACGTCCATCCGTTCTTCTATGCCATGTATAAAAGTGTTTGAACAGAAATCCACACCGATGAGCACAATTTTCCCACGTCGCTGTAGCAGCTTCCATAACGGTGATCCTTTACCACACGGTGTGGTCATTTTTTCATCATCAGCTACAAAGACTTTAGCATCAGCTCCTAAGGCAGCTACTGAATGTGTCGGATGAAGCGAACGGATGACAGAAGGCCGCTTGCGAAACAATTCAGGTAAAATCCCCACACACGATGGTGAATCTTGCACATAAAACTTTGGGTTTTTTTCATTTATATATGACCATGTATGTGTTGGGAAAACGAGTAAACCCTCTGCCATATAGTCTGATAAAGCATCTAGGACGGTATCGGCGCCGCCTGCTACTTGTCCGATTTTTTTCATAGATGAATGGACTAAAATAGAATCGGATGACTCAATGCCCATATCTTGTAGTTGTTTGATTAAATTCGCTTTTGTGTGTGCTTCTAAGTTGCTCATGTGTAATCACTCCTAAAAAAAGTCACCTGAATAACATGTTGTAAACAACTAAAATGTTCCTAACACGCCAGTCAGGAGTATCCATACACTTATCCGCCACCGGATAAATGCGGACATCTTTTATTTTACACATTGCGGTGTGTGATGCAACATAATTAAAGTGTGAGAAAGCATCTTCATATTCAAAAATGGCTCATGCGTCACATCCACGGAGTCATTCACATGTTTATTGTCCATTCAACATATCATTTATTATCCAGTAGTGCTTCAATCTCCTGTATCTTCTTCGCGTCCACACTCCTGTCACTATAGCGAACATCTTCATAATACGTCCGTAACAAATCAATTTCCACTTCATTATGCTCAACAATTTTCTGAATCTGCTCAAGTGTTTCTTTAGCTGTTAGCGCATCCGCATAGTCAATCTCGTCACGTTTCTGCTCGACAACATGCCGATAAATAAACCGCACCTTATCTTCATTAGATAAAGCATCCCAACCGGGTTCACGTTTGAATATTTTATCAAACAAGCCCTTCGCTTTATCTTGCTGTTTTTCTCTCCATCTCCTCCAATCAAAGACAGTTTCTTTCTCGTCGATATAAGGTGCCTGTTCGTTTTGATCTAGACGATTTGTAATTCCTTTTAAAAATGCTATAAATTGTTTCCATTTTTCAACCAACCATGTACGTGTTTTTTTGATCAGTAAAAAGATTAACACGATGACCGCTACAACAATGAAAACATAGAAAGCATAAATAACTACTTGTTCCAAAAACTCGAAAAAAGGATGTGCCTCCGCTTTGTCTTCGCCTGGTAACTGCATTTCTCCTGTTGATGGTGGTGAATTATCGGGTACGACCTCTTCCTCTTCACCACTACTAGAAAAAATAAACCCCATAATAGAACGGATAACACCTAGAAACCCATCTCTTACAATGCTGAGATTACCTATTAGAATGACACCAATGGTGAACAAAATTATGATTTTATTCTGCTTTTTGATCGTGCTACTAATGTAAGGTGTTTGATCTTTTTCCAATGTTGATGTTTTCAAGCGTTCCGTATTTGAAACAAAAAGTGTCCCAACAACAAAGAGTGTCCCACCACCCGTGACCAAATAAAGGTAATCAGAAAACATATCGACATGACGAAATATGAAGTATGTGACAAAATAACCGATAAAACCGCCAGCCCATAAATAAGCGACTGGTAGTAACGAATGCCATGGTCGACTCGCATACAACATGCCTCTAAAGGCCATAATTGGGAGTATGATGACAACGATCCATGTAGCCCAAGAAGCCAGTGGCATGAATAGGAGGGTGGAAAATCCGATGATGATCGACACAAGTGCATATAGCCACCATTTTTTCTGTTGAATGATAGACCTGAAAACAATCCCAATCATAAGCGCGATTGGCAAAGCGATCAACCAATACAACAATGGCAAATCGAGATACTGTTTTAGTACAATACCGATCATTAAAACAACAGGGAAGAGCAACACATATTCAAATAAACCTTGAAGTAAAGTGCGTCCAATATGTTTAAATTGCTTCATTAGCCTCCTCCTTCTGTTGATAATTTTTCGTCGTTTCCGATTCCATTGTAATGATTTCAACCGCATTGCCAAGTGATTTAAGCGTTTCAATTTGTACCTTCATTTTATTTGATACAGTGGATGTAATAATCAATATGTCTTTTCCACTGACCTCATTTTCAATATCTTCTTCCAAAAAGATAGAAATACTTTTGTTCGCATCGAGATTTAATTTGGCCATTGTTTCTAAAATGTACATTAATTGTTGCTGACTATTTTCAGGCTCTATACGAATGGTGTTCGTTGACTTTCTCCCTATATACGTATTACAACCGAACCCAGTACTTACACCCTTTGATATCGAAAAGTCTGCAATGGAAGCCGCATAAGATAATGCCTTTTCTAATAAATCCTCATCAACGACAGGTAACCAGACATCCTCTGTTTGATTGAAGTTAACATAAATCATTAAGTAATGATCTGCTGAAAAATCCTTTTTCGTCACTTGCAATTGGTTTGTTCGTGCCGTTGCCTTCCAGTTGATTGTATTTAATGAATCACCAGCCGTATAATCACGAACACCAGCCGTTAAAAAGGGATCTTCCATAATCCACCGTCTGACAACCACTTCTCCAAGCCAATTGTGGCTTGGTAATGGAATATCTTCAATCGCTGTTAGACTCGGGTAAACAATCACTTCTGCGGGTGAGGGTTTCCGAATAAAATCTTCACCATAGCCAAATGGATCACCTGTTGAAATTTCAACACGGTCAAATTGATAGTGGCCTCTTTTTAAGCAAATGAGCGGCTGTCTACGCCGTATCTTTTGATATGGGAGCAGACTAAATAGTGTACGATGTAAATCACCCCGCCCTTGCAAATCTTCATCAATAAACTCAAGATGATGACTAATTCTTGATTCCAGACGCACCCATGGTAAAGGCAATATTTTTTCATTAACGAGCTCATCAACCATTTCAATTTTTTCACCAGCAAATACCGCCCGTTCACTGAAAGAACGTTTATATGTAATACCAGTCAGTCCCCATTTACCATAAATATAAGCTTGAACACCAATCACAATGAATGTTATGAAAATAAACCAAGCTAGACTGCCCATTTATTTTTGCATTCCTTCTGCCAATTGTGCTTCAGTGGGAACTGGAACCGTTGCGATAATCTCATCCAAAATCACATCAGTTTGGTTTTGTTTAAGCCTTATAGATGGTGACAAAATAAGCCGGTGACCCAATACTGGCTTAACCATAGCCTTTACATCATCTGGGGTTGTATAATCACGACCTTTTAAAATGGCGTGTACTTGAATGGCGCGTAGCAATGCCTGACTACCACGCGGACTCACACCCAATTCGACATGCTCGTGATCCCTTGTTGCTTCGACGACATCCATCAGATACCGGTACATATCATCACTTACATGGACATCCGTGTACATTTTCTGTGCCGCGATAATATCTTCCCGTGTCGCAACGGCCTCTATGCTTGATAATGGTTGACTATCTTTAAACCGCTTCAAAATTGAAATGCCCTCTTCTTTTGATGGATAACCTAAATTTACTTTCAGCATAAAACGGTCTAATTGTGCTTCAGGTAATGGAAAAGTACCTTGGCTTTCAAGTGGGTTTTGTGTCGCAATCACGATAAATGGTTCATCCAACTTGTGTGTTTCACCATCAATAGTCGTCTGGCGCTCTTCCATACATTCTAGTAAACTTGACTGTGTTCTTGGTGTCGCCCGGTTAATTTCATCTGCAAGTAGAATATTAGAAAACACTGGGCCTGATCTAAATTCAAATTCACCTTGTTTTTGATTGTAAAAGTTAATACCTGTCACATCAGATGGCAATAAATCAGGCGTAAACTGAATGCGCTTACATGAACTTGACAATGAATCTGCCAATGTCCGTGCAAGTAGTGTCTTTCCCGTGCCTGGCACATCTTCCAAAAGAACATGCCCGGAAGATATCAAAGCAACAAGTATATGATCAATGGTTTCATCTTTTCCTACGATCACTTTTTGTATATTTTGTTTTACGCTGTCTGTCATCTGCTTGATTGATTGCAAATCCATATCTTAAATCTCCCTCTCCCCAAAAAATGTATTCCTACTAGTATGCCATAAATAAATATCTTTTGCAGTGTGATACACGGTTATATTGTCATTTTGTCATTAACATTATAGTAACAAAATATTAAAAGACGGTTACATTTATATAATAAAACAAAAAAGAGCAGAATCAGATCTGTACTCTTTTTTGCTTTATCTTAATCGACATCTTTTACTACACGAAAGCCGAGGTTACCAGTGGAGCTATCCGGTGTGTTGGAAGACCGGGCAGCGGCGCGATATCGATTACAGTATGAATGATGACATAAGTATGAACCACCGCGCATTACACGACTGTCGCCGTCTTCGGCACCTTTAGGATTGTCCTTTCCTCCCCGTTTATGAATGTTTGTTGCAAACCAATCTGAGCACCACTCCCAGACATTACCTGCCACTTGATATAGTCCATAATTATTGGGGGGAAAGCTATGGACAGGTGCCGTTCCTAAATAACCATCTTCCTTCGTGTTTTCTTCAGGAAAGGTGCCTTGCCAAATATTACAATAATGCTCACCATTTGGGGTCAATTCATCTCCCCATGGGAACATTTTTTGTTGCAAACCACCTCGGGCTGCATATTCCCATTCCGATTCTGTTGGCAAACGCATACCAGCCCACTTACAATATGCTTGCGCATCATTCCAGGAAATATGAATCACAGGATGATCTAGACGATCATCGATTGTTGATTCAGGTCCTTCTGGATGAGCCCAGTCAGCGCCCTGCACAACGTACCACCATGGTGTTTGTTGTACTTTTTGTTTGACCGTCTTCAGCGTCTCTTCACTAATTAATTTATAAAATACAAATGACCAGCCAAAATGTTCTGCTTCTGTTTTATAACCTGTTTCATCAATAAACGCTTTAAACTCTGCATTCGTAACGGTATATGGGGCGATGTAAAATGAATCGATTGTTATTTTACGAATCGGTCCTTCACCATCAGCTGGAAAACCTTCTTTGCTGTTCGTCCCCATTAGAAACTGACCACCTTCAATGAACACCATGTCGTCTGTTATGTGTTCTCTTCTCGATTTTTTGATCTTTTGTGATGGTCTGTCAGTTGATACATCTTGCTGTGACTCCCGACTTGCTGCACAACAACTCTTATTTTCTTTTTCCATCATTAACCCACCTATTCATTTTAAGATATAGCGACGCAGGATATGCCGATAATCATCATGACCGCTGCGACAATTCTTCTTGGTCCGAAGCCTTCTTTTAGTAGGTATGCTCCCATAATGGCGCCGATCAGTATACTCACTTCCCTAACAGGTGCCACATAACTGACAGGTGTAAATGTCATCGTCATTAAAATGAGTAAATACGCTAAAGGAAATAAAAATCCGACACCAATGGCCTCTTTACGATGATGTTTCCAACTCGTCTGAACGTCTTCCCAATTCTTCCTAGCAAACGGTGTTAACATAAGGACTTGGACAATAATACCACCATAATTTAGTAAAAGCGGGGACACAGCAAACACACTTACAGCACCTTTATCCAAAAGCGTATAGCTGGCAATGGCAACACCAATGATAAGTCCATAATAAACAGATGTCGAGGTATTGCCTTCTCTAAATATATGTAAGCCGCCTGTAATCACAAACACACCTAAAATAATAAGACTGATTCCCGTTAGGCCGAGCCATGTTAAGTGTTCATCAAATAAAAAAAGAGCCATAACAGCAACGATCAACGGACCAGTTCCCCGTGCGATTGGATAGACTAACGATAAATCACCCTTTTGATAGCCTTTTTGCAAAATTAAAGAATACATTAAATGAATGATCGCGCTAGCAACGATCATGAACAGATGCATCCAACCAAACGAGAAGGGTTGGATAAGAAACACCACAATGACAATGGGGGCATAAATGATCGAACTCATTAAAATATATAACCATACGAATGCAAATCCACCTTGCGACCGTTTGGCTAAATAATTCCATGTCGCATGCATGACAGCTGATGCGATGATTATGCCAATGGCTAAGACTGACATGGTGTTCCTCCTCCATAATTAGAAGCCCGATCTGTCTTAACTAAGTTTTAAGTATGCTTCTAGTTTACAATGATCCAGCTTGGTCTGCACGCATTATGAATGATCATGTTATTGTCAAAAACAACCATTTTCAATAAGTGCCAAGTTCTACGTTTGTTTTGAGAGTTGAGCATAATAGTCGTCTAAATCGATGGAGCGCCCAGCGTCTAGTCGTGATGCTTCTGCTGCAAAAGCCATTAAATGACTATGCAAAGAGGTAGAGGCTGAAGATCGACTGTTTGGTTTTTCGCCCTGATTTAATTCATGTAAAAACGAACGTATGATACCATCATCCCCGCCACCATGACCACTTGGTGATGCGTCAAGGTTAATTATGGTTTCATTTTGTGTTAAAAAGTCATAAATTGAAATATGGTTTGCTTCCATATTACCTCGAATTTCTCCTTTTGTGCCCATCACTTGGATGTCGCGGGTTTGATCACGCGTAAAACCACACATACTAAATGTGGCTGTGGCACCGCCGGCAAATTCCATATTCACAACTTGATGATCAACAACATTATTATCCGATTGATATACACACTTACCATAATCTGTTTCTTGCAGGGCTTTAATGATGCTTTCATTAGAAGCATCATGTGTAAAGTGTTTGGCCCAATGCCTGCCCTTACCTAAATAAAATCGACCAGCGTGGAATGGACATTCCTGAGCAACTGGGCAACCGTCTAGACATCTTTTAGGCGCACCCGTCGGCTTATTCTCCTCTTTAAAATGCATCAATGAACCATATGAGCTGATCCGTTCACACTTTTTATCAATGATATAATTGATCACATCCATATCATGACATGACTTTTGTAAAATCATTGGACTTGACGATTCCTTATTTTTCCAATTCCCACGAACAAAACTATGGGACATATGCATGACTTCTACATTTTCATTCAATTGAATCGAAGCAACATCACCAATCGTTCCTTTAGCAATCACGTCCCGAATGGTCATCCAAAATGGCGTGTAACGCAAGACATGACATATCGTAAGGACACGTCCATGTTTTTTTGCCGCCCGCTCCATTTCTATGCATTCAAGTGGATTCGGAGACATTGGTTTCTCTAGTAAAACGTCATAGCCGAGTTTTAAGGCTTGCATTGTTGGTTGAAAGTGCGCTCGATCTTGGGTACATATAATGGCAATATCTGCAATTTTCCCTAATGCGAGTACATCCTCCCATGATGCAAAAGTGCGTTCATCTTGTAATCTATGATCATGTTGGAATTGGTCTCTTCTCTCTTTGTTTGGTTCAGCAACTGCCACCATATTTAATTCATGGGGATTTTTGAGTGCATATGGGGCATAGGCTCTCGCTCCACGTGCACCTGCACCAATTAATATTGCTGTTTTCGCTTTCATTTTAACCACTCCATTATATGTAACGCCTTCATTTTGAAATTGATAGATTATTTCATTAACTAAATGTTAGCATATGGGCGGTTCATTTTCTATTAAAAAATCGATTGTCATTCATTTGCTTGACTGCATATAAATGACAATCGACTTTTTCAATTTAAAAGTCCTTTTAAGATATTTATGTTTTGTTGACCCAGTAGTGAATCGATTTTTGTGTGTTGTATTTAATCAAACTTAATGGCTTCTCCTGTTTCGGCTGATTTATAAATGGCATCAATGATTTCTTGAATGATGACGCCTTGTTCGGGTGTGCTTAAAGGTTCTACTTTGCCTAAACAACTCTCGACAAAATGGCTTACTTCCCGACTATGCCCATTAATTTCAGGTAGGTAAACCGGTGTCACATCAACCAATGTATTCAGTTTTTCTTGATAAATTTTAAGTGGAAAGATGTCAGCACCACCCTTGTTCCCCATTAAAGCGACTTGCATTGTGTCATTCTTTTCAACGTTTGCAGCAAATGCGGCTTCAAGCATAAGTGTTGCACCATTTTTAAATGTGATCATGCCGACAGCCATGTCTTCAACACTGTAATTTTCCCAATCCCAGCTACCGAGCAGACCAACACCTTCGCGATTACCAATTTGTTGGTGGATTTTGCCTAGTACGATATCTGGTTCTGGATAGCCCATCAAATAGAGGGCAACATCTAGCATATGCACACCGATATCAATTAAAGGTCCGCCGCCTTGCAGATCTTTATTCGTAAAAACACCCCAGCCTGGAATACCTCGGCGACGAATCGCTTGTACACGTGCTGAATAAATATCGCCCATTTCACCCGCGTCAACGAATGCTTTCGCCGTCTCAACTTCTGGTTGGTAACGAAAATGAAAGCCGTACGTTAAGATTTTTCCAGCTTCATCAGCGACTTGTCTCATGTGTGCTGCTTCTTCTGCATTCATTGCTGGTGGTTTTTCACATAGCACGTGACAACCAGCTTTTAGTGCAGCGATTGAAGCATCTGCGTGAAACTTATTTGGTACACAAACACTTACAGCATCTAATGATACTTCAGCCAACATGTCCTCATAAGACGCATATACATGCGGAATATCAAATTCTTTTGCAACCTCGTTGGCCCGGTCCAAGGAAATGTCAGCAATACCAACAATTTCTACATCAAACCCACTCTTCAAGTAATTAGGTATATGAACAGACTGAGCGATACCGCCAGCTCCGATAATACCTACCTTTAACACTGCCATTTAATACACCCTCTTCTGTCATTTCGAAAATTTACATTTTTTAATATACAACGCTATCCTACCATATAGTAGGCATGACATTGTACAAAAAACCATTGACTTTTTATTATTTTTTTAACTGTAATGGTAGGAGCTTGACCTGAAGCGAATAATTGTTTGATATAACCATTTTCTCATTCGCATCATTTTTTAGATAGATCACAATGACATCTCAAGCTTGCCTTTTACTCTTCAGCAATTAAAAACATTCCCCCGCTCATTTAATGGGCATGGATTCAGCTTGACACTGTGGGAATATTTGTCCAAGTAGTCTGTCGATATTTCCCGGGAAATATCATTATTAATTGATTTCTGTTTTTAATTCACTAAAATGATCAGTTTAGAGCAGCTCATTGAACTATAATTTATGCTGGTGTACAAATGGCATCATTACACGATTGTGCGATTGAGTATAATAAACGAAAACACATTACATCCTTTAGTTAATGTCAGGCTTAGCTTACGCTTTGAAAAAGTAACAAAAAAGATCGTCCGTTGGGTTGACGATCTTTTTTGGATGAGTATACCAACCTTATATTTCATTATTGAGTGCTAGGAAACGTTCTTTAAATGTCTCCAAGTGGTCTGTTGTACTAATAATCGATGGATAGCGGCTAACTTTTTTAAATTGCCATGTATGATTGATTGGCCAGGCAATAATTTGTATACCACGTGTTTCACACATTTCCACAAAAGCATCGGTTAAAAATTCTACCTTTACTGATAAATATTTAGCTTTAATTTCTTTCATTAGCGGAAATACAGCGGGTGTTGCACCTGGTTGAATCAAGCCAAGTTCAACTTCATCTGAGAGTTCACGCATTTTGATGATGGCAAAATGGTCGAAAGAATTCACATAAACTTGATCCATCATACCTGTTTTTTCGATCACTTTTAGTGTCTCTGCTTCTAATCCATCGTATAAATCCCCTTGTTGTTTTAACTCGATGCTGACAATCATTTTATTTTTAGCATATTGTAATGCTTCTTCCAGGGTAGGAATGATTTCTTTTCCACCAACTTTTAAATCCCGAAGTTCATCAAAGGTAAAATCTTTCACACGTCCACGCGCGTCTGTCATCCGATCGACAGTTGTGTCATGCATTATAATCGCAACCCCATCTTTACTTAACTGGACGTCGAGTTCTAAATGTGTAAAACCAAGTTCATAGGCTGCTTTAAATGCACTTATTGTGTTCTCTGGATACTTAACTGGGTAGCCACGATGTGCCATCCCTTTTATTTTCATAAATATCCCGCCTTTTTATTTATAAAATCGTTTCAATCGCCAAAGTAAAACCATCCGCATCACTAGAAGCCGTTTCATGTGAACACACAGCCTTAATATCATCAGGCGCGTTTTCCATAGCGACTGATATTCCAGCTCGCTCCATCATCGAAACATCATTATAGTTATCGCCAATGACCATTACTTCTTTCATATCTATGCCTTTAAGTGCCGCATATTTTTCTAAGGCAATTCCTTTTTGTGCTGCCGTATGATTAATCTCAATAACCCCTTTACCAGAGGAACTAATGGCAACTTGGGGCGATTGTTGTAATTCTTTTGTGGCCAGTTCAAACTGTTCGTCACTGTGGCATATGCCTAAGATTTTAGACACTGCCCCCTTATGTTTATCAAGGACAGTATCATATGTGTCCACTTCTTTTATAATACCTTTTCCAATCCGTTCCATAATTGATTCCCTAATTGCCTCTGTAGGTACGATTTGTTTTGCCGATTGACCAACTTGCATAAACATATCAATTTGCTTCTCGGCACTTAGTGCGTATATATTATCTTGAATATATAAATCGAAATATATATCATACTTCGCTAAAGTTATCATAGCTTTATCAATATCATCAGGAAGTAAGTGGGTCGCGGCAATGATTTCTCCCTTTTCATTCCGAACCTCCGCACCATTTATGCAAATGGCAGGTAAGGACAGTCCGGCTTGTCGTACAGGCGCCATGGCTTCCGGAAAGTTTCGCCCCGTTGCAGCAATCACTTCAATACCTCTCGCTTGCAAATTCTGAATGGTCTGTTTGTTTTTTTCACTAATTTCATGATTTGCATTTAATAAAGTCCCATCCATATCCGTAGCTACTAATCGCATTATAATTGCTCCTATTCTGTGTGTTTATTTGTACTATGAGCATTGTGCGTTTTTTAAAACATGCTCTTATACATTCTCAGATTTAATGCACGCAATTATAATATTAGCCTATTTACATCATTAAACAAAACAAACATCAATATCCATATTCTTTAAACTCTCCTTACTAGACTCATCAAGTTCATTCGTTGTAATGATGGTATCGATTTCACTTATAGGTGCAACTTGATGTAGTGAAACACGGTCTATTTTCGTGTGATCGGTTACAACGATGATTCTTTTTCCAGCTTCAATCATGCCACGTTTAGCTGGTACCAGTTGTTCATCAAAATGTGTCAGACCAAATTGATGATGAAAAGCAGGTGTCGCAATAAACGCAATATTGACATGTAGTTTCTCAAGGACTTCATCGGTAATCATGCCGTTGAGCATATAACTTTCGTGAAACAAAACACCCCCTGTGACAATGACTTTAATGTTTTCAGAAAACCTTAACTCTGCAGCAATATTTACATCGTTCGTAATCACTGTTATATCTTCCTTTTCTTTTATTGCGCGGGCAATATGTAAGGTCGTTGACCCAGAATCCAATATGATATTATCGCCAGATTCTACATATGTTGCTGCTTTTTCTCCAATCCTTTGCTTCTCAGCAAACTGCTCCGATTCACGCTCTCCGAATGGTGGTTCTGAATGCACTTCATCCTCAACCATACCACCACCATGCGTGCGTTTCAGTTTTCCCTGTTTCTCAAGCAATGAAAGATCACGTCGAATCGTTGCTTCATGAACATCGAAATGTTGTGCGAGTGTCGCGACAGTTGCAACACGATGTTTTTTGACGTATTGTAATACCTTATTTTGCCGATCAAGTATCAGCATAACACCCACCCTTTTTACAATTTATTTTTCCATGCAAATGACATATATGTTTTTTTCCAACCGCGATTATCACTTGCAGCATGCATTGCTTTTATTAAATCATCTATTGAATGAATCGTCCATGCTTTACTCGGCACAAGCTTCTGAAGAACCTTTTGAAACTGCTCATTTTTAAAGGCTTCCATGAGTTGTTCAAAATCTTTTTTGGTACTTCTTGAGCTGCCTCTTAAAGTAAGACCTTTTTCAAGTACATCACGTGTATTAATAGGCACCAAATCTTCCGTAACACCCATAAGAAGGATCTCACCCTCCCGATCTATTAAATCAATTGCTTGATTGATCGCGCTAGAACTAAACTGCCCACCGGTACATTCTAAAACCGTTTGAACACCCGTTTCGGCTTGAAAATCATAGTCATGAACAAGATGGGTCGTTGAAAAATCTGTAAACTCAGCTAATTTTTCTTCTACGGCACCAAAAACAATCAATTGTGTTTTAGGTACGTTAAAAATAAAGTGTAATGTTGTTGCTGTTAAATAACCAACTGGTCCATCGCCAAAGACGGCAATTTTTTTACCTTTTTGTATCGTTTCTTGTAAATCTTTTTTTAGATTAACTGCACATACTGACACAGAACATAATTCTGCTAGTAGTGCAATATCATCTGTCAACTCATTTGGCACTAATACAAGATTGTCGCCACCAATAACGAGTCGACTTTGACCGATTCCATCATATCCACTTCCCAGAAAAGCACCTTCTAAACAATAGTTCGGTTGCCCGCCTTCTTGACAATGTGTGCAGCATGCATTTTTTGATGTGTTATTTAAAACGTATCCAGGAATACTTGGAACAATGACAACCCGGTCACCTGGTTTATATTTAGGATGATATGACATTCGAACAATACCCAATCCTTCATGGAATAATGCCATAGGTAACTTACTTTCTAAAGCATCCTGGCGTCTGCTTCCCGTAAAATATCTTAAATCAGCATGGCATACACTTGCCAAATAAGGCTCAACAATAACATCATTTTCATGAACATCATGTTCGATGCAAGTACGTTCAAATTGGCCTGGTTGAGTGAGTCTTAATGCAGTTGATTGAATCTTATCACCTTTACTCATAATTCATCCTCCATAATAATAAATAACATTTTATTTTATACTAATGTTTGAATTTGTCTGCGTCAATGGACACTTTTGTTCATTTACGTAAAAATGGACTATCACATGTTCGTTTATGCTTGATTAATGCCGAAATAGTACCATGCCAACTATTTGGCATGGTATAGACATGACATTTAATTTCTTGATACGAGCACATGCTTTTGAATTGCTTTTGCGACCCCATCATTTTCATTCGTATCCGTCATTTCATCAGCAACAGCTTTTAATTCTTGTTGTGCATTGCCCATGGCAACACCTAAACCCGCCGCTTGAATGAGCTCCATATCGTTCTTATTATCACCAATGGCCATCACTTCGGATAAGTCTATGCCTAGGTGATCACATAAAATTTTAATACCTGTTTCTTTAGAAACACCTTTTCGGGATATTTCCACCAAATCTGTGTTCGACCAAGTCACTTTAATGGTTTCATAATCTTGCAGTTTCTTTCGCAAATAATGAATCACTTGGGGATCATCACTACGCATTCCGAACTTAAAAAAATTAAGATCGAATGACGCTTCTTTCCACTTCTTTCCCGGCACATGTTGGTCATCAGCATATCCCCAAAACGTTAAACCC
>Ga0209487_1001608_pt1 | contig 18888 bp, 16 predicted proteins | sample Poulit2012_FD_187524 | JGI IMG/M metagenome (GOLD analysis project Ga0209487, IMG submission 187524) | Agricultural soil microbial communities from Georgia to study Nitrogen management - Poultry litter 2012 (SPAdes) (version 2) | ecosystem: Environmental > Terrestrial > Soil > Agricultural land...
ATGTGCAGGACGGTGAGGGCAATACCTTGCTGATGCTGGCGGCCTACCACGGGCACGCGGAGACGGTGCAGGGCCTGATCGACCGGGGCGCGGACGTGGACCTGCCCAACAACCGCAACCAGGCACCCATCGCCGGGGCGATCTTCAAGGGGGAGGATGAGATCGTGGCGCTGCTGCGCGCCGCCGGGGCGGACCTTGACGCCGGGACGCCCAGTGCGCGCGAGACCGCGGAACTGTTCGGCCGGGCCGAGTTGCTGGAGTAGGGCCGGCCGGATAGGCCTGCGCGAGCGGGATCGCCGGAGTAGGACTGAGGAAGCGTGCTGGCCGGAGTAGGCCTGCGTAGGTGTGCTGGCGGGCGGGCTTTGCGCGGCCGACGGCGTGCGGCACCCGGACACGACAACGCCCGGGCGACCTGGGGTCGCCCGGGCGTTGTGTTATCCCGCTGGATGTGGCCCGATCACCGCATGTGGTGCCCTGGCTCGCTCAGCGGACCGGTTCGGTCAGCGCACCGAGGAGGTCTCGGCAGGAACGTTGTCGGTGTTGGGCTCGGCGTCCTTCAGGGTGCCGGCCTTGAGCGCCTCGATCGCGCGGCGCACGCCTTCACCGTAGGCCGGGTCGGCCTGGGTGCAGTTGTGGATGTGCCGTTCGATGGTGGCATCGGAGGCCCCGTTGATGGCCCGTGCGGTGTTGGCGAACAGGCGCTGTTGCTCCTCCGGGCTCATCAGCCGGAAGAGGTCACCGGGCTGCTCGAAGTAGTTGTCGTCGTCCTCCCGGAAGTTGAACCGGTCGGCGTAGTCACCCACGGCGATGCCCGGCTCCCGGTAGGAGGGGTCGGCTTCGAGCCGTCCGTAGTTGTTCGGGGTGTAACTGGGCATCGAGCCCGCGTTACCGTCCACCCGGCCCTGACCGTCACGGTGGTAGGTGTTGACGTTCTGGGCCGCGCGTGGGGCGTTCACCGGGATCTGGTGGTGGTTCACGCCGAGCCGGTAGCGGGCGGCGTCACCGTAGGAGAACAACCGGCCCTGCAGCATCCTGTCGGGGGAGAACCCGATGCCGGGCACCACGTTGGCCGGAGTGAAGGCGACCTGCTCCACGTCCTGGAAGTAGTTGTCCGGGTTGCGGTTCAACTCGAACTCGCCGACCTCGATGAGCGGGTACTCCTTCTGTGACCACACCTTGGTCAGGTCGAACGGGTTGAACCGGTGGTTGTCCGCCTGCTCGGGAGTCATCACCTGGATGTACATCTTCCACTTGGGGAAGTCCCCGCGCTCGATGGCCTCGTACAGGTCACGCTGGGAGGACTCACGGTCCTCGGCGATCACCGCAGCCGCCTCGGCGTCGGTGAGGTTCTTGATGCCCTGCTGGGTCTTGAAGTGCATCATCACGTACACCCGCTCACCCTGTGCGTTGATCATGGAGTACGCGTGGGAACTGAACCCGTGCATGTGCCGGTAGCTGGCGGGGATGCCCCGGTCACCCATGACGTAGGTGACCTGGTGCAGGGCCTCGGGCAGGTTCGTCCAGAAGTCCCAGTTGATCTCCGCATCGCGCAGGTTCGTGCGCGGGTTGCGCTTCACCGCACGGTTCAGGTCGGGGAACTTGTGCGGGTCGCGGTGGAAGAACACCGGGGTGTTGTTCCCCACCATGTCCCAGTTGCCCTCCTCGGTGAAGAAGCGCAGGGCGAAACCGCGGATGTCACGCTCGGCGTCAGCCGCGCCACGCTCACCGGCCACCGTGGAGAACCGCGCGAACATCTCGGTCTGCTTGCCGATCTGGGAGAAGATCTTGGCCCGGGAGTACTGGGTGATGTCGTTGGTCACGGTGAAGGTGCCCCAGGCGCCCGAGCCCTTGGCGTGCATCCGCCGCTCGGGGATGACCTCACGGTCGAAGTGGGCCAACTTCTCCAGGAACCACACGTCCTGGAGCAGCATCGGCCCGCGCGGGCCGGCAGTGACCGCGTTGTCGTTGTCCCAAACGGGTGCGCCGGCGGCGGTCGTCACCGGTCGGGTGTTGTCGTGGGTCATTCCTTATCTCCTTCGTCGGGAATCTGGCGGATCAGTGAACAGGGGCATGGTGGTCTCATCGGGCCACTGCGGCCTCGCGCGTTAGTCGCCGGTGCGGGCCAGTTGGCACTCGGGGCAGGTGCCCCAATAGATGACCTCGGCGGCCTCGATGGTGAAGCCGTGATCATCGCTGGCGTGCAAGCATGGGGCCTCACCGACGGCACACGGCACGTCGCTGATGGCGCCACACCGCCGGCACACCACGTGGTGGTGGTTGTCGCCGCGGTAGAGTTCGAACCGGCCCGGGGAGCCGTCCGGCTCGATGCGGCGCAGGATTCGAGCGTCGGTCAGGGCGTGCAGCACGTCATAGACGGCTTGGGTCGAGACGGTGCCCAGACGGTCGCGCACCGCCTGCCGGATGGTTTCGGCGGTGGCGTGCGGGTGTGCTTCCACTTCGGCGAGCACGGCCAGCCGCGGCGCGGTGACCCGCAGGTCAGCGGCGCGAAGCAACTCGGCGTGGGTGGAAGTCACGCCTATAGACTAGTTCATTTTCCGGAATCATTCAAGTTTAGTGCGTGAGTCGCGTCTGGCACGATGACACCGTGATCATCGAGGTCCCCGATCTGGACGCACAGGACCTGTCCGCCTACGCCCGGCTCACCGACGTGGCGCTACGCACCCGGGAGGAACCGGCGCGCGGCCTGTACATCGCCGAGAGTGCCGCGGTGATCGAACGCGCCGTCGGAGCCGGGCATCAACCGATCTCCTTCCTCATGGCACCCAAGTGGCTCGCCTCGATGCGTCCGGTGATTGCCGCGGCCACCGGAGCACCGGACGGTGGCCGAGTCCCGGTCTACCTGGCTGAGGAAGGTCTGCTCCGGGACCTGACCGGGTACCGCGTGCACCGAGGCGCCTTGGCCGCCATGCATCGTCCTATCCTTCCGGCTGTGGCGGACGTGCTGACCGGCGCGAGGCGGGTGGTGGTGTTCGAGGACGTCGTGGACCACACCAACCTGGGTGCCGGGTTCCGCTCCGCCGCCGCGTTGGGGGCGGACGCGGTGCTGGTCACCCCGCGGTGTGCCGACCCGCTGTACCGGCGCAGCGTGCGGGTGTCGATGGGCACGGTGTTCCAGGTTCCGTGGACACGTATCGACCCGTGGCCCGGCGGCGGGGGTGACCGCGGCAGGCGCGGCGGCGGGGGTAACGGCGGCGGGGGCAACGACGACGCATGCAGCAATGACGGCGAAGGCCAGGCGCAGGGTGTGCACCTGCTGCGTGCCCGGGGATTCACGGTGGCAGCCCTGGCCCTGGCCGACGACGCGATAGACCTGGATGACCTGGAGGCCGACCCGCCGGAGAAACTGGCACTGGTACTGGGCACCGAGGGGGACGGTCTGCGACCGGAGACGACCGCGGCCTGTGACCTCAGCGTGCGCATCCCGATGGGTGCCGGCGTGGATTCCCTCAATGTCGCCGCGGCCGTGTCCGTCGCGCTGTGGGCGACCCGGGTTCGCTAAGGCCGTTTGTCACGGCATCGGTTCGCTCAGACCGCTTGGCACGGCACCGGTTCGCGCATACTGCTTGGCACGGCACCGGTTCGCTAGACCGTCTGTCGCGGCAACACTCAGCGGGTTGCCACCGGGATGCCCGAAGGGTGCGAGCCGGGCCTCCACTCGGTGCGGCGGGTGCGCAGGTCGGTCAACCCGACGCGTCCCGAGGGTGAGATCGTCCACACCTGCCGACCCGGGCGGAGCCCCGCCTGAGTAGTCCACATGCCGGTGAGTGTCTCACTGGCCGCGCGGTCGCCGTCGTCGGCCTTCATGATCATCCGGGCGAGGGTGTCGCTCGCCTCGAACAGTTCGGCGTCCGGCTCGGCGAGCGACAGGCCGGACAGCCCGCCCCCTGGATCGCCAACGGCGTCGGCACGATCGACAGCACGATCGCCGGCACTGAGGCCCCACACGTCCCACAACAGCGTCTCGGCGCCCATCAGGTGGGCCAGGTCGAGCAATAGGTAGCGCTGGACGAAACCCGGGCCACCCAACTGCGGTAGGTGGGGTCCGACGCCGTAGGTGCTCAAGTCGGTGTGCCCGGCGCGATAGGCCAGCCAGGCTTGCGCTGCGGTCTGGAACGGTCCGTCGGGCCCACAGGGGATGTCGTGTACGTCGAAGTGCAGATCGCCGGCCGCGAACTCCGGGTCGAACCGGATCCAGCGCTGCTGCTGCGCACTCCACCGTTCGGCCACCACGTGGTCGTGGTGGAAGCCGGGATTGAGGTACCCGGCGAAACCAACCCTGCTACGTGCCGGGATCCCGTGCTCGCGCAGGATCGCCACCGCCAGCAGCACGTGGTCCCGGCAGCATCCGCCCACCTGTTCGGCGGCGGGGCGCTCCTGGGTGAGCGGTCCGGGGCGGCGCTCGACGGCGGTGCTGCAGATGCGTTCGACCCACCGGTTGTCGATATCGGCCAGTTGCCGCGGCGTGAGCGGGTGAGTCTGGTTGCGGTAGTGCAGCACGGTGCGCATCACGGCGGTATGCAGGCTCGGGGTGTCCGGTGGAACCGCGGCCAGCAGGGGCCGGTGTGCACCGGGGTCGGAGAAGGAGCTGTGGGCGGCGTAGGTGGAAACGTCCATGGCGCTCACCATCGGGTCTGCCCCTGGGGCAGGGTCAAGAGTCGCCGACAACACGTACGGCGACCTCGGCCGCGAACGCGTCCGGATCGGTCGGCCACGGCACCGGGTAGATCTCCCTGGGCGGGGCCACCGCGCCACCGCGCTGCCGGGCCTGCTCGGCCAGTGCGGCGTAGGTGGGCAGGATGGCGGGGTAACGGCAGCGTCGGGCGCTAACCGGCAGGTACAGTTCGGTTCCGCCCGGCTCGGCGCGCAGCGCGATAGACCCTCGGGGGGACGCGGGGCCGGTGTAGGGCACGCACGTTTCGATCCGGGCCGACGCACCCGTGGCGACCGGGTCGAGGTAGAGCACCCAGAACTCCTCGGTGTGCAGCGCGTTGCAGGAATCCAGGTGAGCGCGCAGGTCGGTGACGTTGGCCTCGATCGTGGCGGGCAGGGTCGTGGGTGCGACCGTGGACTGCTTCACGGCGAGCAGCCGTTCACCCACCCGCCGCACCTGCACCTGCGGGGCGTCGTCGTCGGGCATGCCTTGGTGATCATCGCCTTCTGCGGTCCCCAACTGGTTGGCCGTGAACTGGTCGGTCATGGTGAAGCGGTGGATCCGCTCAGTGCGTTCGTTCTCGCTGCTGGTGTGCACGGCCCACCAGGACAGCACGTGTTCGCGGGCGCTCAGCGGGTCGCTGGTGATCGCGGTGCGGATCTGATCGATCGGCATCCCGGCCTGGCGTAGCAACCTGATGGTGCGCCCGGTCTGGACCTGGTCGGGGTGGTACGCGCGGTACCCGGTGCCCTCGTCCACACGCGCCGGGGGCAACAAACCGTTGTCGTGGTAGAGCCGCAGGGCCTTGATGGACAGGCCGCTGGCGCGCGACATAGCGCCCGTGCTCAGCCAGGAGTCCATGCCGCCAGCCTGGCACAAAGGCCCGTTGGGCGGCCTCCAACGCCGCGGGGATCCGGTGACTATCGCTCAACGGATCTGCCAGACTCCTCACCATGGCCCGCCTGATGTTGCTGGACACCGCCTCGTTGTACTTCCGCGCGTTCTTCGGAGTGCCCGATTCCCTGCGCGCCCCGGACGGCACCCCGGTGAACGCGGTGCGCGGGCTGCTGGACTTCATCGCCCGGCTGGTGGCCGATTACCAGCCCACCCATCTGGCGTGCGCCTGGGATAACGATTGGCGCCCGCAGTGGCGGGTGGACCTACTGCCCACGTACAAGGCCCACCGGGTCGAGGCCGAGCGCCAGGATGCTCCCGACGCCGAGGAGGTGCCCGATGCGCTCGCGGTGCAGGTGCCGGTGATCCAAGAGGTGCTAGCGGCCCTTGGCATCGCGGTGGTCGGGGCGGACGGGTATGAGGCCGACGACGTGATCGGCACCCTGGCCACGAGTGCGTCCATGCCGGTGGAGGTGGTCACCGGGGACCGGGACCTGTTCCAACTCGTGGACGACGAGGCGCAGGTGCGCGTGCTGTACACCGCGCGAGGGGTGGGTAAACACGAGCAGGTGACCGGCGCCGTCGTGCGCCAGAAATACGGGATCGACCCGCACCAGTACGCCGACTTCGCTACGTTGCGCGGGGATCCCTCGGATGGTCTACCCGGAGTGAAGGGTGTGGGGGACAAGACCGCCGCAACCCTGTTGGGCGCCTACGGGGACTTGGCGGCCATCCGGGCCGCGGCCGCGGATCCGAGCACGTCGCTCACTCCTGCCCAGCGCAAGCGCATCACCGAGGCTGCCGATTACCTGGATGTCGCACCGCAAGTGGTCGCCGTGGCGCGGGATCTGGATCTGGGCCTCACCGACCCGGCACGGGACCTGCTGCGTCCGGGGGTTGGGGAGGACCGCCCGGCACCGGCTGATCAAGCGGCGCTGGACGCACTCAGTGAGCGCTGGGGTCTGGCCGGCTCGGTAGAGCGCGTGTTGGCAGCCCTCCGGGCTGGATGACCCGGGCGGGTCGGCCGAGAAGGCGTGGCTGTCCCGCCGAGTGTTTACGGCCGGAGTGCCCGTGCCGAAGTGTTTACGGCCGGAGTGCTTACGGCTCCTGATAGGTAGCGGTGAGCGTGGCCCGGGCCAGGGTGTTGAACAGCGCCAGGAACGCGACCTTGGTGGGGCTTTCCTCACTGGACACGTCCAGGGTGTCCACTCCGAGGGCGTGCACGGCGAAGATGTATCGGTGCGGGTGGTCACCTGCCGGGGGAGCGGCCCCTTCGTAACCGTACGTGCCGCCGTCGGCCCGCACGTGGAACGCCGCTCCGGGCAGGCCGAGGTCGCTCTCTCCGGCGCCGCGGTCCAGTGAGGTCACCTGGACGGGGATGTCCACCGCCGTCCAGTGCCAGTATCCGGACGGAGTGGGGGCGTCGGGATCGAAGCAGGAGACCACGAAGGAGCGGGTTTCCTCGGGGAACCCGGACCAACTCAACGCGGGGGAGATGTTGCCGCCTGCTGCGGTGAACTCTTCTCCCAGGGGCTGCCCTTCGGCGATGTCACTGCTGGTCAGAGTGAAGGTGTCGGTGGCCGGCAGTAACTCTTCGTAAGGATGTGGAGCAACGGGGCGGGACAGGTTCACGGTGCCTCCTGAATCGACGTGGGCTCCTTTGAGGTTCTACCACGCTGCGCCCACGGATGCGATCTTGACATCGCTCCTGCACCGACTTCTACTAGAACTAGTGTTCGAAGAATGTCAGTGGGTGCTCCTACCGTGTGGCGCAGGAGGTGTGATGACGACGGCGACGAAGAAGCAGGCGAGAATGCTCGCCGCGCGTCAGGCGCTTGCTGCGGCAGAAGCGTCTGTGGGCGTACGTGCGCGAGTGGCGAGTATGGGGCCGCACACAGCGGGTGGTGCCGCTCAGGCTGCAGACGGTGCGTCGGATGGGCTCGGCGGGAATGCGGCCGGTGGGAATGCCGGCGGGAACGCGGCCGGTTTGGAAACGGTCGGGCAGGACGGGTTCGCTGTGCCCCCGTTGTTGGAAGAACTGCTGCCCGGTGGGTTGCGGCGCGGCACCATCGCCGAAGTGCGCGGTTCCACCTCGGTGCTGCTCGCCCTGGCCGAGGCCGCCGCCGGGGAGGAGCGCTGGTGTGTGCTGGTCGGGATGCCGGATGTGGGGTGGGCGGCAGCGGCCGCGGTGGGGCTGGACCTGCACCGGGTGGTGGCCGTGCCCCAGCCGGGACCGGAAGCCGCCGAGGTCCTCGGCGCGTTGGTGGACGGTTTCGATGTGGTGCTGGTGGGGCCATGCCCGCAGTTACGCCCGGCTGCCCGGCGATCCCTGGGCGCTCGGTTGCGTCAGCGCGGCGCGGTGTTGTTAACCGATCAATCCTGGCCCGGTGCACACCTGACCTTGCAGGCACGCTCGGTGGGATGGCGTGGCGTGGGGCACGGCCACGGTCTGCTCACCGGTCAGGAGATGCTGATTCAGCGGATGGGGCGGGGCCATCTCGGCGGGCCCGCCCACCAGGTGCGGCTGCTGGTGGGCCCGCACGGGTTGGCGACGTTGCCGGGCCAGCAGGCACAGACCGTGGAGTCCGGCGCGCAGCAGGTCGCGGAGCCGGGGCGGTCGACGACGGCGGAGCATCAGCCGGCCACGGCGCCGCAGTTGGTGGAAACCCTGGCCGGTGCGCAGCCGGCGGGCAACCCCCACCCGGAGGCTGCGCAAACTGGTTGGGCTGATGAGGCCCCGGAACTGGCTGAGGTGAGTTGATGAGCGCGCTGAGTCAAACCGAACCGCAGACCGGGACACGGCTGGCCGTGTTGTGGGTCCCGGACTGGCCGGTAGGGGCGGCGATCAGCGAGGGTCTGGCCGGGGCCCATGAACCGGTCGCGGTCCACGACAACCGGCAGATCGTGGTGGCAGATGCGCAGGCACGCAGGATGGGGGTGCGCCGCGGGATGCGCCGGCGCACCGCCCAGGGCATCTGCCCGGAACTGGTGCTCATCGCCGCCGATGAAGGCCGGGATGTGCGCGCATTCGAATCCGTGGTGCAGGCTGCCGAGGAGGTGGTGGCTCATCTGCAGGTGATGCGTCCCGGCCTGGTCCTCACCAGTGCACGGGGACCGGCCCGATATCTCGGGTCCGAGGAGCAGCTCGCCGCGGATTTGATCGAACAAGTGAGCACCCGTACCGGTGCCGAGGCCCAAGTGGGGGTGGGAGACGGGCTGCTGGCGGCGATCCTAGCCGCCCGTGATGGGGTGATCGTGCCTCACGGTGGTGCTGCGGACTACCTGGCCGAACGGGATGTGCGCGAGTTGCTGGTGGTGGCCACCACTCAGCAGTTGCGCCGGGAATTGACCGATTTGATCGACCTCCTTCGCCGCCTGGGCATCGCAAGCCTGGGACAGTTGGCGGCGCTGCGCCCCGCCCAGGTCGGTCCCCGGTTCGGAGCGTTGGGCACCGCGGTACACCGGCTCGCCCAGGGACTGGATGAGTACCCGGTAGCGGTGCGCCGCGCCGATCCGGACATCACCGTGCATGCGGAGATGGACCCACCGATCCAACGGGTAGATGTGGCGGCCTTCGCGGGGCGGCGACTGGCCGAGGAATTGAACAACCGGATGCTGCGCCGAGGGGTGGTGTGCAGCAGGCTGCGGGTCCTGGTTCGCACCGAGAACGGCCAGGAGTTGCAGCGGACCTGGCGGATCGAAGGTGCACTGACCGCTGCGGAGTTGACCGACCGGGTGCGCTGGCAACTGGAGGGGTGGCTCAGCGGACGTAGCGGTGAGGTGCCGAGCGGACCGCTGATCCATTTAGAACTGGGGGCTGAGGAGGTGCACCCGGCCGCGGCCCGGAGCGAAGGGTTGTGGGGGCGGTCCAGCCGCGGGCAGGTCCACGCCGAACGGGCGGCACTGCGGGTGCAGAGCATGTTGGGAGCCGAACGGGTGCTGGCCCCGGTGCTGGAGGGCGGTCGCACCCCCAAGGACCGGGTACGACTGGTGGCATGGGGGGATGAAACCCGCCCGCGACGTCGTCCGGATGCTCCCTGGCCCGGACAGATCCCTCCGCCGCTGCCGGCCACCGTGCCAATGGACCAGGTGGAGGTGCGCCTGGGCGATGCGACCGGAGTCGTGGTGCAAGTGGGATCACGAGGGTTGCTCAGCGCCGAACCGCAGACACTGTCGATCGAGGATCCTCCGGCCTGGGCCGGTCGGTGGGATCTGGGCGGTTGGACCGGGCCATGGCCGGTGAGTCAGCGCTGGTGGGCAGGCGGACGGCCCCGGACCTACCTGCAAGTGGTCTGCACCAATGGGCCCGCTCTGTTGTTGTGCAGCGAAGGGCATGGGTGGTGGGTGGAGGGCATCTACGACTAGGGCCGGTTACCCTGCGGTGACGTTGCCCCGCGGCGTACCCAGTGTTGACGTGGGCCAGCGGCGCTACCCTCCGGTGGACGTTGCCCTGGGCGAGAGCAGGACCACTGGAGGTCGGCCGGCCGAATTCGCCCCGATGAGGTTTCCGGTCGAATCGGCCGCGGCGCAGCCGCACACGTGGAAGTGTGGGTCCATGGGAAATGGCAACATCACACCGAACTCCCCGCTCCGAGACCTGATGAGCACACCCGTGGCGATGGTGAGCCTCGGCGATCCGGTGCACCACATCGCCGAAGAGTTATCCGCGAACGCGATCGGGGCGGTATTGGTCACCACCGAGACTCACTGCATCGGCATCATCACCGAGCGGGATCTGGTGGAGCACGTGGCCGACGGGGCGAACCTGGACAACCTCACCGCAGAGGAGATCGTCACCACCGAGTTGGTCACTGCAGCACCCGATCAGACCGTGGCCGAGGGGGCCCGGATGATGGTGGAAGCAGGGGTGCGGCATCTGCCTATCGCCGATGAGGAAGACGTCATCGGACTGGTGTCCGCTCGTGACGTCATTGCCGTCCTGGTCGATTCACTGGACACCTAATGCGTCGACCGCACGCATAGGGCGTCGCCGCAACGACAGGCGTAGACGGGCCAGAACGGGACAGGCGCAGACGGCTCAGAACGGGGGCCAGGGAATGGCCGGCATGTCGCCAGATGGCGCCGGGAACCGTCCGGTCTGCAGCAAACGGTCACACCGATCAACGGTGGCAGCGATCTCGGCGGCGCTGATGAGGTTCGCCAATGTCCCCGAGAGGGAGTCGTCCAGCGCGCTACGCACCCTACGCACGCCGTCCAACTCCGCTGCAGTCAGTTCCTCGCCGACCCATCCCCACAGCACGGTACGCAACTTGTACTCGGCGTGGAACGTGAGCCCATGGTCGACGCCGTGACGGTGCCCGCCGGGCATTTCCAGCACGTGCCCGCCCTTGCGATCGGCGTTATTGGCTACGACGTCGAAGAGCGCCATCCGGCGCAGTGCCGCCGAATCTTCGTGGATCAAGGACACCGGCCGGTCTTGGGCGTCGACGCCGTCCAGCACGTGATGCCATTCCGCCGTCGGCGCATCATCGGCCGACACCAGGCGCACGGCGTCCTGCTCCGGATCGGGATCGCACCACAACTGCACCATCCCCTCACCGAAGGGGCCGTCGCGGATCCAGGTGCGGGGAACGATGTCCCAGCCGAAGGCCTCTGACAACTCGAAGGCAGCTACCTCCCGTAACGCCAGTGTGCCGTGGGGAAAGTCCCACAGCGGACGCTCACCGGCGACCGGTTTATACACGACTTGCACATCGCCGATATGGCCGACGAACGTCGCGTTTGAGGCAATCAGCAGCCGGCTTTCCAGTTCGAGGTCGCCCTCGAGGAGGTCACGGGCCGGGATCACCGGAACCCGTCAGTCAGGTCACACACATGACCATCTGGGTCGATCGGCGTCCGGCACAACGGGCAGATCGGCCGGCCTGCCCGCACCACTTCGCGGGTGCGATGTGAGAAAGCCCGGGCCGCGCCCACCGGGATGCGCACCACGAGCATCTCGTCGGCGTCTGATTCGATCGGTTCGAGGGTTTCCGGGTCGGCTTCCAGCGCTGGTTCGGCCTCGATCACGATCTGGGCCGTGGACGGGTCCCAGCCCAGGCTGAGGGCCCCGACCCGGAACTGCTCCGTGACGGGCTGATCCAATGCTTCCCGGTCGATCAGTTCCTCCGGGGTCTCGGCCGGCACGCTGAACGGATTGCCGTCAGTGGACATCAACTCATCCAGCACCTTGTCCACTCCCTCTGCAAGGGTCGCGGACTGCTCCTTCTCCAAGGCCACGCTGACGATGTCCTTACCCGTGCGGGCCTGCAGGTAGAACGTACGGGAACCGGGCTGGCCCACGGTGCCGACAACGAATCGGTCGGGCCAGTTGAAGCGGTGAACGATGCGTGACACGTGTCCCATGGTAAGAGCCTATGGGGCAGATCGCGTGGGACCTGCGCCACCCCCGATCTCCGCGTCGACACCAGCGGGCTCTGGATCGCCGGTTCGGTCGGTCCCGGTGTTGGCAGTGCCGGTCCCGTCATTCCGAGAGTTCTCCTGGGTGGATTGCTTGCCCAGCCACGACAGGTCTCCGGCGTCGGTATTCATCGCGACGACGTAGGGGCGGGCGGGGGTATAGCGAATGATCGACACAGAGGCGGGATGGGCATGGATGCGTTGGAAGAGGTCCAGGTGCATGCCCAGTGCGTCGGCCAGGACGGACTTGATCAGGTCGCCGTGGCTGACCGCCGCCCAAACCGCCTCCGGCCCGTGCTCGGCCTCGAAGGCGGCATCGTGCCTGCGGATCGCGGCCACCGCTCTTGCTTGCATCGTCGCCATAGCCTCGCCATCGGGGAACATCACCCCGGCGGGATGTGTCTGCACCGTGGTCCACATCGGTTCCTTGGTCAGGTCCTCGATCTTGCGTCCCTGCCACTGTCCGTAGTCGCACTCGGTGATGCCTTCCTCGACGAGTTCTGCGGGCAGGTGCGGTTGCGCGTTGAGGATCACCTCCGACGTCTGCCGGCACCGCAGCATCGGGCTGGTCACGACGCCGGCGAGCCGGATCGCACCGAGCCGCTCGCCCGCCTGGGCGGCCTGCTGGCGGCCGGTCTCGTCGAGTTCGATCCCGGGCGTGCGGCCCGCCAGGATCCCCTCTGCGTTCGCTGTCGTTCGACCGTGCCGGATCAGGAGGACTGTGGCCATGGTTCTCGATCCTAGGGGAGGGGGCGGAAGTACTGCGGTGGCGCCCTGTGGTCAATGTCAGCGGGTCCCTGTACTATAGAACACATGTACGAAAAGGGTGCGGAGGATGCGGTCTGCACCGGGGAGATTACCCGGTGGGTAGACGCCCTGGCGCATGTCGATGCCGTGGTGGGGAACAGCGAACGGATCGACCAGATCCGCGCCTTGGAGGAACTCAAGGCCGCTGCCGCTGCCGCCCAAGCCCAGGTCAGTATGGATCTGTTGAACGCCACCCGTGAGGAACGGGCCGCTGCCGGTGTACCGGCTGAGGAGCGCAGCAAGGGGGTCGCCGAGCAGGTAGCCCTTGCCCGCCGGGAAGCGCCGGCACGAGGCGGGCGCTTCCTGGGGCTGGCCATGGCGTTGGCGGAGATGCCGTATACCGCCACCTCGCTACGTCAGGGACGGATCAATGAATGGCGAGCCACGTTGCTGGTGCGGGAGAGCGCCTGTTTGAGCAGGGAGGACCGAGGGCGTTTTGATGCCGAATTGAACTTCGAGGCCCTGGCACAGGCCGGTGACCGGAAACTTGTCGCGGAAGCCAAACAGATCGCCTACCGGATAGACGCCGAAGCGGTGGTGCGCCGCAGCAGCAGAGCTCACCACGAGCGCCGGGTGACGCTTCGCCCCGCGCCGGACACCATGACCTACCTCACCGCGCTGCTCCCGGTCGCCCAGGGCGTGGCGGTACATGCAGCACTCAGCCGGTGCGCCGATGCCCTTCGGGCTCAAGGAGATTCCCGCTCCCGCGGGCAGATCATGGCCGACGCCCTGGTGGAGCGCATCACCGGGCAGGCCCGGGCCGACGACCTCACTTACCAGGTGCACCTGGTCATCACCGACCAGAGCCTGCTCGCAGGGGACAACGAACCTGCCCACATCCCCGGCTACGGGGTGGTCCCCGCCGAGTGGGCCCGGGGCCAACTGCGGAAGACCGATGAGCGCAGAACCTGGATCCGCCGGCTCTACACCGCCCCGGAAAGCGGGCAACTGGTGGCAATGGATTCCCGGGCCCGGCGGGCACCCAAGGGGCTGGCCGGTTTCATCGACGCTCGGGACCGCACCTGCCGCACCCCTTGGTGCGATGCGCCGGTGCGGCACCGGGATCACATCCGCCCGGTCGAATCCGGAGGTCCCACCACGGCGCAGAACCTGCAGGGGTTGTGTGAGCGCTGCAACTACACCAAACAGGTGCCCGGGTGGCAGGCCAGGACCCTGCGGGGCGAGGGTGATCATCGAACCGAAGTGACCACCCCCACCGGGCACAGGTATCACTCCCGAGCACCAGCCCAACCGGGCACCCGCGGCCGGTCCGGTCCAGATCTGCAACGCCACAGCATTCTGGAGCGATCGTTGTCGGTTGTGCTCCCCCGAGCCGGATGACTGCCTACGCCGAACTGCATGCCCACTCGGCCTTCAGTTTCCTGGACGGTGCCAGCCAACCAGAGGAACTGGTGATCGAGGCCGCCGGGCTGGGGCTATCCGCCATGGCACTGACCGACCATGACGGACTGTACGGAGTAGTGCGGTTCGCCGAGGCCGCCCAGGCGGTCGACCTGCCCACGGTGTACGGGGCGGAACTCGGACTGCCCGACCAACACCTGCTGGTGCTGGCTCGCGGGCCCGAAGGGTACCGGCGCCTATCCCGCAGCATCGGACGAGCCCACCTGGCCGGCGGCGCCAAAGGAGCACCGGCCTATGACTTGCCCGAACTGGCGGACCTGGCTGCCGAACAATGGTTGGTGCTCACCGGGTGCCGGCAAGGCTCGGTGCGTCAGGCTTTGGAACCCCGGCCCGGCCGGTTCGACCTGCCCGCCGCCCGGCGCGCGCTGGCGGAACTGACCGACGCCTTCGGCGAGCAGAACGTGGCGGTGGAGATCACCGATCACGGCGCCCCGTGGGACTCGGTACGAAACGACGCCCTGGCTGAACTGGCCGACCAGGCCGGGCTGCCGTTGGTAGCCACCGGGGCGGTGCACTGCGCCCGCCCGGACCAACAACCCCTCACCGATGTGTTGGCCGCGCTGCGGGAGCGGTCCACCTTGGAGGAGATGGACGAACGCCGTCCGCCTGCTCCAGCCCACCTACGCGGTGTGGGCGAGATGCTCACCCGCCATCATCGCCATCCCCAGGCAGTGGCTACCAGCGCTGCCCTGGCCGCCGAGTGCGCGTTCGACCTGCACCTCATCGCTCCGAACTTGCCGCCCTACCCGGTCCCACCCGGACACACCGAGGACAACTGGTTGCGAGAACTGGTGCGCCGCGGCGCCCGGCAGCGATACGGCCCACCGGAGGCCCCCAAACATCCCAACGCCTACGCCACCATCGCCCGGGAACTGGACATCATCATCCAACTGGGCTTCTCCGGCTACTTCCTGATCGTGCACCAGATCGTGCAGTTCTGCCGGGAGAACAACATCCTGTGCCAGGGTCGGGGATCGGCGGCCAACTCCGCGGTCTGCTACGCCCTGGGCATCACCGCGGTGGACGCCGTGCAGCACACGCTGCTCTTCGAGCGCTTCCTCTCCCCGGGCCGCTCCGGCCCACCGGACATCGACCTGGATATCGAATCGGACCGCCGCGAGGAAGTGATCCAACATGTCTACACCCGCTACGGACGCACCCACGCCGCCCAGGTCGCCAACGTGATCTCCTACCGCCCACGATCAGCAGTGCGGGACGCGGCCCGGGCGTTCGGGTACGACGTGGGCCAGCAGGACGCCTGGTCCAAGAGCATCGAACGGTGGGGCAGCCTCAAACCCCGCCCGCAGCAGTCACCCGCCCCGCAGCAGTCACCCGCCCCGCAGGCCGCCGAACGCCTCAGCGAACGGGACCGCCTGCGCCGGGACGGCCCATGGACGCCCGGCCCCGAAGTGCTCGCGGCCGCCGATGCCCGGGGCGGTGATCTAGAGGGCATCCCCGACCCGGTACTCGACATCGCCGACCAGATGCTGCGCCTGCCCCGCCACCTGGGCATCCACTCCGGGGGAATGGTGCTGTGTGACCGCCCGGTGATCGACGTCTGCCCGGTGGAATGGGCCACCATGCCCGGGCGCACCGTGCTGCAGTGGGACAAGGACGATTGCGCCGACGCCGGTCTGGTCAAGTTCGACCTGCTCGGTCTGGGCATGCTCACCGCCCTGCGCCTGGCCTTCACCTTCATCCACCAGGTAGAGGGAGTGGAGGTGGAGTTGCACTCCATCCCCCAGGAGGACCCCGCCGTCTACGATCTGCTGTGCGCCGCGGACACCGTGGGAGTGTTCCAGGTGGAGTCCCGCGCCCAGATGGCCACTCTGCCCCGGCTTCGACCCAGAACGTTCTACGACATCGTGGTGGAAGTGGCCCTGATCCGCCCCGGGCCCATCCAGGGCGATTCGGTCCACCCCTACATCCGCCGCGCCCGCGGGAAGGAAGAGGTCACCTATCTGCATCCGTTGCTCAAACCGGCCCTGAAACGAACCTTGGGTATCCCGTTGTTCCAGGAACAACTCATGCAGATCGCTGTGGACGTGGCCGGATTCAGCCCGGCCGAAGCCGACCAACTACGCCGGGCGATGGGTTCCAAACGGTCGGCCGAACGCATGGGTGCGCTGCGGGACCGGTTGCTGCAGGGTATGGCCGAGCGGGGATTGAGCGCCGAGGTCAGCGAGCAGGTGTACGACAAACTCAAGGCCTTCGCCGACTTCGGGTTCCCCGAATCACACGCCTTCTCCTTCGCCTACCTGGTGTACGCCAGCGCCTGGTTGAAGGTGCATCACCCGGAGGCGTTCTACGCCGGGCTGTTGGCCGCCCAACCGATGGGGTTCTACTCCCCGCAGTCGTTGGTGGCCGATGCCCGACGGCGTGGGGTGCGGGTGCACCGGGCGCGTCTGGACCGTTCTCAGGTGCAGGCTTCGGTGGTGCGCGACGACGACGGCACCCTGGCGGTGCAACTCGGTCTGGCGCCGGTGCGCGGGATCGGGGAACAGACCGCCGAGCGGATCGTGGCCGCCCGGGAGCAGGAGCCGTTCACCGACCTGGCCGACCTGACCCGCCGAGTGCACCTGAGCGCGGCGCAGGTAGAAGCGTTGGCCACCGCCGGGGCGCTGGCCAACTTCGGGCACTCCCGCCGGGAAGCGTTATGGCTGGCCGGGGCGTTGGCGGGGGAGAGCGGGAAGCGCCGCGGACAGTGGGTGCAAGAGGTCCTGCCGCTGACCGCCGTCGGGCTCGATGTGCCCGAACTGGGAACACTGGATGAGGTGAGCACCGCCGTCGCCGATGTGTGGGCCACCGGGGTGTCGGTGGACTCCTTCCCCACCCAGTTCCTGCGGGAGGATCTGCGCGCCGCGGGGATACTCACCGTGGCCGAGGCATGCAGCGGCGCGGTGGAGATCAATCGCCGCAGGATCCAGGTGGCCGGTGTGGTGACCCACCGGCAACGCCCGGCCACCGCGCGAGGGGTGACGTTCCTGTCGCTGGAGGATGAGACCGGGTTGATCAACGTGGTCTGTTCGGCCGGTCTGTGGGCGAAGTACCGCAAGGTGGCCCGCACCAGCGCAGCATTGGTGGTTCGCGGGATCGTGGAGTACGCCGATAACGTCACCAACCTGGTGGCCGACCACCTGAGTCCGTTGAGCCTGCGGGTGCCCTCACGCTCCCGGGACTTCGGCTAGGCGGGATCCGGCTAGTACTGCTGGGCGAGGGTGGCCCACACCCGGATCTGCGGCAGGTCGCCCAAGGCTTGCTGCTGGCGCTGCGGGTCGGTCCAGGTCTCCAGCCGCCACAGCAGCGCCTCCACCGCACGCGCGCAAGCCCATTCACAGATCCGGCGGTGGGGCACGCCGAGCATTTGGTGGGCCTGCTCGATCCGTGGGACGAGCACCGCCGCCGGGTCGGGATAAGCGAACGGGTTATCGATCTGCGCGAGCAGCGGCCAGACGTCATATCCCGGGTCGCCGATGAGCGGTTTGGGGTCGATCGCCAGCCATTGCGCCGGGGCCGTGCTCGGGGCATCCAGCAGGATGTTGCCCGGGTTGAGATCACCGTGCAGCGTCACCGCGGGGGCGGGCATCACGCTGGTGTCGGCGAACGCGGCCAGCAGATCCAGCCCGTACTGCACCTCCGCGCGGAAGGGTACGTACAGGTGCGCCCACCGGTTCGCCCGCGTAGCGGCCACCTGCGCCCAGTCGGCCGCCACCGCGGTCAGCGCCGGCATCGCACCCAGGGGAGCGCGGTGCAGGTTGGCCAGGATATCCAGGGCGATGTGCAGTCGTTGCGGCGCGGGACCCGGGTCGTTGAGCAGCAGCGTGCCCGGGATCGCACGGCGCATGAGCAGCGCCCAGTCCTGGGGGTGGTGGTCCAGCAGTTCCACCGCGCGATGGCCTTGCCACAGCCGCAACGCGATCGCTTCGTACTGCGCCTCGGCATGGGGGTAGGTGACCTTGAGCACGACCGGGGTGCCATCGGGCAATGTGCCCGGCGCCGTCCACGACGCGGTGCCCACCCCGAACGGTTCGGCCAGCCGGAGGGACCAGCGCTGCACCGCCCGGGAGACCAGGTCCGGGAGCCGTTGCACCCACGCGGCACCCCGCGCAGTCGATCCGGCGCCCGTGGCCAACGAGTGCGGGATCGGGATGGCGGGGCTGGGCCGATTCACAGGCGTTATTTTATGGGCCCGCCTCGCGCTGGGCTCGGAAGGGACCGGGACGTCATGTCGTGCCGGCGTGGTGGCCGACGGCGAAGTGGTGGCCCAGGCCAGGGGCGGTCGGGGGCCTAATGGTGGCCGGGTCAGATGCGGCCCGGGCTCAGGTGCGGTCGGGGCCTAGTGGCGGCCAGGCTCAGGTGCGGCCCGGGCTCAGGTGCGGCCGACGGCGTTGCGCAGGTCGGCGAAGGCGGCCGCCAATCGGGGTGGGGTGAAGTGGGCGTTGAGGCCGCTGGGGTTGGGTAGGACCCACACTCGGGTCTGGCCGAGCATCAAGTCCTGTGGGCCGTAGGTTGCATCTGGCCGATCAAAAGCGGTGCGGAAGGCGGTGACGCCCAGGATCGCCAGCCATGCCGGCGCTTGCCCACGCATCTTCACCTCCAGTGCGCGGGCGCCGGCGCGCAGTTCTGCGGCGGTGAGTTCGGCCGCCGCCGCGGACGCACGAGCGGCGAAATGG
>Ga0209487_1001609_pt1 | contig 18886 bp, 9 predicted proteins | sample Poulit2012_FD_187524 | JGI IMG/M metagenome (GOLD analysis project Ga0209487, IMG submission 187524) | Agricultural soil microbial communities from Georgia to study Nitrogen management - Poultry litter 2012 (SPAdes) (version 2) | ecosystem: Environmental > Terrestrial > Soil > Agricultural land...
GCCTCAAATTGAGGGCCTGAATAGGGAATCTCCTCCCCATAGGCTGTATGCCTGGCAGCAAGGGCCAGCCGCTCTCCCACATCTTTTTTATTCAGGGGATGAATGTCGTTCCACTCCCCCAGATCGATCGCTACGGCCATGGCGGTGTGATCCGCCTCGAGCGTCTGAAGCTGCGCCTCCCGCAGACGAGCCCAGCTGCTCTCCACCGGCTCCGTGCGCGGCTCCATATAGTTGGCAAGCTGCACAAACAGAAAAGGCAGATCGGGCTGATTCCAGTCACGCTGCCACTGCTCTATCAGCGTCAGCATCAGCTCACGGTAGTCGTCCGGCCTATCCGCATTGGACTCCCCCTGGTACCAGATCACCCCTTTAATGGAGTAACCGAGAAGCGGATGGATCATCGCATTGTAGAGGCCGCCCGGTTTCCAGCGGACAGCCGTTGCCCCCTGCAGCGGCTCCATCTCCGACCCCACCCTATAGTGCCACGCTCCTTTCAGGTCAAGGGTGTCCCCCTCTGCCGTCAGTTCATACGGCTTATCGGGAACGAACCCGCCGTTGCCACTCTCAGTGATCACCCGGACTGCAATCACATTCTTCCCCTCTCTCAACACACCTTCCGGCACCTGATACCACCGGGGGGGATATTGATAGGTAGTCCGTCCGATGAACGTTCCGTTGACAAATACCGAATCGGCATCCACCAGCCGGCCCAGCTCCAGCCTGGCTGCCCGCCCCTGCCACCGCTCCGGCAGATCGAGATGCTTCCGGAACCAGACCGAGCCGTTCAGCCCCTCCAGCCCGCGATCTTTCCAATAGCCCGGCAGTTCCATCGACGCCCAGCCATCTTCGGAAAGCTCCTTCTGATACCAGTTGCCGGAAGAGCTGAGCCCGGGATCCTTCTCGTTCAGTTCCCTGTACCATTCGCCTATTCTTTGGCGATCGTCTGACTCAATCTCTGTGATGAGATCCTCCTTTTTAAAGCGCTGCATCTCCTCGTAGTAATCGGGAAAGGATTTCAACGCCTCTTCACTGAGCCACGCTTCTGCCGGGGATCCCCCCAGCGCAGAGAGGATGATTCCGACAGGAACGTCATAGGTTTCCTGAATGCTTCTGCTGAAAAAATAGGCCAGGGCTGATATTCCCTCAATCGTATCCCGGTTGACAGGCTGCCAGGCACCCCCCTCCAGCTCGTTCCGCTCCGTGTTGAAATCATAGGTTTTGGGCACCTCAAAATAGCGGATCGGCGGATTTCCAACCTGCTCCATCTCCTCTCTGTAGAGCGGCTCAGCCCGGTACATCGGCAGTTCCATATTGGATTGTCCCGAACCGACCCAGACATCCCCGATCCAGACATCCCTCACCCTGACGCTGTCGGGGCCTGTAAAGAGGATCTCATACGGCCCTCCGGGGGAGAGATCACGCAGTTCAAAAGACCACCCCCCTTCGGCATCTGTTTCTGTCTGATAGTGAGAGCCTAAAAACTCCATCCGGATGGTCTGGCCCGGGGACGAGGTCCCGCGGATCACAACATCCGCATCCCGCTGCAAAACCATGCCATCCGACACCAGACGGGGCAGCTCGATCTGGGCTGCTGCGACTCCGTGAAAAGTGACAAAAATAATGAGAAAGAGCAGGTGCCGTGGGAAGTATTTCATCATCTCAGAGTGGTTTGTTGTAGAGTTTGAGTCATTGGGACTACCAGTTAAAAAGGGTTCCGTCCTCCTTCCGGCTAACCGGCAGGCACGCCCTCTCATAGGGATATTTTTTAGCTTTCTCTTCATCAATATCCACCCCCAGGCCGGGCGCTTCGCCGGGAACCATAAAGCCTTCGTCGAAGCCGTAGGCGTGCGGAAATACCTCTTCTGTCTCTTCGGAGTGCGGCATATGCTCCTGAATACCAAAATTAGAGATTGAAATATCGAGGTGAAGTGCCGCTGCCATGGTGACCGGAGAGAGGTCTGTTGCCCCGTGGAAGCCGGTTTTCACTTGATAGATTTCTGCAAAGGAGGCCACTTTTTTCATATGGCTGATGCCCCCTCCCCGTACGACCGAGGTGCGTATGTAGTCGATGAGCATCTCCGAGATCAGGGTGTGGGCATCCCAAAGGGTGTTGAATACCTCCCCGACCGCAAGTGGAGTGGTGGTATGCTGGCGGATCAGCCGGAAACTCTCCTGCAGCTCGGCAGGTGTACAATCTTCCAGCCAGAAGAGGCGGTACGGCTCCACCTCCTTGCCAAGCCTGGCAGCCTCGATCGGTGTAAGCCGGTGATGGCAGTCGTGCAGCAGATGGAGGTCGTCTCCATATTGATCCCGGACACGCCGGAAGAGGCCCGGAAGATGGTTCAGATATTTTTCTGTCGACCAGATCTCTTCTGCCGGCAACCCTTTCTGCGCCGGTTCATACCGGGCGCCCGTCTCAGAGACTCCATAGAGAGACTCCATTCCCGGTATCCCGCACTGGACACGAACGGCCCGGTATCCCAGATCCAGGCATCTGCCCACATCCTCTGACGCCGCTTCGATATCTCTCCCGGAGGCGTGGGCATAGACCATCACCCCACGTCGGGACTTCCCGCCCAGCAGATTGTAAACCGGCGTCTCCAGAGCTTTCCCTTTAATATCCCACAGCGCCATGTCCACCGCTGCGATCGCGCTCATGGTGACCGGCCCCCTCCGCCAGTAAGCCCCTTTGTAGAGATAGTTCCAGATATCCTCGATATTTTCCGGATTGCGGCCGATAAGCATTGGAATCACATATTCTTCAAGGTACGCCACCACGGCTTTCTCCCTTCCGTTAAGGGTGGCATCCCCCAGACCATAAATCCCCTGATCGGTGTAGATTTTCAGGGTTACAAAGTTGCGGCCCGGACTGGTGACAATGACGGTTGCTTTTTCAATCTTCATCTTCTCGCTGATTTCAATCGTTGGTTTGAGATAGTGGCAGCTCTGGCCTCTCCACTGCTCCTGGTTCTAAATAGGGAGTCCTGAAAAGAGAATCTGCCTGCGCGAACGCTGCTCTTTCATCTCTTAATACGGAATTTTGACAAATCCTGCCGCTGTTTTTACCCCGTGCGGAGTGGCCCGTTAACAGAGTAGATGTATGTTCCTGGCGGAGATCCGAAGGCTTTGCACCCAAAACAGCACGCTTCTCTGCTGTAAAGGTTGAGTACCGGTGCCTGTGGGAATCGGCATATCCACTAGCTTCATCCACCCGCCGGTTGCCAGATGGATCACCGTTCTGCAAGTTCAATGAGGGCATGGTATGCGGGTTTGGGGTTTCCCTCTCTGTCAAAGAGCAGCGGGTAGTTGGTGCGGCCCGGAACCGGCCAGTTATTTTTCCACGAATCTCCATCCGTTACACCCCAGAAAGTGACCCGGCTGATCTTATCCTGATGCTTCAGAAACAGCCCAAAGATCTCCTTGTACCGCTCGGTCAGCTGATCCTGAACTTCGGTGGGAAGCCCGTCTGCATAGGGATTCAGTTCGTCCCTCAGCTCTGCACTCATCTCCACATCGGCTCCCAGATAGTCAAAAGCGGGGGGCAACAGATCGATCTCAAGCTCGGTCACCATCACATCTACACCCAGGCCGGCAAACCCTGTGATGGTAGCTTCGAGGTTTTCAAGGGAGGGAAAATCGAGGGAAAAGTGCCCCTGCGTCCCAAGCCCGGTGATGGGTGCCCCCTGCTCCTGCAGAGATTGCACCAGGCGGATCGCCCCCTCTCTTTTCTCGGGCAGTTCGAGGGAGTAGTCGTTATAGTAGAGTTCTGCACCGGGGTCAGCCTCATGTGCAAATTCGAAAGCGCGGGCCAGATAATCCTCCCCGATGATCTCGTACCAAAGAGTCTCCCGCAACGCGCCGTCATCCAGAAGAGCCTCGTTGACCACATCCCAGCCATGGACCCTCCCTCTGTACCGGCCAACTACCGTGTCGATATGCTCTTTCATCCGCTCCAGAAGGGCCTCCCGTGTCAGCCGATTCCCCTCTTCGTCATAAAACACCCAGTCCGGGGTTTGACTGTGCCAGACCAGGGTATGCCCTACGATAAACATTCCGTTCTTTTCGGCCAGATCAACCATCGCATCGGCCGCTTCGAAGTTATAAACGCCCGGCTCGGGGTGAATCACCTCCCATTTCATCACATTTTCAGCCGTTACCGCATTAAATTCTCGTATCGCCAGGGCTTGCCCGGAAGCGTCCTGGCCGCTTATCTGCCGGCTGTTCAGAGCCGTACCTATTAGAAACGCATCGCGATAGGCTTCTTTCAGGGTGGTTTCCGGGGCAGGCACGCTCTCTGCAGAGTCCGGATCTTCTGCAACGCAGGAGACAAAGAGTGCAAGGCAGAAAAGGGGCAGGAGAACCGTGTGCCAGAATGAACGGGAAGGGGTGTTATTCAGAGGCAGGTGGGCGGTTTGCCCGGCTAAAGAGTGCCGATTGACAGGGGTGAATAAAGCATCTGCCCGGCTACTGAATGGCCAGAGATTGGCGCGGATTTTCAGAAACAGGCGGCAGTGCCAGATACGGGGGTGCAGAGTCTGGAGGAGGAGACGAAACGAGTTCATAACGGTTTGGTTGTTTTGGATTGACGGTTGTGTTGACAACTTCGACATTTCAGGGTGCGTATGGTATCCTCTGTTTGGTTCTCTATCGTGGAAACGTGTTACCTTTTGCGGGCCGCCAGCTCCGTTTCAATCTGTGCCATGAAGGAGTCTTTCAGCGGGTAGAAGATCATAATCACACCCCCGATCAGGCCAAAAATGGCAGGATAGAAACTCATCAGCAGCCGGATGCCGGTTATGGCGCTCTCGCTCTGGGTAGCCAGGGGGACAAAGCCGTGGAATTCCAGCACCCATCCCACGATCGCCCCGCCGAACGTAAGTCCCAGTTTCAGTGCAAACAGGGAGGCTGCCATAATAAGCGCTGTGGCACGGCGGCCAAACTTCCACTCTCCGAAGTCTGCCGTATCGGTATAGATTGCCCATTGAGTCACAGAAACGGCTCCAAAGAAGAAAGAGACCAGCACGTTCAGGATGTACATCAGCAGCACATGCTCCGGGTCAAGAAAAAAGAAAGCGGAGGAGAAGAGGGCACTGCTGATCAAAAACCAGGAATAGACGCTTTTTTTGTCCATCCATTTGGTGAAATAATTTGTCAGGACGGCTCCGGCCAGGGTCGCGATGGTCCCGGCCGTGATAAAGGAGGAGGCAAAAAGTGCGTAGCCCAGGTCGATCATCGTCCCGGCAATAGTGAGCTGCTGATCCCCTACAAAATAGCGGAAATAGTAGGTCGTGGAGGAGCCCCTCATCACGATATAGGTGAGCTGAAACAGGGTGGCTGCGCCGGCCAGAACCCACGGTTTATTCCTGAAAAGATCCTTCAGATCCTCTTTGATCTTGTTCCGTTTCTCTTTTTCCGGGAGAACCCGCTCTTTGGTAAGTGCAAAGGTGGCAAAGAGAAGCGCTGCGGCGAGAAGGCCGTAGATCACCATGGTCATCTGCCAACCGAACGCTTCATCTCCCCTGCCCAGATACTCCACAAGCCCGAGAGTTGCGGCACCTACAATAAACTGCCCTACAAATGCAGCTACAAAACGGTAAGATGAGACCTCTGTGCGCTCCATGGAGTTGGGCGTGATCACTCCCATCAGAGCAGAGTAAGGGACATTCACAATGGTGTAGAGGGTCATCAGCAACATATAGGTGATGTAGGCGTAAACCAGTTTGCCTGTGGTGCCAAAACCCGGAGTTGTAAAGGTGAGTACACCGGCGATAGCCAGGGGAATGGCAAAGCCGGCAATATAGGGGCGAAATTTACCCCAGCGGGTCTGTGTCCGGTCAGCAACAACACCCATGAGCGGATCCGTCACTGCATCCCAGATCCTTGTAACCAGCATCATGGTACCCATGGCCGCCGCAGAGATTCCAAAAACATCCGTATAGAAAATGGGTAAAAAGAGTACAAAGGTCTGGAAATAGAGGTTGGACGCCATATCCCCCAAGCCATATCCCACCTTCTCTTTAAATGTCAGTCTCGCCCTGCTCTCTGCTTTCGCTCCTACGCTGCCAGGAACTGTTTCTGTTCTGTCTGTCATCTTCTTGTTCTTTATTCCAGATCGTAAACGCTGTTATAATGTATTTTGCCGGCGGGACACCGCTCTACGCCGGTTTTGAATGCGGCTGAGGCTCCCATTCGCCAGAACTGTGCTGCAATCAAAAGAGCGGAGGTTCTCACCCCTGCCCCAATGTTGATCTCCCGCCTCTGGTGCCTGCCCGATCACTCTGAAGGGGTTCGCAACTGACGACGGTGCAGCCCCGGCCCTATGAGGCTGCCTTCATCCTACCGGTGCAAGCCGCTAGCCCACTCTATCATCTGCTAATGACGGGTCAACCACCGTCAGGACCACTGTTTGCAGATCCTCATCCCGGGAGGAGGTGCCCAGCATCACCTCGAACTCTCCCGGTTCCACACGGTACTTCATCTCGATATCATAAAATGCCAGGGCAGCCTTGCCGATCTCGATGGAGACCTGCCGGGATTCCCCCGGCTTCAGCCACACTTTCTGAAAACCTTTCAGCTCCTTGACCGGACGGGTAACCGAACTCACACGGTCGCGGATGTAGAGCTGAATCACCTCAGAGCCTTCCCGATTCCCCGTGTTGGTGATCTTAGCTGTGATGCGTGTCGAACCATCAACCGGAATGGCCTCCTCTTCCAGACGGACGCCGCTGATCTCGAAGTCAGTGTAGCTCAACCCATAACCGAACGGATAGAGCGGAGAAGCCTCCTCAAAAAGATACCCCCGCCGGGCGGAGGGCTTGTGGTTATAGAATGCAGGAATATGTCCTTCAGACCGGGGAAAGCTGATCGGCAGTTTCCCCCCGGGGTTTTCATCGCCGAAGAGCACCTCGGCAATCGCGCCGCCCGTCTCCTGGCCGATATACCAGCACTCCAGGATCGCATCGGCCTCCTCCTTCAACAGGCCGATATCGAGAGGCCTTCCGTTGAAGAGAGTGACGATCACCGGCTTCCCGGTTTCCTTCATCGCACGGAAGAGCTGCTCCTGCTCTCCAACCATTTGAAGGGTTGGGCGGTCACCCATATGGTTCAGAGCCCACGCCTCACGAGAGGTCTGCTCATTTCCCCCGATGGCAAGCACAATCAGATCCGCTTTTTCAGAAACTTTCCGTGCCTCTTCAATCCGTTTCAGGTTTTCGTCCGGATCGACTTTTACCACCTCATCTTCCACCCAGGAGCCTCCTTCGGTAATCCTGCACCCTTCGCTGTAGAGAATTTCCACATGTTTACCGGCACGGCTCTGAATTCCCTCCAGTAGTGTCGTTTCAAATTTCGGCACGCCGCTGTAGCCGCCCAGCATACTCCGGTTGGCATTCGGCCCGATCACAGCGATCGTTTTGGTTTCGGCGGGATTAAGCGGCAGAATCTTCTTCTCATTTTTCAAAAGGGTGATGCTTTCGCGTGCAGCCTGAAGGGCGATCACGCGATGCTCTTCCGAACCGGAGACCTTCTCCGCGAGGTCAGGATCCACGTAGGGATCTTCGAACAGTCCCAATTTAAATTTCCAGTACAAGAGCGGCCGGACCAGCTCATCAAGGCGCTTCTCCCCGAGACGGCCCTCTTCCACCAGTTCCGGTAGATATCTATAGCAGTCCGGCTCAGGCAGTTCCAGGTTCACACCTGCACGGGCAGCCAGCAGGGCGGCCTCTTTCTTATCTGCTGCAACCATGTGGGCATGGGTGTCAGGGCGATCGTGCAGTTCCCAGATGGCGTAGTAGTCGGAGACCACAAACCCATCAAAACCCCACTCATCTCTCAGAACATCCCCCAACAGCCACCGGCTGGCGTGCGACGGAACCCCGTCGATCTCATTGTAGGAGGCCATCACACCGACGACCCCCGCCTCATCGATCGCATCCTTGAAGGGCTGCAGAAAGATCTCCCGAAGTACCCGCTCCGAGACGTTTGCCGGGGCACAGTTCATGCCCCCCTCCGGTTCCCCATGCCCTGCAAAATGTTTCAGGGTGGCGAGTACCCGTTCCCTGTTTTTGAACTTTTTATCTCCCTGAAATCCTTTCACTGCGGCAGCGCCCATCTTTCCGCTCAGCCAGGGATCTTCACCAAAGGTCTCCTCGACCCGCCCCCAGCGAGGGTCTCTCGCCACATCCACGACGGGGCCAAGGGTATGGTGGCCTCCACGGAGACGGGTTTCCCGGGCGACAATCGTGTAGATCTTTTCTATCAGGCCGGGATGAAAGGTCCCGGCCAGGGCAATCGGCTGTGGAAAACTGGTGGCACCGTTCGCTGACAGGCCGTGCAGACACTCTTCATGGAAGATCACCGGAATCCCCAGCCTGCTCTCCTCGATAAAGAATTTCTGAATGCGGTTGGTCAGTACCGCAATTTCCCGTGCGCCCTTCCCTGCCGGCACTTCATTGGGGCGGCCGATCTGTCCGATACCATTCCCGTGACTGAAAGAGCGGCGCGCCTTCTCCTCATCAAAATTTCCTTTTTCATCCAGAAGGGTTTCATTCCTTTCGTTCCACATTCCCATCATCTGGGCTGCCTTCTCGGCAACGCTCATTCTGGAGAGCAGATCCTCCACACGCTGGTGGATATCTGCATCAGGGGATTTGTAGAGGGCATCCTCCGGGACTCCGGGCCTTTTCGTATCCGGATGACTGCTATCGTTTTTCATTGAGTTCTAATTTTGGTTGGTCGTCTGAATTTCTCTTTGTGAGCCTGTCTTTTCCAGCATATGGAGAGGAACGGAAGCACCCCTCCCCTTCGCAATCCATTCGTCTGCTGGGGATCATGTATCAACCGGCTCTGGGTTGTGGTGGATTGTCACAATTTTGAATGTTTCTGGTTCTGGTTGGTATCTTCTATGAAAATTCATGGCACGGGTTGTTGCTTCGGTTCTGGTTGCTACAGTTTCCGGCCGGAGAAGGATTTAATTGTACCAGGGATCGGGTACATAGGTGGTTCTCCAGAGCATCATGTAGTGCTCCAGATCGTGTTCCGGCTCTTCGTAGCCTTCCGGATAAGGCATCCCTGAGAAACTTTGGAAATAGGCCAGGCAGGTGTCGCGCCATCTCACGGCATCCCGCTCCTGAATCTCCAGAAGGGCCTTCACATGCTCAAACCGCTCCTGGTCGATCACCCCTTCCATGCTGTTCCAGGTCTGCTGCATCCGGCGAACCGCCTCCACGCCTTCGCTGTATTTATGCACCAGCTCGTCCCACAACGTACGGCCGCTCTGCATCGGGTGATCCCACCCCACCCGGTGGAACCAGAGCAAATAGTCGTCCGGAATCCGGTCGGGATCGGCAAAAATTTCTGCAACCTCCGGATGGTACTGTTCTACCGCATTGGATCCTGTTGCGGTACGGTCGAATCCAATTCCGGCCTCATCCGCTTTATGGTAGTAATAGGGATTCCAGTCGGGTCGTGATCCGCCGTTCCACCAGGGCGCCGGCCCGTAGTGATGCCCCTGGGCATAGAGATGGGTCAGCCCGAGCGGTGACCGGTAGTTGACGCCCGCTTCACGCGATTCCATCATCAGCTCCCTTATTGGGCGGACAAACGTCTCGTCGTTGGTGAAGGTCATGCGGATCCACTCTTCGGCAATCTCTTCTGCCGTAAGGGTATAGTCCCAGGCCAGGCGGCCGAAGGCGTACCAGCTCGACTGCACAAACGGATGGCCTGTCCAGTTCCGGTCCGTTCCCGGATTGATCACCCCGGCCATGCCGGTCATCTCGTACTCAAAGATCTCCCCGGCAAGGACTCTCCCCACAGTCGCCCCCTCTCCCCTTGCGTAGGTATCGCTCTGCAGGACCTCCTCAAACAAAGTTCCCTGATAGGCCAGATGCAGATTGAAGCCGAAATACTCCTGAGTGACTTGAAACTCCATCATTGTGCTGGTCTCTTCCAGTGCTCCGAAGAGCGGTGAAAAGGGTTCCCTCGGCTGAAAATCGATCGGCCCGTTCTTCACCTGAAGGATGGCATTCTCAGCAAACTGTCCATCCAGGGGCACAAACTCATCATACGCCTCCCGGAAGCGGTCGCTCTGCTCGGGATTGTACACAAAGGCACGCCAGACCACAATCCCTCCATGGGGTTCGAGTGCCTCGGCTAACATGTTCGCGCCATCTGCATGCGTCCGGTTGTAGCCGTGAGGGCCCGGCTGCCCTTCCGAATCGGCTTTCACCAGGAACCCCCCGAAATCGGGAATGTAGGAGTAGATATTGTCCGCCTGCTCTTTCCACCAGGCGCGCACCTCTTCATCCAGCGGATCAGCACTGTCTAATCCCCCGATTCTTCTCGGGGAGTCGAAATTGACCGACAGAAAGATGGAAAGGCCGTAGGGACGAAAGATATCAGCCAGAACCTGAACCCTCTCCAGAAATGAATCAGTCAGGATTCGGGGATCGGCATTCACATTGTTGATCGCTACCCCGTTGATCCCGATGGAGGCGCTGAACCGGGCGTAGTCGGTGTAGCGCGGGTGCCGGTATTCAGGCAGGGTGCCCCACTCCCACAGGGAGAGGCCGGCGTAGCCCCGTTCTACCAGGCGATTCAGATTGTCCCAATGATTTGCCATTCTGAGTTCGACACGCGGAGCGCTCAACACCTCAATCCCATGCAGGGGCTGCTCCGTCTGGATCAGTCTCAGGAGATGAAAGACTCCGTAGAGTACACCGATCTCCTCGTTTGCCGCAATGACCAGGAGCGTTTCGCCGTCCACTTCCCGCTCCTCAATCAGATACCCTTCGTCTCCGATCTGCCTCAGCCGCCCCTCAAAATCGAGGGATGCGATCCCATCTGAACTCTCCGGTGTGCCGATCAGCACGCCCCCGCTAGCCGCTACAGAATCCCGAAAGGGAGGGGTGCGATCCAGAAGGCCCGAAAGGCCCCTCTCCAGCTCATCCCGGGCTGCCAGCAAGGTGGGTGAATCCCCCTCAGCAACCACATACCGGATCTGATCCCGGTAGTCTGAAAGCTTCTCCTGGCTCGCTACTTTCACGTAGCGGAGCCACATCCGATAGCCATCTTCGGCCAGCAGATCCGGCAAGGGGGCCAGCATGAGGATGAGGAGCATCAGCAGGCGGGTTGTTTTTCGGACAGGTGCGTTCATAAGCGATTAAAAAGGTTTTAGATAGTTGAATGTATCATTGACGGCAATTGGTGGACCCTGATCCCTTGGGATCTTTTAGGTTCTATACCGAGTTCGGGAGAACGTTCTATGCGTGTTGATTCCGGCTGTGAACCGGCTTGGTTCAAAGAGTGCATGCGTACTGTTTCATCTGGTTCATCAATTCTAAAAAAGTTGAACGGTTTTTGATGGTTTCCGTCCGGTCCCTGCGCTGTCTGGATATTCCTTCCTGCCGCCAACACTTCGCGGTCCCGCTCGCTTAAAATCCGATCGAATTTCCGCCATCGACCGGCAGATTAATACCGGTAATAAACTTCGAAGCGTCCGAGGCGAGATAGACCGCGGCATAAGCGACATCCTCCGGAGTTCCCAACCGTCCAACCGGAGTTCGCTCCAGCACCCTGCGGCGGCGCTCCTCATCGGAGTTGAACGCCTGATGAAGCATGGGTGACTCAATGAAACCCGGTGCAATCGAATTGACCCGGATTCCCAGCGGGGAGAGGTCGGTAACTAGTGCCCGCGTGAGTCCCAGCACCCCCGATTTGGAGGCGGTGTAGGAAGCCACGTTCGGGATTCCGTAAAGAGCCGCCATGGAGGTCACATTGATGATCGAACCCCTCCCCTTTTCGGCCATGAATTTGCCGGTTTCCCGGGTCATTGCAAAGAGCCCGTTCAGGTTGGTCTGAATGATCTCATTAAAATCCTTGTCTGAAACCTCCAGGGTCTCCTTCTTCTGGTTAATTCCTGCGTTGTTTACGAGGATATCGATCCTGCCGTAACGGCCTGCCACACTTGCAGCGACCTTTTCGTGAGTTCCGGTTTTCGTGACATCATGCACAATGTAATCGCTGCGCTGCCCAAGCTCTTTGCAGGCCTCCTCGAGAACCTGTTGCCTGCGGCCGGTGATGATCACTTTTTCGGCTCCTGTTTTAATAAAAGCACGGGCTATTCCAAAACCGAGCCCGCTGCCCCCGCCGGTAATAATGGCGATTTTATTTGTCAGAGAAAACAGAGATTGATACTTCAACGATATGATTCCTGTCTTTGTCGATAATTTCTGGGTTAACAGCGTCCATGATTCAGATGCGGAAGGCCGCCCGCCGTCATCCGGAAGGCTTTCTGAAGGCACCTCTCAGGCTGCAGAAAGCGCCCTGACCTTCGTCCGATGGCTGATTCTGCAGACAACCGGCAGATCCGAAGTTGCCTGTCACGATCGCTGCCTGATTTCATGTCTTAAAAAATCGGAAACAGCCATGTCAAACTGCTTCCGATAACTAAAAAGTTCATCTTTCGGGATTCTATCTACCTCCCGGAATCTTTAGTAGACCCATGCGCAGTTTTAATCATATCCCGGATTCTGATAGGCACGTTTTTCGCTCTCACTCATCTGGAGTGCATCGATCTGGCCCTGCGGGATCGGCCTCAGATAGTGGTGAGGCTGAATGTTCCGTGTAAAGGTTTGAGCCGTATGATCCCCATAGCTCCGGCCTGCAATTTCGTAGGTGCCCGAAATCTCCTCCCATTTCTGGGTCCGGATCAGATCGTACCACCGATACCCTTCACCAAAATACTCTCTGGATCGTTCTTCCAGAATGTAGTTGATATCGATGACGTCCGGTGTTGCAGCAATCATCGCCGCGCTGTTGTCCTCGATCCGCTCTTCATTGCCGTTGTTATCCCAACGCCATACACCTGCCCGGGCCCGGATCACGTTGATCAGATCACGCGCACTCCAGCTGCCGGAAGCTCCCTTCACAGCCGCTTCCGCTGCGATGAAATAGAACTCGGAGAACTTGGCGATATTAAACGGACGGGTACTTGCCGCGTTGGGCTCACCCAGCCCGCTTCCGCTGTCTGTGCGGTAAGGGCCCAGTTTCCACAGCCCCGGATAAACCACACGGCTGATGCCGGAGGGGGAGATTACAAAATCCGCTCTTCCGGGAAGCACCCCTGCACCCACATTGCTTTCGCCGGCACCGGACGGGTAAGAGATCGCCTCTTCCGGCTCCTCATCCAGGAAGGTAAGGATCGCGTCGCCCGGATGTACTTCCATGTAATTGGCATTGTAGAGCGGCCCGCTGATACCTGCCTTCTGGTAGTTTGCCCGATAGGTGGTGGTAAAGGTACCGTCGTAGCGTGAATCGTTTTCCTTGTCGGCAAAGGTCTTCGTAATCGCTCCGATGGTCGGTGCCATCCGGGTCCAGGGGCGGCCCAGCGCCTGCACAGCATCCCGCTGAACAGAGCTGATCGCCTCCCAGGAGGAAGGGGAGGTGCTGCTGCGGATGTTGGTGTAGTTCCAGGTCATCATCCAGCCAGCAAAGTTCTCCGGTGCGTTTCCGTTACTCCAGGTGAGGCTGGAAGCGTTGTAGTACTCGCTGGTTTCGGTATGATCCGCAAAGAGCATGATTTCGTTGTTACGGTCGTTCTGAGCCAGGTTCACATCATAGAAGGTGGGCTGCAGCCCGTAAGGCCCCGGATTGTCGATCGCCTCTACAGCGACATCATAGGCGCGCTGGTAGTACCACTGCGGGTTGTTTCCGTCAGGATCGTTGCGGCTTGTCTCGGGATAGGTCGGAATGTTGTTCGGATTTTCCAGCCACCATCCATAGGTGAGATAGGCTTTTGAAAGATAGAGCCTCGCTACGTTTTTGGTTACGCCGCCCACCACCCGCGGGTTATCAGGAAGATCATTCACCGCCTGAATCAGGTCGGGAAAGATGGCACGGGTATAGACCTCGGGTACCGTATTTCGAACCGACTCACGGACAGGGTTGGTGTTGAACTCGAGCTCCCCTGCTCCCAGGTCGAGCGGGACTCCCCCGAAGGTCTGAACCAGCAGAAAGTAGTCAAACGCACGGAAAAATCTGGCTTCTGCGATCAGTTCATCCGGCAGCCCGACGGCGGCGGCATTCTCAATAATCCCGCTTGCGGTGTTAATATTGCTGAAGGCCACCCCCCAGATCGCATCCGCACGGCTAGTTGTGGAGGTTATCTCCCCCTGGCCGGTGAGATCCATTACCAGAAAGTTCTGATCGGCACTCTCGCCGTAGGTCACCTCATCGGTTCCGGTTAACGTCGTGTTGTAGTAGTAAGCCTGCCCGTAGATATAACGCAGGTGTGCATAGAGTGAGGTGATTCCCCCTTCCACTCCCTCTTCTGTAGAGAAGAAGCCCGGTTCATAGATGCTCCGCGGCTCCTCATTCAGTATATCAGAACATGCGCTATGCAGTAACAGGACAAAAGTCAGCGCGATAGTGGCTTTAAAACTTCGTTTCTTCATGGTTCTGTCTGTTTAGAATGTAAAGTTAATACCTAACATATAGTTGCGGGTAGCCGGTGCATTGGTCCCCAGAGTCAGTAATCTTCTGTGGTAGGAAGTGACAGCAGCATTTTCATCCCCGTAGGAGTTGGGTTCCGGATCGAGCCCCGTCTCATTGTTAAATGGCGAGAAGAGAACAAACGGATTCTGAACCGAGGCGTAAACTCTCAGCTCCCTGATCCCTGCATTCTCGAGCCAGGAGCTGGCCGAGAAGTTGTACCCCAGCGTCATCGTCCTGATTTTCAGGTAGGAGGCGTCAAAATACCCCAGGGTATTGGCATACTTGGGGTTATCCCCGCTGGTTATTCCTCCCGGCAAAGGATACTTTCCGTCGGGATTATCAGGCGTCCAGTAATCCACATCCACGTTGTTTCTCCGGCCGCTGAGCATGTTCAGATACCCTGTACCGGAGTGCAGGGTGCTGATCAGCTTGCCGCCCCGCTTGAACGAACCGATCATATCGAAGGTGAGCTGCTTGTAGGAAAGGCGCGTATTGAACCCTCCCTGGAATGTGGGCTCCAGACTGATGATCTGCCGGTCAGCCGGCCCGATCGCCCGTACCGGTGTCCCGTCCGGATTGAACTCTCCGTCGTACTTCACCTTGATCATCCCGGGATTTCCGCCTGGCTCCAGGATATCCAGATAGGGATCATCTTCCTGCCAGATTCCGATATATTCATGATCGTAAATCACATCGATCGGGTGCCCCACGAACCACCAGTTGGACTCGTCCCGCTCCTGCTCTGAAGCCAGGGCCACAAGTTTATTCCGGTTGCCGTAAATGTTCACCCCTGCTTCCAGTCCCCATCCATCCGGATTTTCCAGCAGGATACCGTGAAGCGACAGCTCAATCCCTTTATTTTCGGTTTCACCGATGTTGGCTGTATAGCTGCTTACCCCGGCCGTAGAGGGAAGGCTTACATTCAACAGGATATCTTTGGTATGAGTGGTGTAATACTCCACTGTACCGGAGAGCCGGCCGTTAAAAAGTCCGAAATCGGCGGCGAAATTCCACGTTTCGGAATACTCCCAGCCCAAATTCTGATTCGGAAGCTGCGAGACATAAAATCCAGTGGCATAGTGCGAATCACCGAAATTATAGGGGCGGGTGTTGAGACGGCCCAGCGTGGCATACGGAGTGATCGCCTGATTCGATGTCTGCCCGTAACCAGCCCGTAATTTAAGCTGATTAAGAAAATCGACATCCTGCATGAAATCTTCCCTGCCCAGGTTCCACCCCACCGAAACGGCCGGATAGGTGTGCCACTTATACCCTTCCGCCAGCCTGGAAGAGCCGTCCGACCGGATGGTCGCAGTGATCATGTAGCGGTCGTCATAGGAGTACATCGCACGTCCCATCCACGACATCAGACCCCACCGCTCATATACCTGTCCGTCCGGATTGATGTTTATTTCGCCGTTGGCATGCCCCAGATTGTAAAACTGAAACGCTTCCGCCGGGATGTCCCTGGCCGTCATGCTGGAGCGGTTGTATTTATTCTCCTCTGCGGAGTAGAGCCCGGTCAAATTCAGGTTATGCACCCCCGAAAAGGTCCTGTCATACATCAGCAGATTTTCAATGATCCAATGGTAGGTATGGGAGTTGCTCACCGCGGCAGAGGATTCCGTATCTGGATTGACGCTGTTGATTCCCCGGCCTGTAAACTCCCCTCCATTGCTCTGGCGGTAATCCAGCCCCAGGTTCGCACGATAGGTTAACCCTTCCACCCAGGGCAGTTCCACCTCGGCATAGAGCGCGTTGTAGGAGGCAAACGAACGGCTTTCATTCAGCCACTGCCCGTCAAGATTGTTCAGAACATCGCGGGTCGAGACCCAGTTTTCATCCAGTGCCATCCGGACCGTGCGTCTCCAGGATCCATCCTCATTGTAGGGATTGGCGATGGGTGTGGCACTCAGAATGGAGTAAATGTCGATCTGGGATCCCTCTGTAATATTATAGTTGTTGTTGCTTGTCAGGCCAAACCGAAAATGTTCGCCCACCCGCTGGTCCACTGCAGCACGCAGAGAGATACGCTGGTAGGCTTGCGTGGGAACCACTCCCTCCTGGCCGTAGTATCCCAGGCCGAAATTGTAGGTTCCGTGACTGGTCCCTCCCGCGAGCCCGATATCGTGACTGGTGATCATTCCGGTCTGATAGAAGAGATCCTGCCAGTCGATATTTACATCGTTATACTCATCCGGACCGTTCTCGTACTGTCCTGCGAGCTGGCGCATCTTTACAAATTCGGGGCCGTCCATCATCGGATATTTTGAGAAGATGTCGCTGATACCGTAGTAACCGCTGTAACTCAGGGTCGCAGGCTGTCCGATCTGGCCGGTTCTGGTGGTGACCAGGATTACACCGTTCGCCCCCCGTGAACCGTAAATCGCTGTTGCAGAGGCATCCTTGAGGATATCGAGGCTCTCAATGTCATTCGGGTTGATATCATTGATCGAGCCTGAGAACGGAATTCCATTGAGTACCACCAGGGGATCGTTGCTTGCAGTCAGAGAGCGCGTTCCCCGGATACGGATCTGCATACCGGCACCCGGCTGGGAAGAGGTTTGCGAAATCTCAATCCCTGGCATCCGCCCCTGAAGCGCCCTTGAGATGTTTGGCGAGGGCATCTCCCGAAGGGTTTCACCCCGCATCGATTCCACGGATCCGGTCACGGCCTCCTGCCGGACGGTTCCATAACCGACGACAATCAGCTCTTCTCCCAGAATGGCCTGGGGAGTGAGCCGGATCTCCAGCTGCTCACGGCCATTTAGCTCCATCTCCAGTGTTTCATATCCTATATAGGTGAAAACCAGCACGGCATCACCGGATGGTACGGTGAGCGAAAACTCTCCCTCCAGGTTGGTGGCCGTTCCTATCGAGGTCCCCCGGACCAGAACATTAACCCCCGGAAGCGCTTCCTCTTCAACTGAAGAAAGAACGTGCCCCGTCACTGTGTATCCCTGTGCCTGTGCTGAGGCTGGCCCGGTCAAACCAGTGATGATGAGTGCACACACCGTCAGGAAGATCTTGCAGAAAACCGGATTCCACGTATCTAGTTTGTTCATAACATTTCGACCCCTTATTAATTTTGTTTTGGTTAAAAATGGTTGCCATTGCAAGAACCAAACTGCCTGACCCCTTGCAACTTGCTTGCTTATGTGTGCAAACTGAGCCAAGCGAGCGCAATCGTTTGCACATGGGTAGATAAAAAATAATTTTTAGAGTTGCAACACTCTTTCGGATAATTTTGCACCTCTCATTCCACCAGTGCAAAAATTGCCACCACATCACTCATTTTCCTACAAACTGTTTTTATTAAACTTACATGCATTTCAAAACCAGTTTGGAAAAAGAAACAGATTAGTTAAATAATTTTTTATATTTTGTTTGACGGAAAACCTTGTGTTCTTCTACTTGCCTGCGGAACCCGGACACCCATATTTTGACGTTATAACCTTGAATATCATGCAAAGGATTGCGCTATCTTGCCCTCCTTCGATTATCAGGGTTCGCCTTGAAAGAAGAGGTGAAGGCCTACTGCGTGAACAGAGTGAAAGCTTTACAAGGGGGAAGCAGTTTGTTACTTTCGTCAGCTGACAGTTGATTTCCAGGGTTAAAAGGCCCATTACCGTTTGCTGCTTAAACTGCAGATTGACTCCTGAATATGACGCAGGCATCCACTGCATCTTGTTGCGGTGAGGATTCTCCATAGATCTGAATAAATGAACCGAAAGAAAAAAACAACCATAACGGATATTGCCCGAAAGCTGAACACCACTCCCTCTACGGTCTCCAGAGCCCTGGCGGATCATCCCCGGATCAGCGATGAGATGAAGAAAGCGGTCTGGGAGATGGTAGAAATAATGAACTACCAGCCCAACAGTATCGCGTCGGCACTCCGAAAGGGAAAGAGCAACATCATCGGGGTGATCGTACCCACCTCCGACAGGCAGTTTTTTGCCTCATTTATCCGGGGAATCGAAGAGATTGTCCGGGATGAAGGGTATCATCTGATGATTTGTCAGTCGGATGATCAGTATAAGAAAGAGAAATCGAGTATCGACACCCTACTCAATATCCGGGTCGATGGCATCATCGCCTCGGTAGCGAAGGAGACCTCCGATATCTCCCATTTTCAGAAAGTAAAAAATCTGGGAGTCCCCCTGGTGCTCTACGATCGTGTGATTGAATCCCTGGATGTGAATATGGTCATTTCCGATGACTATCTGGGAGCCTATCAGGGGGTAGTCCATCTGATTGAACAGGGCTGCAGGCGCATTGCCCATTTTGCAGGAAAACAGCATATCCATATCTATCAAAACCGCTTGAAAGGATATCTGCAGGCTTTGGAAGATCACAATCTGGATGTGGATGAGGAGCTCATCATCGAATCGGA
>Ga0209487_1001610_pt1 | contig 18884 bp, 13 predicted proteins | sample Poulit2012_FD_187524 | JGI IMG/M metagenome (GOLD analysis project Ga0209487, IMG submission 187524) | Agricultural soil microbial communities from Georgia to study Nitrogen management - Poultry litter 2012 (SPAdes) (version 2) | ecosystem: Environmental > Terrestrial > Soil > Agricultural land...
TGATGGGAATGATTTCCGCCCTCATTGTGGGTCCCTGCGTGGCAGCGCCGTTGGCCGGGGTGTTGTTGTTTATCTCGCAAACCGGTGATGTGGTGCTTGGCGGCAGCGCCTTGTTTGCCATGGCATGGGGCCAAGGTCTCTTGCTGTTGCTGGTGGGTGCCTCGTCGGGTGTGTTAATGCCCAAGGCCGGGCCCTGGATGGAAGGCATCAAGCGTTTATTTGGTATTTTGCTGTTGGCAACGGCCTGGTGGATGGTGAGCGTAACCTTGCCGGGCTGGTTGGTATTGTTGGGCTGGGCGTTGCTGGCCATATGGAGTGCCGTTCTTATGGGCTTGCATCAGCCGTTGGCAGCTGGCGCTGGCGTGGGCACGGCACTGCGTAAAGGCATTGCCTGGCTGTTAATGTTGTGGGGCGTGTTGCTTATTATTGGTCTGGCGGCGGGTAGTCGGGACATTACCCAGCCGTTACGGCCCTTTACGGCAGCCAGTATGGTTTCCGGTAATGCCACGGGCGAGGCGCGTGAACTGGTTTTTACGCCCGCAGACTCGCTTGATGATCTGGATGCTATTCTAGCCCGTACGGACCGCCCCGTGATGCTCGACTTTTATGCCGATTGGTGTGTGTCGTGCATTCAGATGGAAAAGTTTACCTATAGCGATGCCGAGGTTGCCAGTCGGCTTGGCAAGATGCAGTTGGTGCAGGCCGATGTCACCAAAAACGCCCCGGAACATCGTGCACTATTAAAACGGTTTAATTTGTTTGGCCCCCCCGGCATTATCTTTTTTGATGAGAAGGGGGGCCTTATTGAGGATGTGCGAGTGGTGGGCTTTCAGCATGCGGGCCAGTTTGCACGCACCCTGGACCGCGTAATGCCCTAAAGGCCCCAAAGCAGCTTAGCCTTGCCGGGCTTTCAAGAGGGTGGCCGCTTCCAGGGCAAAGTAGGTCAAAATACCGTCGCCGCCGGCCCGCTTGAAGGCCAACAAGGACTCCATCATGACGTTGTCGTGTTCTAGCCAGCCATTATTGGCGGCGGCCTTGATCATGGCGTACTCGCCACTGACCTGATAGGCATAGGTGGGCATGCCAAAGGCAGCTTTCACATCACGCAAGACGTCCAGATACGGCATGCCGGGCTTGACCATCACCATATCCGCCCCTTCTTTAATGTCGGCGGCTACTTCACGTAGCGCTTCGGCACGATTGGCGGGATCCATTTGGTAGGTGTTTTTATCGGCACTGCCCAGGTGGGCGGCGGAGTCCACGGCATCGCGGAAAGGGCCATAAAATGCACTGGCATATTTGGCGGAATACGCCATGATGCTGGTGAGATCATGCTGGTTGGCATCCAGGGCTTGGCGGATCGCTGCGACGCGACCGTCCATCATGTCACTGGGCGCAATAATATCCACCCCCGCGGCGGCCTGGATCAGGGCTTGCTGCACCAGTACCTCAACAGTGGGTTCGTTCACAATGTAGCCGGTTTCATCAACAATGCCGTCTTGACCGTGACTGGTGTAGGGGTCCAGTGCCACGTCGGTAAGTATGCCCAGTTCCGGAAAGCGCTGTTTAAGCTCGCGAACAACACGAGGAATCAGGCCCTCGGGGTTGGCGGCTTCCCGTCCATCGGGGGTTTTTAAGCTGCTGTCGATGGCGGGAAACAAGGATAATACGGGGATGCCCAGTGCCAAACACTGTTCGGCGACGTCAAGCACTGTATCGGCAGAATAGCGTACAATGCCTGGCATGGAGGGCACTGGTTCTTTTACGCCCGTGCCTTCGCGCACAAAGACCGGGTAGATCAAATCGTTTGTGGTTAAGACATGCTCACGTACGAGGCGTCGTGAGAAGTCCGTTTTTCGGTTGCGACGCAGGCGGGTGGTGGGGAAATCGGCAGGAAAAATAAAAGAAGTCATGGCACGATGCTTGGTGAAATCCAGTTTTCAATATGATGGGTGGCTTCCTCTACCCCAATCGCTCGGGTGGAAGAAAAAGGAATGGTATGTAAGGCCCCTATATGGCTTAATTCCTTGGTGACCTTGTTAACGGCACGCACCCGTTGTCCATAGGGTAGCTTATCTGCTTTGGTGAGCAAAGCCAGCACAGGCAGCCCGGTAGGGGCTAGCCAGTCGGTAAGTTGTTTGTCCAGGGCTGTGACGCCGCGACGAATGTCGATCATCAGGACCACGCCGGCCAGGCTTGGCCGCGATTGCAGGTAGTGGCCCAGGACATCGGCCCATTCTTGTCGCGTTTGCGGATCCACCGCTGCATAACCATAGCCGGGTAAGTCCACTAAATACCCGAGCCATTCATTTTTATTGATGGGATCGGGAATACCAAACATATTGATTAAACGGGTACGGCCCGGCGTTTTGCTGGAAAACGCAAGGCGGCGCTGATTTGTTAAAGTATTAATGGCAGAAGATTTGCCGCTGTTGGAGCGGCCCACAAAGCAGACTTCGGCCACGGTAGGGGGTGGCAGCTGGTCCAGGCGGGCAGCGGAAACAGCAAAAACAGTACGGTGAAGTATAGACACTGGCGAACTATCGAATAAGAAGTTATGGTGCTATTGTATAATTAACCGTTTGAAACGGTAGTATTTGGTTGTCGCTGGCAATGCCGGTGGCAGGTGTTGCAGTCAATAATGTGTTGTGGTGTCGTTGGCACCGCGATCGAACAACGATCGTAGAGGTCTTCATGAAGCGAGTGCTCTTAAGTATGGTTATTACCGGCAGCATGCTGGTTGTGTCATCAGTAGCCTCAGTGGCGTATAGCCAGGATCAGGAGGGGTTGCCCGCGCCTGATGCCGACAAGGGCGCTGAGCTTTATACCGATGGCGATTCAGCCCGTGGAATTATTTCATGCGCCAGCTGCCATGGCGATGCCGGCAACAGTACCTTATCCGACAACCCGAATCTTGCCGGCCTGCCGTATGAATATATCAACAAGCAGTTGCTGGACTTTGTGAAACAAGACGGGGCCGATCGCGCCAAGCGTTTGGGTGCCGACGGTGCCGACTCCATCATGGCGCCATTTGCCGCCTTGCTAGAGGAAGAGGATCGCGCCAATATTGCTTATTACTTGTCCACCCAGGAACTGGATCTGGACACTGCGCCGGCCGCCAGCAATGAAGATACCATGGAAAGGGGCCAGCAAATTTGGCGTGGGGGCATTCCTGAAAAACGTGTGCCGGCCTGTGCGGCATGCCATGGGGCAAGCGGTGCTGGCATCCCCGGGGAGTTCCCCCGTCTGGCGGGTCAATACCCCGATTATATTGCCGAGCAACTCCACTTATTTAGCACGGGCGACCGCGATAACAGCGCGGAAATGCACGATATCGCTGACCGGATGTCGGATGCAGACATCGCTGCTGTTGCCGATTACGCCGCCGGTTTACGCTAAACGATAACCGGTTGTCATCTGTTTTTTTGTAATTGCGGGAACCTTTTGCTTAAATATCGGTCATAACCGGGGGCGCTCATCATTTGTCGCCCCCGTTTTTTATTGGCGTTCCTGACTTGTGACTACTCGATCTCCTATTCGTCGTTTTGCTGCTGATTTGTTCGAACTGCTGGGTTCCATGCGGTTCGCGGTTAGCTTATTGATGTTTATTTGTGTGGCCAGCATTATTGGCACGGTTTTAGAGCAAAACGATGCCACCAATGCCTATTTGGACCGCTTTGGTCCGTTCTGGTTTGCGCTGTTTGACAAATTCTCGGTGTGGTATGTCTATAACAGCTGGTGGTTTTTATGCATTATGGCGTTTTTGGTGGTTTCTACCTCCATCTGCCTTACGCGCAATACGCCAAAATTTATTCGCGATGCACGCTCGTTCCGGGAATATGTACGCGGCAGCAGCTTACGGGCATTCCCCCATCGGCTAGAAGGCAGCAGTGCGGCCTCGGTGGCTGATACACAATCACAAGTCCAACAATTACTTGGCAAGCTTGGTTACCGTTATAAAGTCCGGCAAGACGATGACGCGGTCATGGTAGCGGCCAAAAAAGGCAGTGCCAACCGCCTGGGCTTTATTTTTGCCCATGCCTCTATTGTGGTGATTTGTGTGGGGGGCCTGCTTGATAGCGAACTGCCCATTCGTATGCAAACCTGGCTGGCCGGGAAAATGCCGATTACGGAAAATATGTTAATTTCCGAAGTGCCCGACACCGGCCGCATGTCATTGCGTAACCCCAGTTTCGAGGCCCACATGCTGGTGCCGGAAGGGGCGCAAAGCAGTAATGCGCTTATTAACTATGGCAATGGGGTGTTTGTGCAGCCGCTGCCCTTTAGTATCCGGCTAAAAAAGTTTTATGTGGATTACTACTCTACGGGCATGCCCAGCAGCTTTAAAAGCGAGGTCATTGTTACGGACCACGAAACGGGTGAAACATCAGAACACCTTATCGAAGTGAACGAGCCCTTGCACTATAAAGGGGTCACGCTGTATCAATCCAGCCTGGACGATGGGGGCAGCAAAGTAAACTTACAAGGCTATGCCCTCAACGGTTCAAAGAATCAGCCATTTTCCGTGAGTGGCACGGTGGGCAAACAATCTGAGCTGGTAATGCGTGGGGATCAGCAACGGCGCCTGGAGCTGGACATCGCCGAATTGCGGATTATTAACGTAGAAGATTTAAGTGGCAATGTGGCACCACAGCCCAAGGCCATGATAGAGCATGTGGCGGCGGTTACCGGCAGCGCGGCAGGTCGCAATAACGATAACTTAACCAACGTTGGGCCCAGTGTGCGTTATCGCTTGATTGGTGAAGATGGGCAATCGGTCGAGTTCATAAACTATATGCAGCCCATATTGCTGGATGATTCCCGCGTGTTTCTTGCCGGCGTGCGGCGTTCGGGTGCCGAGGAATTCCGCTACATTCGCTTCCCGGTCGATGCCGATAATTCGGTAGATGAGTTCATGGATTTGCGGGCCGCAACCAGTGATCGGGAGTTGGTGCGTCAAGCCGCCAAACGCTTTGCTGCCGCCAATGCGAGCGACCAGCTTGATGCCCCCATGCTTGTAAAAGCTGCACAAGGCGCATTGGAATCCTTTGTCCATGATGGGTTTAACGGTATTATTCAGAATGTGCCGGAACAAGATCGTGAGCGGGTTCTGGATTTTGCGATTCCCATGATCCAAATGACCTTAACGGAGTTGCGCGATATTGTCCGGGCACGCACGGGTCGGGAGGCCTTGCCTACCACCGGCAAAGGGGCTCACGAAGCAGATCAATGGATGCAAGTTGCCTTGTTGGCGTTTGCCAATTTACCGGATTATCCTGCGCCCGTATTCTTGACACTTGAAAATTTTGAGCATGTACAAGCCAGTGTGTTTCAGGCCACGCGCAGTCCTGGCAAGCTCACCGTTTATTTGGGAAGCCTATTCTTGGTGATTGGGGTGTTCTCGATGTTTTATATCCGCGACCGTCGTATTTGGGTGTGGATACGCCCGGAAGGCGATCATGCCACGGTTACTGCGGCCATGACATCCCAACGCCGTAATATGGATTTCCAACAAGAATTTAATCGCGTAAAACAGGCCTTTAAGCGCTTGATTACTTAACCAAAGGGTTTTTTATGTCAGAGTCAGTCTTAACACAAGAGGCCCCGGATTGGGATAGCATGGCACTTAGCGGCGATGCCCGTGGGCGTCGTGGCCGTCCCGAATTCTCGGATATTGCGTTTTTCCTTCTCCTCGCGGTTGGTGCAGCCTATGCCCTGCTGCAGTACGACTATGCGATGGACTATTACGAAAAGGGCATCCTCATTTTGGCGGTACCATTTTTCGCATGGGCAGCCTGGCTATGGCATCCCCTACGTAACCTGATGGTGGCTGCCGGCCTTACCGCGTTATTGGCCATTTGGCTGTATAGCGATGGCAATGGACTTGCGTATGGCGACATCACCCGGGCAGATTCCGTTTTTCTTTTAAAGTATCTGCTGTCTTCGCAGTCGGCCGTATTATGGATGTGTGCCTTATTTGTGTTGGCAACCGTGGCATACTGGATTGGTTTTGTGAGTAAAACTGCGGCATGGGTGGGCACCGTATTAACCTGGGGCGCGGTATTTGCCGGTACGGTTGGTTTATTGGTGCGGTGGCGCGAAGGCCACTTGCTGGGGCCAGACATTGGTCATATTCCGGTAAGCAACCTTTATGAAGTATTCGTGTTATTCGCCTTGATTACCGCGCTGTTCTACTTGTATTACGAGCGTCGCTACGCCACACGCGCCTTGGGCGGTTTTGTGCTCATGGTGATTACCTCTACCGTGGTGTTCTTGATGTGGTATTCCTTGACCCGCGGTGCAGCTGAAATTCAGCCGTTGGTACCTGCGTTAAAAAGCTGGTGGATGAAAATCCACGTGCCCGCCAACTTTATTGGTTACGGCACGTTTTCCCTGGCGGCCATGGTGGGCTTTGCGTATCTGGTAAAAGAACATGGGGAAACCCAGTCGCGCAAACAGCTGATCCCAATATTCGTCCTTGGCGCTATTTTATGTGCTGAGCCCATGGTGTTTGGCTCCCGCACAATTTCCGCCACCTGGATGCTGTACTTCGGGATTGGGGCGTTAATTGTGGGAACCATCCTGGCCTTGCGGGGGCCAATCTCCCGTCGCCTACCCTCGCTAGAAGTGCTGGATGACATTATGTACCGTGCCATCGCAATTGGTTTTGCGTTTTTCACGGTGGCTACCATCTTGGGGGCCTTGTGGGCAGCCGATGCGTGGGGAACCTATTGGCAGTGGGACCCGAAAGAGACCTGGGCCTTGATTGTGTGGCTAAATTACGCCGCCTGGCTTCATATGCGGCTAATGAAAGGGCTACGGGGTGCCATGGCAGCCTACTGGGCATTGGGTGGCTTGCTAATCACCAGCTTTGCCTTCTTGGGCGTGAATATGTTCTTGTCGGGCTTACATTCCTACGGTGAGCTATAAACTCTCACGCCAGGGGCGGGTGGCGTGTGGCTTATCGCAGCACCCGCTCGTTGGCAAATAACTCGGCAACTGTTTCGCGTTCGCGCACCACGTGGGCCTGGGTGCCATCTACCATGATCTCGGCCGGCCGGGGGCGGCTATTGTATTGGCTGGCCATGGTAAAGGCGTAGGCGCCGGCCGACATAATGGCCAGCAAGTCCCCTTCAAGGAGCGTCAGGGTGCGGTTTTTTGCAAGCCAGTCCCCACTTTCACAAATGGGGCCTACCACGTCATACGATTGAGGAGTAGTTTCCGCCGTATCGCGTTGGGCTACGGCCAGTACCTCATGCCAGGCATCATAAAGCGTGGGGCGCAATAAATCATTCATGGCGGCATCTACCACCGCAAAGTGCTTCTGATCATTTTGTTTCAGAACTTCGACCTGGGTGAGCAATATCCCGGCGTTGCCCACCAGGGAGCGGCCCGGCTCCAAAATCACCTGCAGGTGGGCGAGCTCGTGCTGCTTGAGGGTGGCAAAAATGTGATCAAGTAATTCTGCTGGCGCCAGGGGCGTTTCATTGCCATAGCGGATGCCAATGCCACCGCCCAAATCCAGGTGTTCAAGCACGATTCCAGCGGCGTGCAAGCGCTGAATAAGCTGGATAAGTTTTTCTAACGCATCAATATAGGGCGCAACTTGGGTAATTTGAGAACCGATGTGGCAATCCACCCCAACAATTTTTAGGCTGGGGAGTTGTTGCGCGCGTTGATATACCGTCAGAGCCTCTTCAATATCGATGCCGAATTTATTTTCTTTCAGACCGGTGGATATATAGGGGTGGGTTTTGGCATCCACGTCGGGGTTGACGCGCAACGATACCGGCGCCACCTTGTCCATGGACGCGGCGATTTCTGCTACCTGCTCAAGTTCGGACGCTGATTCCACATTAAAGCATTTTATGCCGGCCGCTAAGGCGTCCCGGATTTCCCAATGTTGTTTCCCCACACCGGAAAACACGATTTTGGCGGGATCGCCGCCAATCGCCAATACCCGTGCCAGCTCCCCGCCTGAAACAATGTCAAAGCCAGCGCCCAGTTTTTTAAATTCGTTCAGTACCGCCAGGTTGGAGTTGGCTTTCATGCCGTAGCAGATCAAAACATCGCGGCCTTTCATGCCGTCCTGATATCGTTGCCAGGCTGCCTTTAGCGCCTGCAAGGAGTAGACATACAAGGGCGTTCCATAGCGTTGGGCAAGCGTGGGTAACGGCAAATCCTCCACGTGAAGAACACCATTTTTACGTGGGAAAAAAGCAAACTCAGTCATGAAATCGTAATGGTTAACTTAATCGGCCGGCAGCGGGGAGGCCTCTGCAGGTTCAGCGTCTACCGAGGGCGGGGTGACCAGCTCGGGATCAGGTTCCGCAGGTTTGGGGTGGTATAGATCCCCTTTATAGCCGCAGGCGGAGAGTAACAAGGTACCAACCACGAGGGCGGCTCCCAGGCGTCCAAAAAGATGGCGTAATGGTGACACAATAACCCCTTTATTCCTTAGAATGGAACGGTTTCAGCAGGTTCATCAAAATCCGACGTGGCAGACTGGCCACCGCCTGGGGATATGCCCAGCTCTTGTAGCAAATCAAAAATTCCATCGCCAGAGCCTTCGCTTTCCAGCTCATCATCGAGTGGGTGCGGCAGGCCAACCCGTGCAACGGCTTCCCCAGGGGGGAATTCTGAGTAGTAAAAATCCCCATCGATACGTTGTAAGCCGCTTGGCGGATTGCCCGGCTCGGCAACGGGAACGTCTTCTAACGCCTCCCGCATAAAGTCTACCCACACTGGCAGGGCAAGCCCCCCTCCGGTTTCATTGGCGCCGAGGGAGCGTGGCTGGTCAAAGCCAAGCCAGGCAACGGTAGTAATTTTTGGTGTGTAACCCGCAAACCAAGCGTCGTGTGAATCGTTGGTGGTACCGGTTTTACCCGCCAAATCATTGCGCTTAAGCTGACCCGATGCACGAGCACCGGTGCCATAGGTTGCCACACCCCGCAGCAGATCTGACATCACATAGGCGGTGCGTGGGTCAATGGCGCGCAGGGCGGCATCACCCGCCACGCCAGGCCGGGCTTGCATAATGACTTTACCCGTGCTGTCGGTGACCCGATCAATTAAATAGGGATTGATACGATAGCCGCCATTGGCAAACACGCTATAAGCCCCAGCCATTTGTAACATGGTGACGTCTCCGGCACCCAGGGCCATGGGGAGCACGGCGGGTTGGCGTTTGCGATCAAAGCCAAAGCGGGTTACGTAGTCTTGGGCATATTGGGGGCCAATGGCTTGCATAATCCGGATGGAAACCATGTTTTTAGAACGATACAGCCCTTCTCGCATGGTGACCATGGTTTCATAGGTTCCCCCATAGTTTTTGGGGCGCCAGGCGCGTGAGCCAGTTTGCTTGGCGGTGAGCTCAAATGGTTGATCAGATATTTGCGTGGCGGGGGTCAAGCCGCGTTCCAGCGCGGCGGCGTAAATAAACGGTTTGAATGCCGAGCCGGGTTGACGCCATGCTTGTGTGGCGCGGTTAAATTTGCCACCACGAAACTGGAAGCCCCCCACCAGGGCCTGAATGGCACCATCCTCCGGGTCCACCGAGACCAGCGCCGACTGTACCTGGGGTTTATTGATGAGCTCCCAGTAATCGCCCGCATCGCGAATATACACGACGGAGCCGCGCTTCACTTCCAGGCCTTTTTCCGGATTTTGTACGAGCCCACGGGCAATAACGCGCAAGGCGGACTCGTTGGTAATTTCAATAATATTGGTGGCCGTGCGGGCGACCACAACTTTGTCGGGGCTGGCGCTTAATACCAGGCCTGTTAACAGATCATCGTCGTCCGGGTAATCTTCTTGGAGCGAATCGAGTAAATCGTCTAAGGCGGCGACATTGTCTTCAATGCCATCCGCAATATTTAGTGTGGTTTCTGGTCCCGTAAACTTGGCACGCCGCGTATAGTTTAAAACTCCGTGGCGTACGGCATTGTAGGCTGCCTCCTGGAGTTTGGAATCAATCGTGGTGTAAATGTTAAAGCCGCGCGAATAAATATTGTCTTGGTACACCCCATAGAGCAGTTGTCGCGCCAGTTCCGCCACATAGTCACCATGAATGGCATAGCCCCCTGCAGGCGTTCCCAGGCCGGATTTCAACTCAATGGGCTGATCAACCGCGGCGTCATATTCTTCGTCGGTTAAATAACCCAGCCGGTTCATGCGACCCAGCACATAAAGCTGCCGTTCGCGGGCACGCTCGAAATTGGCAATCGGGTTAAGGCGAGAAGGGGCTTTGGGAATCCCCGCAAGCATAGCGGCTTCAGCGGGGGTGACATCGCTAAGTAACTTACCGAAATACGTTCGGGCAGCCGAGGCAAAACCGTAAGAACGGTGTCCCAAATAAATCTGGTTCATGTAAAGATCCAGAATTTCATTCTTGGTGAGGGTAGCCTCAATTTTAAACGTGAGCAGTAACTCGTAAAATTTACGGGTATAGGTTTTTTCCGAGGACAGGTAGAAGTTCCTGGCCACTTGCATGGTGATCGTACTGGCGCCCTGGGCTTTCGACATGTTGGTGAGGTTGGCAATGACGGCGCGAATAACCCCGGTCCAGTTAATGCCACCGTGTTCGTAAAATTTATCGTCCTCAGCGGATAAAATGGCTGACTTCATGACATCCGGAATTTCGTCAAACCGCAGGACGTTGCGGCGCTCTTCACCAAACTCGCCAATTAACACCTTATCTGCCGTATAAATACGTAGTGGGACTCTTGGGCGATAATCGATCATGGCACTTAGGTCGGGAAGGTTTGGCCATGCCAGGGCAAGTGCTAAAGTGCCTAGTAGGGCACCACAGAGCCCCAGGCCCGCAAAAAACACGGTAACCTTGACGATAAAGCGGCCCAAGCGAGACCCGGAGGCTGGGCGAGAAGAGTTAGCAGTGCGTTTCGTAGTGCTCATTGAAAGCGATTTTAATCCTGACAAGGGTTAGCAGGTAGGATAGTACAGAAATGAATGACGGACACAATTCGGCGCAAGCGGTGAGTGACCCAACCCCTAAACCCATCTTTTTGGTGGGCATGATGGGGGCAGGAAAAACGACCATAGGTCGTAGTTTAGCGCGTCTGCTGGGCTGGCAATTTGTTGACCTGGACCATGAAATAGAAGCACGATGTGGTGTCCGTATATCGGTAATTTTTGACATTGAAGGTGAACAGGGGTTTCGTAAGCGCGAGCATGCCATACTGGATGCGTTGTCCAAAACCCCCCATATTGTACTGGCAACCGGGGGTGGTGCGGTGTTGTGGGAGGAAAATCGGCACATATTACACACCCGGGGCACGGTGGTGTATTTACAGGCGAATGTGGAGGAGTTGTATCGACGGGTGGAAAAAGACAAAAACCGGCCGTTATTACAAACGGAACACCCCAAGCAACGCTTACACGAATTATTAACTTGTCGCGAGCCGCTGTATGCTGAGGTCGCCCATATGACCTTTGAAACGGGCAAACTCCCAATCTACCAGACGACGCGACGTTTGTTTGATCAATTGCTTAAATGTGGCTTTATTACAACGGTTAAGCCGCTTAAAGGATAAGTGTTATGGATGGTGTGGCAACAACGGTGACGGTATCAACCCCAGGGGGCACGTACCCGATTCATATTGGCAAAGGGTGTTTGCAACAGCTGAGCCAGGTGGTTCCCGACGATGCAACCGCGTTGGTAATGGTGACTAACGCCGTCTTGGCGCCTCTGTATGCAGAGGCGGTGCAAAAATCCCTGGAGGCAACGGGCAAACCGGTGTCGGTTTTAGTGTTACCCGATGGGGAGGCCACCAAGAACCAACAAACGCTGGATGAAATTATGGATTTTCTACTGGCGCATGGCCTGGATAGAAAAGCGGTGTTGGTGGCATTGGGAGGGGGCGTGATCGGGGATATGGTGGGCTTTGCAGCCGCCATTTATATGCGGGGCATTCGCTTTATCCAAATTCCCACCACTTTGCTTGCCCAAGTAGATTCGTCGGTGGGCGGCAAAACCGCCATTAATCACCCCCGCGGTAAAAATATGATCGGGGCGTTTCATCAACCCATAGCCGTGGTAATTGACAGTGACGTATTACACACGTTGCCAGCGCGCGAGATTTCGGCAGGCTTGGCGGAGGTCATCAAGTACGGCATGATTATGGACGCCGATTTTTTTGCCTGGTGTGAAGCCAATGCACAAGCTTTGCGCCAGCGCGATGAAGCGGCCCTGCATTACGCGATTCAGCGCTCTTGTGAATTGAAAGCAGACGTTGTAAGCCAGGATGAAAAAGAATCCGGATTGCGGGCAATTTTGAATTTTGGCCATACCTTTGGCCATGCCATTGAGGCCGGCCTGGGTTATGGGCAATGGTTACATGGGGAAGCGGTGGGCTGTGGCATGATCCAGGCCGCACAGCTCTCGCAGCAAGTGTTGCAATTGCCTGCCCAAAGTGTTGCGCGGATTACGCAGCTGGTACGCGCGATTGGATGCCCTGATCAAGCCCCTAATTTTGGTGTGGACGCCTGGTTAACGTTAATGCAAGGCGATAAAAAAGTTCAGGGAGGCGAAATTCGTTATGTCTTGTTGACGGCACTGGGTAAGGCCGCGGTGACATCCGCACCTACGGCGCAGGTGGCCAAGGTATTGGCGGCCACCACTTCCCAGGAGGTCGTGGAGGTGGCATCACCATGAGCAGGGGGTTGGCCAGCTACGCCTGTTTTCCGGAGCAATCCCGCGGCCGTCGGTATGAAGAGCCCGCGCCGCAAATGCGCACGGCTTTTCAGCGCGACCGGGACCGTATTGTGCATTGCAGCGCTTTTCGTTTGCTGGAATACAAGACCCAGGTGTTTATTAACCATCAGGGTGACTTATTTCGCACCCGGCTCACGCATAGCCTGGAAGTCGCGCAAATTGCCCGCTCGCTGGCACGCAATCTTCGCGTCAATGAGGACTTGGTAGAAGCCATTGCCTTGGCCCATGACCTTGGCCACACCCCATTTGGCCATGCGGGTCAGGATGAGCTAAACGCTTGTATGCGGGAATTCGCACCAGCGGCGGGTGGCTTTGAGCATAATTTGCAAAGCCTGCGAATTGTGGATGAGCTGGAAGCCCGCTATGCCCGTTTTAATGGCCTAAACCTCTGCTTTGAAACCCGCGAAGGCATCTTAAAGCATTGTTCGCGGCGTCATGCCCAACAATTGGGTGCCGTAGGGGAACGGTTTCTCAACCATACCCAACCCTCGCTGGAAGCACAGATTACGAACCTTGCCGATGAGATCGCCTATAACAACCATGACATTGACGATGGGATTCGCTCCGGCCTGTTAACCGTTAAGCAATTGTGCGAGTTACCGTTGTTTTTGCGCCATTACGAACAGGTGATGGCGGCCTACCCTGAGGTACAGGGGCGCCGTTTGGTGGCGGAGATTGTGCGTGCCATGATTAACACCTTGGTTGTGGACTTGACTGAAACCACTCGCGACAATTTGCAGCGCGTGGCCCCCGGCGATGTGGATGACGTGAGACAAGCAGGCCCGTTGGTCAGCTTTTCACCCCAGATGCGCGCGCAGGCAACCGAGTTGAAGCAGTTTTTAATGGAAAACCTTTATAAGCATTACAAGGTCATGCGCATGACAACCAAGGCGCGTCGCATCGTGCGGGAACTGTTTGTGGCGTTTATGGACGAGCCGCGTTTGCTTTCTCAAGACTATCGCCATGACGATGCTTTACTGCAAGCCCGGGCGATTGCGGATTATATTGCGGGCATGACGGATCGCTATGCCATTTCAGAGCATCGGCAATTATTTGTGATGTAGCAAGGCGCGTCCCGTGTGGCTATGGGCCATTTTAGCCAGCATCGCCGGTGTGCCTTCAGCAATAACTTCCCCGCCGCCATCCCCGCCCTCGGGGCCGAGGTCAATAATCCAGTCGGCGGATTTAATCACATCCAGGTTGTGCTCGATAATCACCACGGTATTGCCCGCATCCACCAGTTGATTGAGCACGTCCAGCAAGAGGGCGATGTCATGAAAATGCAGTCCTGTTGTTGGCTCATCCAGAATGTAAAGGGTGCGCCCGGTGCTGCGTTTGGAGAGTTCCAGCGAAAGCTTGACACGTTGCGCCTCCCCGCCCGAGAGGGTAGTGGCACTTTGGCCCAGCCGGATATACGACAGGCCAACGGCTTTAAGCGTTTCCAGACGGCGGGCAATTCCCGGCACGGATTTGAAAAAGTCATGCGCCTGTGCCACCGTTAACGCTAACACCTCATGGATATTCAAGCCACGGTAGCGAATTTCCAGGGTTTCGCGGTTGTAACGTTGGCCATTACAACGGTCGCACGCCACATAGATGTCGGGTAAAAAATGCATTTCCACCTTGACTAAGCCGTCGCCTTGGCAGGCTTCACAGCGCCCCCCTTTAACGTTAAAAGAAAACCGGCCCGGGGTATACCCTCTCACACGTGCTTCGGGAACCCCGGCAAACAATTCGCGAATGGCGGTAAACATTCCGGTGTAGGTGGCGGGGTTGCTGCGTGGCGTGCGCCCTATGGGACTTTGGTCAACGGTGATCACTTTGTCAAAGTGATCAAGCCCCTCCAGCGTGTCGAAAGGTGCTGGTTCGGCGTGGGCACGATGTAAGCGTTGGGCCATGGCGCGTGCGAGCGTGTCATTAATCAAGGTGGATTTCCCCGAGCCTGAGACGCCGGTAATACAAACCATGCGTTCCGTAGGAAGCCGGAGGTCGATGTTTTTTAGGTTGTGGCCGCGACATCCCGTGAGAAGCAAGTGCGGTTGGCGGGGCGTGTTGGGGCGGGGCCGACCAATGTCAATCACCCGCTGGCCCGACAAGTATTGACCCGTTAGGGAATCCGGGTGGTCAATAATGGTTGGTGGGGGCCCCAGGGCCACAATGCGCCCCCCATGCTCGCCGGCGCCAGGCCCCATATCAATGACGAAATCTGCTTGTCGAATCATTTCCTCATCATGCTCCACCACAATCACACTGTTGCCCAGATCTCGTAGTGCTAACAAGGTTTCAATCAGTTTGTTGTTATCGCGTTGGTGCAGGCCAATGGAAGGCTCATCAAGCACATACATCACGCCGGTGAGGCCGGAACCAATTTGGCTGGCCAGGCGGATACGCTGGGCTTCGCCCCCGGAAATGGTGTTTGCCCGGCGATCGAGGGATAGGTAGGTCAGGCCCACATTATTCAAGAACTCCAGCCGCGTAATGATTTCTTGAATAATCCGGGCGGCAATGTCTTGTTTGATCCCTTGGAGACGCAGCGTGGTAAACCATGACAAACAAGCATTGAGCGGCAAGGCCTCAACTTCGTAGATGGCTTTGCCGGTGGTGGGGTCGTCACCGTTGGCCGGGCACAGGCGGACATTACGGGCATCCGGGCCCAGTCTTGCGCCGTGGCATTCGGGGCATGTTTGGCTTTGGCGCAGCTTATTGAGCTCGTCTTTAACGGCGGTAGCGGTGGTTTCTTGCCAGCGTCGTTCCAGGTTGGGAATGACGCCTTCAAAGGGATGGGATTTAACAGTAGTTTTTCCTTCCTGGTTCAGGTAAAGGAAATTAATGTTTTCATCACCGGAGCCATACAGTATGTGGTGCTGAATAGTTTCCGGTAACGACTGAAACGGGGCGTCAATATCAAAGTCGTAGTGCGCCGCCAGGCTGGTGAGTAAAGAATAGGTGAATGCGTTACGCCTATCCCAGCCGTAAATAGCACCAGCACTAAGACTGAGCTCTGGGAAGGCCACGACGCGCTGCTTGGAGAAAACATCTACCATGCCCATGCCATCACAGCGGGGGCAGGCACCGGCCGGATTGTTAAAACTAAACAGACGCGGCTCTAAATCGCTTAGGCTGTGATCGCATTGGGGACAGGCATAGTGGGCCGAAAAGGTTGCGGTTTCATCGCGATCGAGGTTGAGCGCCAGCGCCCGCCCCTGAGTCAGACCAAGCGCCGTCTCAAAACTGTCGGCCAAGCGCTGATGGCTATCTTCACGATTCCTTAATCGGTCGATCACCACATCAACCGAATGTGTTTGTTGCTTATCCAGTGGTTCAAACTCATCCAGGGTCATCATGGTGCCATCAATGCGTACCCGTACAAAGCCTTGGGCCTGCAATTGCCGGTGTTCGGCCTCAAAGGTGGTTTTTTTGTCGCGAATGATAGGTGCCAGGATGGCGATGCGGCTATTCTTTGGCCAGCTGCGCACCTTGTCGACCATTTGTGACACACTTTGGGCCCTTAAAGGAAGGTTGTGTTCCGGACAAAAAGGGGTTCCGGCGCGGGCGTATAGCAAGCGTAAATAGTCATGAATTTCGGTAATAGTGCCTACGGTGGAGCGGGGGTTATGGCCCGCCGAGCGTTGTTCAATGGAAATGGCGGGGGACAGTCCGGCAATCATGTCCACATCGGGTTTATCCGCAAGTTCAAGGAACTGGCGGGCGTAGGTTGACAGGCTTTCCACATAGCGTCGCTGGCCCTCGGCATATAAGGTATCGAAGGCCAACGAGGACTTGCCCGAACCCGACAAGCCGGTAATCACGACGAGTTGGTGTTTGGGAATATCTACGGAAATATTTTGCAGGTTATGTGTCCGGGCCCCGCGTATGTGTATAACGTCCATTCTGCCTCAAGCTAAACACTGGGTAACCCTTCACTATAACGTGTCGACGGGTAGTAGGGAAAATTGTAAGGGCACCTATATAGAAGGCATGCGCTACCAGTACAATAGCGGGTGGTAATGACACCGTTTGGATTTTTTAACGCACTTTTATGTCACAATCATCCGCTTCTTCCCCCACGTCCCCCCCTCAAAAACTGCAGTTAACCCCTACCGAACGCAAGGCAAGCATCTCCTTGGCGCTGTTGTTTGCGGTTCGCATGTTGGGCTTGTTTTTATTGACTCCGGTGTTCGTGGTGGCGGCCCCAGCCTTGGCAGGGGGCAATGATGCGGCCAAGGTTGGGCTGGCCCTGGGGGCCTATGGGCTCACACAGGCCATTATGCAGATTCCGCTGGGGATGGCGTCTGATCGTTTTGGGCGTCGGCCGGTGATTATGGGCGGCCTGGTGCTGTTTGTAATTGGGGGAATTATTTGCGCCTTGGCAAAGAATGTTGATTGGGTCACCGTTGGGCGCACGGTTCAGGGTTTAGGCGCGATTTCTGCCGCAATTACGGCTTGGCTGGCCGATGCGACACGCCCCGAAGTGCGCACCCGTGCCATGGCCATGGTAGGGGCTTCCATTGGCCTATCGTTTGCCTTGTCATTGGTGTTATCCCCCGTCTTGGTGGGCCAGTTTGGTTTATCTGGCCTGTTTTGGGTGATTAGCTTATTGGGTTTTTTAAGCCTGCTCATTGCCACCTTTGTGGTGCCAACGGTGCCGCGCGTGCCAGCGCCCGAGCAGTCGGTACGGGTGCGGGATGTGTTAAAGCATGCGGACTTATTGCGCCTGAACTTTGGGGTGTTTTGCCTGCACTTCATGCTCATGACCTTGTTCATTGTGGTGCCGGGGCTACTGCGGGATGTGGGGGGCATTGACTCGGCGGAGCTATGGAAGGTGTATTTGCCGGTTATTTTGGCGTCCTTTGTGTTAATGGTGCCGGGCGTGTTCTATACCGAAAAGCGCCGCTACCACAAACAAGCGCTGGATGCCTCCGTGATGTTAATGGTGGTGATGTTGGTCATTATGGCCTTGGTAACCCGGCAGTTTATGGGAATTGTCATGACATTAACGGGCTTTTTTGTGGCGTTCAATATTTTGGAAGCCTTGCAGCCTTCCCTGGTGTCGCGCGTGGCACCACCGAGCTACAAAGGCTTGGCACTGGGGTTTTATAATACCGCGCAGTCGTTGGGAATTTTCCTGGGGGGAGCGATTGGGGGGCTGTTGGCAGCCAAAATCCCAGTTTCTGGCGTGTTGTTTTTCATTGCCGGTTTAGCAGTCGTGTGGCTGATAGCCGCGTGGGGATTTCGCCCGGTGGAGTGAGGTCTTTTTATCCATGGGAAAGCCCCAATTACGGTAGCCGGGTCCGCAAGCGTACACCATAATGAGTTTTCGGCTGTGATTCATTAAGGAGGCATACTATGGCATCAGTAAATCGCGTGACGCTTATTGGTAACTTGGGACGGGATCCGGAACATCGCATGTCTGCCGATGGCGTGGCCGTGTGTTACATCTCTTTGGCCACCCACACCTATTGGACGGACCGGGAAACGGGCCAGCGTCGGGAAGAAACCGAGTGGCACCGCGTTGTGTTTTTTAATCGATTAGCGGAAATTGCCAACGAGTATTTGCGTAAAGGTCGCGCCGTGTATGTTGAGGGCCGGCTCAAAACCCGTCAATGGCTGGATAAAGAAACCGGCATAGAGCGTTACGTTACCGAAATCATCGCGGATAACTTGCAAATGCTGGATGCTCAGGCCACAAAAACGCCCGGTGATGCAGCCTCTACTGGCCAAGAGCCGCCGGCAACAAATGTCTTGGAGGATGATATTACGCTTTAGGCGCTGGCTTGTCGCACCCGGCCTTGCTGGTACACCAATACGGCGTCAAAGCAATCCAGTTGGGCACAGTATTCCAGGCTTTTCCCAAATCCGCGCGCAAGCATGAATTGGCCCAAACGGCTGCTGAGCAAAGTATCGTAGGGTGGCAGTTGCCGGTAGGTTGCGATGGCGGCTTGTGCCGTATCACTCAGTTGGTAGGCTCGGGAGCGCAAGCGTTGTAAATGATGAATGAGGTGGCCTGCCCCATAGAAGTCTTCCAGGCCAAACCAGCCCTTGGAGCCTGCGCACACAATAATAATATCTTGATCGGCTTGCTTGTGTTGCAATAAATGGGCTGCCGTTGCGGCCCCATTCAATAAGCTCGCGGCATAGGTGGTATGAAAGG
>Ga0209487_1001611_pt1 | contig 18877 bp, 15 predicted proteins | sample Poulit2012_FD_187524 | JGI IMG/M metagenome (GOLD analysis project Ga0209487, IMG submission 187524) | Agricultural soil microbial communities from Georgia to study Nitrogen management - Poultry litter 2012 (SPAdes) (version 2) | ecosystem: Environmental > Terrestrial > Soil > Agricultural land...
CTTAAAGGGAAGGAGAAAAAGAAAGTATATACTAGATTTGCGATCGGAGCTGCAGTTATCGCTATTTTAGCTGCAATTACGATTCCGACAGGTATACTCACAATAAACCGTTTCACCTATTTGGTAAGTATTATGGGAATTGTGATACCAACGCTATATTTTATCGTGATGTATCGGAGTCCGAAAACAAATGAAGACGAAAAATCGCGTTTATTAGCCTATATTCCGCTCTTTGCTGCGTCTATTATGTTTTGGGCAATCGCCGAACAAGGAGCGATCATATTAGCAGAATATGCTGATAAACGTGTTCAGTTAAGTATATTTGGCTTTAATCTTAAATCTTCATGGTTTCAATCATTAAACCCATTATTCATTATTGCTCTAGCTCCTATGTTTGCAGGTTTATGGATGAAAATGGGTGAGCGTCAGCCAGCGACACCGAAAAAGTTTTCTTACGGGTTACTTTTCGCAGGACTATCCTTCTTAGTTATGATTTTCCCAGCTGTATTAGGAGGGCCTGACACTTTAGTAAGCCCAATTTGGCTCGTATTAAGCTTTTTCCTAGTCGTTGTAGGAGAGTTATTATTATCACCGGTAGGTTTGTCTGCAACAACTCAATTAGCACCAAAGGCATTCTCAGCCCAGACAATGAGTTTATGGTTCTTATCTAATGCCGCAGCACAAGCAATTAACGCACAAATTGTAAAATTATATACTCCTGAAACTGAGATTATCTACTTTGGTGTCATCGGTGGTATTGCTATTTTATTAGCATTTCTTTTATATATAGCATCCGGAAGGATTCAAGTATATATGAGAGGCGTCAAATAAAAGGAAATGGACTAAACGGTGAAAATATAATGAAAGATGATGAAACACCTTGCGTTTATGCAAGGTGTTTTTTATTGGAAAGCTTTTGAATTTGTATCAAATATTTTACACTACAATTAGTGGGAAGGTTTAGAAAACGATTTTTAGTGTTACTTTTGATCAATTTGTACGTCTTATGTAATGAGTATATTGATTGGAGGGGGAATTTGTGTCACATCGTGATCTTATAACCGAATGGTTTGAGCAATATAGCAATGATGTATATAATTTTTTAGTTTATTACTGTGGTTCAAAGGATGTTCATGATCTCGTTCAAGAGACTTTTATAAGGGCTACAAGAGGAATTAAAAAGTTTCGATATGATTCTAATCCAAAAACATGGTTGTTTTCTATCGCACGGAATATAGCAATCGATCAGGCACGAAAGAAAAAGCGCCGGATTCAACCATCATCTGTAGCTTTTGATGAAACGTATATGGGTGAAAGTTCTAATAATCCAGAAAGCCAACTTATTGAAAATGAAAGAGTACGCTACATATATCAACAGATGATGACATTGCGAAGAAATTATCGAGAGGTTTTAATTTTGCGAGGAATTGAAGGAATGTCTATTAAAGAAACGGCTGAAATTCTCGATTGGACAGAATCAAAGGTCAAACAAACCTTTTATCGAGCGAGAAAAGCTCTGCAAAAGAGATTGAATGGGAAAGGGGAGATCAGTTATGGATCGTAAGGATGATTTACTCCGTCAATTACGACAGTTTCCTAACCATAAAATGAAGCCGGATAAACAAGAAGAAATATTTAAAAATATTATGCAACAACCTTCACCACGTAAATTAAAAAAGAAAAGATCTCGTTGGAAAACCCTTTCGGCTAGTATTGCAAGTATCGCAGCGGTCGTTATATTTGTCATTTTAGGTTTAGGTTATTTGACAGGTGATGGAGAAAACAGTTCGGGGAATCCTGAGGAACCTTCATCAAAAGTACCACTTGAAGAAAATAAAAATAATGATAACAATGAAAGAGACGATAATAAAAATGATATAGCCTCTAATGAAAATGATGAAAATGATGGAAATTATTCAAAAGATATCGCAATGGAACCAATGGATAAGGAATGGATAAGATTTATCATTAACAAAACAATTAGTGATATCAATGAACAATCAGAGATAATTGTAGACAGTCATCCTGAATGGTTAGAAGAGTTTCGATTCCTTCATGAAGGCGATCGGGAATATCCGGATGAATTTTATGATGCAGTAGAACTATTTTACGAAAAGCTAAGTCCATTCATGACAGAAAGAGCATTAGATGAGTATGGGGAAGGATTGGTTTTAATGAACTTTTGCCAATGTGGAGGTTACCATAGATGGTCAGAACATGATACGGAAAATAATTTTGAAGTATATAAACAAACAGAAAATGAGTTTATAGCAACCTCTGATATACAAGGTACTGATTTTAACCCACAAGGCTTGTCTCTTAGGTGGCACTTTAAAAGGGATAATGGAAAATGGAAATTAGAAAAAGTAGATATAGATGAAATTAATTAACTTTATGTAAGTAAAGTAAAAAGGTCATCTTGCGCTTTTCGCAAGATGACCTTTCATTTAGGATTCAAGTTTTTTTAATTCATCCGCATGACGGACGAGATAATCGAAAGCACTTAATGAAGCTGTTGCGGCAGCGCCCATAGAGATAATGATTTGCTTATATTTTTCATCTGTACAGTCTCCTGCTGCAAAGACTCCTGGTACATTTGTTGCACCGACGCGATCGACTTCGATTTCACCAAATTTATTTCGTTTTACATCAGAACCTTCAAGCCATTCCGTGTTTGGAACGAGACCAATTTGGATAAATACTCCGTCGAGCTCTAAATGTTTCTCTTCGTCAGTTGTTCGATCGATATATGTGAGTCCTTCCACATTATCTGTACCGTGAATTTCGGTTGTCTGTGCATCGGTAATGATTGTAACGTTTGGTAATTCACGTAATCGATCTTGTAAGACAGAGTCAGCAATGAGCTCAGGTCCGAATTCGATTACCGTTACATGCTTGACGATACCTGCTAAATCTAAAGCAGCTTCTACACCAGAGTTCCCTCCACCGATAACTGCGACATCTTTTCCTTCGAATAAAGGACCATCACAGTGTGGGCAGTAGGCTACTCCACGGTTTCTAAATTCGTCTTCCCCTGGGACACCGATCTTTCTCCAACGTGCACCAGTAGCTAAGACGACGGATTTACTTTTGAGTGTAGCACCATTTTCAAGACCGATTTCTACGTAATCTTTCTTCTCTAAGCTAACAGCCTTTTGTAAGTCCATAACATCAATGTCATAATCATTTACGTGCTGTTCGAGTCGTGAAGCAAGTTGTGTACCTTCTGTACTTGGAACACTAATAAAGTTTTCAATAGTGGCAGTATCAAGAATTTGTCCACCGAAGCGTTCGGCGACAACTCCTGTTCGAATACCTTTACGTGCAGCGTAAATAGCAGCACTTGCACCGCCTGGACCTCCACCAACGACGAGAACATCAAAGGGATCCTTTTCATCAAACTCAGCCGGATCTTGTTCGACGCCTAACTCAGCAAGAATTTCTTCAACAGTCATTCGACCACTGCTGAATTCTTCACCATTTAGGTAGACAGTTGGTACAGCCATAATATTTTTACTTTCTGCTTCTTCTTTAAAGGCAGCACCATCAATCATTGTATGGCTAATGTTTGGATTGAGAACACTCATAATATTTAACGCCTGAACAACTTCTGGGCAATTTTGACAAGATAAACTAATGTATGACTCAAAGTGTAGTTCATCATCAATTGCTTCAATTTGTTCTTTAACTTCGTCGTCAATCTTTGGTGCTCGTCCACTTACTTGAAGTAAGGCGAGGACGAGGGATGTAAACTCATGTCCTAGTGGAATACCAGCAAAAACGATGCCTGTATCTTCATCTGGACGATTGACGCTAAAGCTAGGTGTTCTTTCAAGAACTGTATGTTCAATAGTTATCTTAGAGGACATGGAGGCTAGTTCATCGACTAGCGCTACCATGTCTTTAGAAGTTTTATCAGAATCCGTACTTACTTTAAGAAGTATTTCGCCTTCCAATAGTTCTAGGTATTGGGCAAGCTGTTGTTTCATTTCTGGTTCAAGTATCATTTATGTGCACTCCTTAAATTTTACCTACGAGATCGAGGCTTGGCTTTAATGTTTCTTCGCCTTCCTCCCACTTCGCTGGGCAAACCTCTCCTGGGTTTTCACGTACGTATTGTGCAGCTTTGATCTTACCGACTAAAGTACTTGCATCTCGACCAATCCCATCAGCATTAATTTCTGCTGCTTGGACGACTCCGTCTGGATCAATGATAAATGTACCTCTTTGTGCGAGGCCCGCTTCTTCATCTAATACATCAAAAATACGTGAGATCTTTTGTGATGGATCTCCAATCATAATATACTCAAGCTTACTAATGGCATCTGAATGATCGTGCCATGCCTTGTGTGTAAAGTGAGTATCTGTTGATACTGAGTAGACTTCTACACCAAGCTCCTTTAATTCTTCATAATGATCTTGAACGTCCTCTAATTCAGTAGGACATACGAAAGTAAAGTCTGCTGGGTAAAATACAACAACACTCCACTTTCCTTTTAAATCTTCATGAGAGACCTCGATGAAATCTCCTGTACCTGCATGATAAGCCTCTGCGTGAAATTCTTCGATCTCTTTACCAATAAGTGACATGTGAACAATTCCTCCTAATAATTTTATTTATTTTAAAATGAGAAGATTGTTATATAGTATAGGAAATAAGTGATGATTTTAGTCACTTTTCATTTATATCGTTTCCTAAACTAAAACAATTCTCATTTGAAACTCATTACTCATTATTCATAGATTGTTGAAAAAAGTCAAGCGTTAAGAATGAATGTCATATTTTATTAACAAATAATCAACAAACGTACATAAATAACTCATAAACACCATTTGAAAGCGCTATCATATAGCTGTTTGTGACCGTTTGAAAAAATGGTTTTAGTTTGTAAAAAAATACATTTACATAAGGTGATATATGATAAAAATGCTTCAGAAAAGGTTGGGTTGTTATACCGTTTTTAAAGCATAAAAATTCTCTTTAAATAACCATGAAGTGGTCACCTAAAGAGAATATATGATTAGTAATATTTCTCTAATTAAAATCAATTGTCTTTTCATCATCTTGAATAAATAACTTATGGTGGGGAGGGGTCGTTTCGCTAATTATATTTCCTTTTCGGATGACATATAGACATTCACTTGTTAGTCGAATAGCATCTTTAACGCTTGTGGCGTTTAGGATGAGACAGTCTGCTTGTTTATTTTCCTCTATACCATAATCATCTTGTATATGAAGTGTTTTTGCTCCATTGTACGTAATAAGATCTAATAACTCATCGATTTCTTCTTCACCATTTAAATGAGCTGTATGTACAAGTAAATGTAGAGCTTGCAGGAGGCTTCCTTTTCCTAATGGATTAAACGGGTCCATAATATTATCATTTCCTACGCTAACATTAATGTTCTGTTTTAACAATTCATCAATGCGTGTATGGCCCCGCTTTCTAGGATAGCCATCAAGTCTATTTTGTAAAAGAGTATTGGAAAAAGGATTTGTAACGATATGGATGCCAGCTCTTTTAATAAGTCCAATAAGTTTAGCTACATAGTCATTGTTATAATTGTGCATGGCTGTTGTATGGCTAGCTGTAACTCTCCCGGACATATTTCGTTCGAGCGTATGTTTTGCGATCACCTCTAAAAATCTAGAGTGCTCATCGCCCGTTTCATCTGTGTGAATATCAATCAACTTGCCATATTTTTCAGCAAGGTCAAAAATGTATTCAATTGATCGAATACCATCTTCCCTTGTAAATTCTGCTTGTGGCATGCCGCCAATAACATCAGCACCCATTTTTATAGCTTCAACGAGTAGTTCATCCATGCCCGGATAAGCGAATATTCCATCCTGTGGAAATGCAACGATTTGAATATCGACTTCATCTTTAAACTCTTCTCTTAGTTCAACCATTGCTTCAATCGTTATTAAAGAATCAATAGTTGTATCGGTATGTGTTCTAATTTTCAATACACCATTTGCGATGAGCCAATGAATTGTTTTTCTAGCTGATTGTTTAATGTCTTCTCTTGTTGCGGCTTCTTTATACTCACTCCAAATGTCGATTCCCTCTAGCAACGTTCCACTTTTGTTAAAATGTGGGTTCCCAGCGGTAAGGGCAGAATCTAAATGAACGTGCGATTCAATAAAAGGTGGAATAACAAGATGGCCCCTTGCATCAATTGTTTTCTTCGATTCTAAATCGACATTAGGTTTAATGCTACGAAATTTGCCGTTTTTAATCGCGATATCAACAAGTTCACTTTTTTGTGTTAGTTTTGCGTTTCGAATAATTAAGTCCAACATCTTCATCTCCTTTCCTTTTATACATAGAACGTAAAAACGCTTAGAATGATATCTAAGCGTTTAAAAAGGTTTTAACCAATAATATGATATCCGGCATCTACATGGAGAACTTCACCAGTTACTCCGCGAGATAAGTCGCTCATGAAGAACAACGTAGCATCACCAATTTCATCTTGATCAACATTTCTTCGTAACGGAGCTTTTTCTTCAATAATGTTATTGATTTCATTAAAACCAGAAACTCCTTTAGCTGACAAAGTTCGAATTGGACCAGCTGAAATAGCATTCACCCGGACACCGTCTTTACCGACATCTTCAGCTAAGTATCTAACGCTTGCTTCTAAAGACGCTTTTGCAACACCCATAACATTGTAGTTTTTAACGACTCGTTCAGAACCTAAATATGTTTGGGTGACAATACTTCCGCCTTCTGTCATTAATTTTCTAGCTTCACGAGTGACTGCAACTAAGGAATATGCGCTAATATCTTGGGCTAATAAAAAGCCATCCCTAGATGTATCGGCATATTCACCTTGTAATTCTTCTCGATTCGCAAAAGCAACTGAATGGACGACTCCGTGAATCGTTCCGACCTTTTCTTTAATTTCTTGAAAAGCGTTCGTAATACTTTCATCACTTGCGACATCACAAGTAACTGTTAATTTCGCCTCCATATCATTTTGCTCAAGCAATTTTATAAGGCGATTAAATGAGCGCTCTTTACGATTTGTAAAAATTAAGTTTGCTCCTGCTTTATGTAAGGATTTTGCAATACCCCATGCGATACTACGTCGATTTGCAACACCCATAACAACAATGTTTTTTCCATTTAATAAGCCTGACATACGGGCACCTCCATTGAAATATGTATATACTATTATAGCTGAACGAAAGATGTTAAGAAACAAAAAATCGTTTTAATTTGCATTAATTTCATTTATCGGTTAGTATAAATAACGGTCACGTCAAAGATGTTGTCTATGGAAAGACAAAATACTTTACAGCGTGAAAATATTATGTATAATAATATATGCTAAATTTTCTGAAGGAATTGATAGTTTTCTAGAAATTATGGCCCGTTAGTCAAGCGGTTAAGACACCGCCCTTTCACGGCGGTAGCACGGGTTCGAATCCCGTACGGGTCACTACAATAATACTCTCTCTGTGGAACGTTGCGGAGAGAGTATTATCTACTATTAAAGGGAAAACTCTTGTCATGTTTTGGTCTAACTCAATTGGTAAGGTAAATCGCTAACATCATCGAGTAAGCTACTATGTGCAGGTTTGTGAGGAGTGCGGCTTCATCGAATCCGCTAGAAGATGCAGGGCCAAAAACAGAAAAAGTAAATAGTGTTCAATAAATAGGCTTTTTCCATACGCCGGTCTAGCTCAATTGGTAGAGCAACTGATTTGTAATCAGTAGGTTGGGGGTTCAAGTCCTCTGGCCGGCACCATTTATTTAGTAAGCCTTATTTTGAATAATCTTTTAAAAACTGCTTACAATATGGAGGGGTAGCGAAGTGGCTAAACGCGACGGACTGTAAATCCGTTCCCTTAGGGTTCGAGAGTTCGAATCTCTCCCCCTCCATTTTAATTTTAATTGACATTGGGCTATAGCCAAGCGGTAAGGCAGCGGATTTTGGATCCGCTATTCCTAGGTTCGAATCCTAGTAGCCCAGTTTTTTTATGCCCAAAATACATAAATAAATACAGGAGCCATTAGCTCAGTCGGTAGAGCAACGAGCGACGCTTCTGCCGAATCCGCTACGAGTAAGCCCGAAGCATTCACTTCCTCGAATAAGCTAGAAGATGCAGGGCTCAAAAGTACAATCTTAAAACAGAACATTTGTTATTAGGAGCCATTAGCTCAGTCGGTAGAGCAACGAGCGACGCTTCTGCCGAATCCGCTACGAGTAAGCCCGAAGCATTTGCTTCCTCGAATAAGCTAGAAGATGCAGGGCTCAAAAGTACAATCTTAAAACAGAACATTTGTTATTAGGAGCCATTAGCTCAGTCGGTAGAGCATCTGACTTTTAATCAGAGAGTCGCAGGTTCGATTCCTGCATGGCTCATCAAATTTCGAAAATGATGCATCAATAAACAAGGCAATCGCACATATGAGATTTGCCTTGTTTATTTGCATTTTAGTTAATAATTTTGGATAATAGAAGGGAGTTTAAAACAAAGGTTTTTATACTAGTCTTTTAATCGTCTAAATATATACAATTTAATTACATGTTGATAAAAGGATGCGATAAGATGAAGACCTCTAGAATCCCAGGTTTCTACAAACTATCGGTAGACGAACGAAGGGATCTATTGACTAAAATGAATTCACTCACGGAAGAGGAAAAAGAACTTTTTTATTCCAATGCGACATTACCAGTAAATATTGCTGATAATATGATTGAGAATGTTGTTGGAACATTTTCATTACCATTAGGCCTAGGGTTAAATTTCTTAGTCAATGGAAAAGAATACACTGTGCCGATGGCTGTAGAGGAAGCCTCAATTGTTGCCTCTGCAAGTTATATTGCAAAAATCGTTCGTGAAGCAGGTGGCTTTGAAGCGACCGCTACGGATCGAGTTATGATCGGGCAGATTCAAGTAGTCGGTTGTCCTGATTTTGAACAAGCAAAAGAGGAAGTTTTACAACATAAGGACAAGCTGATAGCAGCAGCAAATGACGCTTACCCAAGTATTAAGAAACGTGGTGGTGGTGCTGAGGATCTTGAAGTAAGAATTTTAAATGAAGAGCCGAGCTCAAAGTATAATCAAATGTTAATCTTGCATATGTATATTAATACCGTTGATGCAATGGGTGCGAATATGATTAATACAATGGTTGAAGCAATAGCACCCCTTGTGGAAGAACTGACAAAAGGTACAGTTTATTTACGTATATTATCTAACTTAGCTGATCGTTGTTTAGCAAAATCAAGATGTGTTATTCCACCACATCTCTTAGCATCAGATGGTTTCACAGGTGAAGAAGTAAGAGATGGGGTTATTCATGCTTATGAATTTGCTGCATCTGATCCATATCGGGCAACGACTCATAATAAAGGAATTATGAATGGGATAGATCCGGTCGTTATTGCAACGGGGAATGATTGGCGTGCTGTTGAAGCAGGTGCTCATGCTTATGCAGCAAAAGACGGCCATTACACTTCAATGACAAAATGGTATGCAGATGAGGAAGGAAATCTCGTAGGTGAACTTGAGTTACCAATGGCTATTGGGACAGTTGGTGGAGCAACTAGAGTTCATCCGATGTCTCAACTCGCCCTGAAGATTTTAGATATAGACACTGCAGATGAACTATCAAAATTGCTTGTATCTGTAGGATTAGCACAAAACTTAGGAGCCTTAAAGGCATTAGCGACCGATGGTATTCAAAAAGGCCATATGACATTACATTCACGCTCAGTAGCCATTGCTGCTGGAGCAACTGGGGAGATGGTAGAAATTATTGCAAAAAAATTAGTCGAAGCAAAGGAAATCCGTGTAGGTAAAGCAAAAGAGTTATTGGAAGAGTATGAAGATGAACGCTAAAAAAGTACAAATTGCAGAAAAAGTTGCCATTGGAACAGCAAATAGTAAATTAATTTTAGTAGGAGAGCATGCGGTTGTACACGGTAAACCAGCAATTGCCATTCCCTTTCCCTTAGTTGGTGTAGAAGCAACAGTTGAACATGTTCCAGGAAATGTAAAAATAGATAGTTCTTTTTACCACGGCCCCATTGAATTAGCTCCTGATAATATAAAAGGAATTGTCCAGGCAATTAAAGAGACATTAAAACATGTGAATTTACCATTAAAAGATTTGCTTATTAAAATTAAATCATCGATTCCTCCAGGGAAAGGATTAGGATCTAGTGCGTCCGTAGCAATTGCTGTAACGAAAGCAATTTTTCATTATGCAGATGCTCCTTATACGGAGGAAGAATTACTTGAAATTGTAAATATCGCAGAAACATATGCCCATGGAAAGCCAAGTGGCATTGATTCACTAACAATTACATCAAAGTCCCCTGTATGGTTTGAGTTAAATGACGAGGCAAATTACATTGAACCACAGGATGACTTTTATTTTATCGTTGCCGACTCAGGACGTGAAGCAGATACAAAAACTGCGGTTGAGTCAATTACAGAATTATTGAAATCAGCACCGAAGCGATTCAATGCTAAATTAGATCGATTAGGGGAAATTACTCATCAAGTTCGAGACGCGTTAATAAAGGGTGGAAAGTTCGTGTTAGGACAGTTACTCACTGAAGCACAAAAGGAACTAGAAGCCTTAGGCGTCAGTGATGCTGTACTCAATCGACTAATTTACTTTGCTTTAGAAGAAGGAGCTCTTGGAGCAAAGTTAACAGGAAGTGGAAATGGCGGATGCATTATCGCCCTTGCAAAAGATGAAACACATTCAAAACATTTAACAGAAAAACTTATTCAGTATGGCGCTCAAGCTGTTTGGCCCTTCGTACTGAAGAAAAAGTAGAAGGTATTAAAAAGGTGGAAAATATGAAAGCGACAGCCAAAGCAAACGTAAATATCGCTTTAATTAAATATTGGGGAAAGCGAAATGAGGAACTTATCCTCCCAACAAACAACAGTTTATCCTTAACTTTAGACGGTTTATATACGACAACAACTGTTCATTTCAAGGAAGATTTGAAAGAAGACATTTTTTATTTAGATGGCGAACGAGTATTAGGTATGGCTTATGAACGTGTGACACAGTTTTTAGATATTATCCGAAAGGAAGCAAATAAAGAGCATTTATTTGCAGAAATCACATCGAAAAATGATGTGCCAACAGCTGCAGGATTTGCTTCTTCAGCCTCAGGATTTTCAGCTCTCGCTGCTGCAGCAAGCAAAGCTATCGGATTACAACTAAGTGACGAGGAGCTCTCCCGAATTACCCGGAGAGGATCTGGTTCTGCCTGCCGTTCCATTTATGGCGGTTTTGCGGAGTGGGAAATGGGAGAAAAAGAAGACGGTTCTGATTGTTACGCAGTTCCTATCGCACCGAAGGAACATTGGGATCTTCGAATAGCAGCCGTTATTTTATCGGATGAGGAAAAGTCAGTTTCAAGCCGTGATGGCATGAGAAGAACTGTTGAGACATCCCCTTTCTTTGATGGTTGGGTTGAAAGTAACCCAATAGATCTTGAAGGTATTAAAGAGGGGATTAAAAATCGCGACTTTAAAAAAGTTGGTGAAATTGCCGAAGCGAATTGTCTAAAGATGCACGCAACAACTTTAGGTGCAAATCCCCCTTTTACGTATTGGACCGATGAAACGGTGAAAGTCATGCAGGAAGTTCGAAACATGCGAGAAGATGGTATTCAAGCTTATTTTACAATTGACGCAGGACCAAATGTAAAAGTCATTTACTTACCTGAAGATGAACAAGTCATTCAGGAACGATTACAAAAATTGCCAGAAGTAACTGAAATTACATTGAGTAAACCTGGAGACGGGATTACTTATCTATAACTTAAGGGGTTGAACGAATTGGAAAAACCCATTTTTATCAAAGTTCCTGGGAAATTAATGGTAGCCGGTGAATATGCTGTATTAGTACCAAATCAACATTTGGTTGTCACAGCAGTTGACCGGTTTATTTATGTAAAAATAGAAAAGTCTCAAAAAAACACATTACATTTAAACGATTTTCAACTTTATGATATACCTTGGGAGTTTCAGGATGGAAAAGTTTACTTAGATATAAAAGATGACCGTACGTCTTTTGTTCAATCGGCGATGGATGTTGCATTTACTTATTTACAGGAGCAAGGAGTTACTACATGTCCTATTTCATTATCGATTACAAGTGAGCTAGATGATGAAAGTGGAGCTAAATACGGCCTTGGTTCTAGTGCGGCTATAGTCACGGGAGTTGTGACAGCATTACTGAGGGCGTTTTTACAGCAAAAACCGAGGGAAGAGTTCATTTTCAAACTAGCTGCAATTGCCCATGTGAAGACGCAAGGCAGTGGATCGGGAGCGGATATTGCTGCTTCCACTTATGGAGGCATGTTAGAATATAGCTCCTTTCAAGCAGACTGGCTTTTAGAACAACTTCAGCAAACAATATCGATAACAGAGTTAGTCCAAAAAGAATGGGCATATTTACATATAAGAAAGTTACCTTTTCCGAAACAATGGAAAATGCTCGTCGGTTGGACGGGAAACCCCGCCTCAACAGCGAAATTAGTTCCTGAAGTATTAAAGTATAAACAAAAAAACAAAAAACAATTTCAAACATTTTTGGAAAAAAGTGCTCAAGCTGTAAAAGATATTCTTCTAGGAATAAAAAGGGAATCTTTGGAACAATTTTATAAAGGAATAAAAGATAACCATGAGGCATTAGCAGAAATTGGAAGGCTAGCAAATGTACCTATTGAAACATCACTTTTACATAAATTAAAGCAAATTGCTGAAAAGTATGATAGTGTAGGTAAACTATCGGGAGCGGGTGGAGGAGATTGTGGAATTGCCTTTACAACTTCTCTTCAAAATGAAAAACAGATAAAATCTGCTTGGAAAGCAACAGGGATTAAGCCATTACAAATAACAATGTATCCTTATGGAGCAAAAGAAACTCAGGATGAATAAACATCCTGAGTTTCTTTTTAAAAATTTATCCCCATTTGGGAGTTTTCTTAAAAGTTTCCTTCATTATTATTGTTATTATTATCCCCAAAAGGATCGTTATCTTCTTCATTATTTTCTCCGTTATCATCATTCAACGGATCATTTTCTTCTTCGGTATTATTATTAAAAGAATCATCTGCTTCCCCATCGTCATCATCATTTAAAGGGTCATTTGTTTCGATATTCTCATTTGGGTCACCATTAATAGGGGCGTTTGGATCATTTATATCATTTTCCGGCGATTGACAAGCTGCGATGACAAACACACTTCCGACTAGCAACAGTAATACTTTTGCTCGAATCCATTTTCTCATTATGAATCTCTCCTTGTTGTAAATATTTTGATAGTAAATGGATAAAACGTCAATCTTATACGCTCAACCCTCCAACATCTATATTTTCTTTCAACAAGTTCCTTTCTTATAAAAGGACCCTGTCACTTTTTATTATAATACATGTCCATCGATAAGTCATTTTAAACTTTTGTAACAGAAATATTAATAAATTATTATAAAAAAATTACAGAAAGTGGTATATTTGCTTTTGAATTGTTTAGAACTAAACACTAAATTATCGTTTTTTGTCCTTCTATGTTATGATGTTTTTCGTGTCAAAATTTTGGACAAAATCAATTGCTAAGATAGGGGATTAACATTGAAATATAAACAAACAACTATAGATCAGACAGAACGAAAAAATATAACTTATTGGATTATCTTTATCGGCATCATACTAGTTGGATCAACTTTACGAGCACCACTTACGTCTGTAGGCTCCTTAATTTCATTGATCAGGGAAGACTTACAAATTAGTCATACGTTAGCTGGAATGATTACGACATTGCCATTACTAGCTTTTGCTTTCTTATCACCTATTGCGCCGAGAATTTCTCGCCGGATAGGAATGGAGCGTACAATATTTTTTTCTCTTCTTCTTTTGCTCATAGGGATTGTCGTGCGCTCTTTATTTGGGGTAAGCTTTTTATTTATTGGGACATTATTTATTGGACTTGCAATCGCTTTTGGAAATGTACTAATTCCAGTAATCATTCAATTAAATTTTCCTTTACGTGTAGGTGTCGTTATGGGACTTTATGCGGTATTTATGAATATTGCTGGGGCGACCGCCTCGGGAGTAAGTGTTCCGATATCATCCATTCAAGGAGTTGGCTGGAGAGGGTCATTAGCTTTTTGGGGAATTTTAGTATTGATTGCTATTCTTGTCTGGTTACCACATTTAAAAAAACAAAAGGAACAACCGAATCACAAAATAAATAATAAATCTGCTAAGGGTGATGGTAGTAGAGTTTGGCGTTCACCCCTTGCTTGGTATATTACGTTGTTTATGGGATTGCAGTCACTTATGTTTTACACACTTATCACATGGCTACCTGATATTCTTCAATTACACGGATATAGTCCTAGTTCGGCAGGATGGATGCTCTTTTTAATGCAAGCCTTTTTAATTCCCGTGACTTTTATCGTCCCAATATATGCAGAAAGAATGAAAGAACAGAGATTTTTAGGTGGTATTGTAGCATCTATGTTTATACTCGGGATTTTAGGGGTGTTATCAGGATATACGGTTGTTATTCCAATAGCCATTATTATCCTTGGTATGGCATGTGGAGCCGCCTTTAGTTTATGTATGATGTTATTTAGTTTACGTACAAAAAACAGTGAACAAGCAGCAGAAATTTCCGGTATGGCTCAATCCTTTGGGTATCTTTTAGCTGCTATCGGCCCGACATTATTCGGTGCCATACATGATATAACTGATGGCTGGCAATGGCCACTTATGATGCTCCTAGTTATTGCAGGTATCATTTTCCTTGTAGCTGTCGCTTCAGGGAAAGATCGAGTAATTGAATTGAACAATTGATTCATAAACAGATGAAAATAAGTTTAGAACATAAATAAAATCTATTAAAAGATGCTCGATTTTTAAAAGTAAAAGCGCATGAAAGCAAAGTTTCTTCCTTTGACTTCATGCGCAACTTTTATTTTTCACTGGATGTTCTTCTAGCCTCGTGATTTTAATAAACCGCTCGCTCTACTTGTCTTGTATAGAAAAAGCGAACAACCATATAATAGACGACTTGTATGATGAAGAAACTTCCAAGTACAATAGCTGATTCACGAACTAAATTATAGGAAAACATATGAGCTAGCGTTGTTAAGGCAACGGCACCATGGGCTAAAGCTACGATAATTGGTAAGAAAAATAAAATTGTAATTTGCCTTCCGATAACTTTCCTCATCTCTTCCCTTGTTAATCCAATCTTACTAATCGCTATAAACTTTCCTTTATCGTCATCCAAATCACTATATAAACGGAAATATAAGAAGCTTCCGGCAGATACGAAAAAGACGATTCCGATAAAAAGTCCAACTAACATAACAGGACTCCAAAGCTTTTTAATTTCATAAATCATGTAGTCAATAGCAGCAAACTCCCCATTATTTTGAAAGTCTTCAGACAATATTTCACCGGCTTTAATAATATCATTTTCTTTGCCTTCAACAACTTGCCAAGCATAAGTTTTTGAAGATAAAGATGGTACTCCCAGCTCACTAAAAAGATCGTCACCAGCAATAAAGTAGGCTTCAATGGTTGGTAGAATGTCTGGCTTTGCGATCCCGAACAATTCTTTATTTGGTTGATGAGTGGTGCCATCTGGCATTGTTATCGACATTTCTTCATGCTTAAATTGTGAAGCAAATAAATTTCGAGTACTTGGTTGGACAACGATTATTTCATCTTTTGGAAGTTCAATTATTTTCTCTCCAATAATTCTCGCAAAATTGTTATATGTCTGTTCGGAAACAATTAATTCATGTTCCCCATCTCCTAATTCAAAATAAGTTAATTCAATATTAGCTTTTTCTATAGTTATATGATGTTCATCGATTGTATCCTCTATCTTTAAAATATCTTCATCTTCTTCACCAAAATATATAAAGGATATCGGATTCGCTTGCCTCATCTCTTTTGTTAAATATGAATTAACACCAATTAATGTCCCAATTGCTGTAAATGCCACGGTAGATATGATAGCAACCATAAAAAATACCCTTGCATTATCTTTCATTCGATAAGAAAGATCGGAAAAGAGTAACATATTTGTCTTCTTCCAAAAGATGAACTTTCGTGATTTAAGTCGCCGTATTACAAAAACACTTAGTTGAGTAAATAAAAAATACGTTCCTATCGTAACAAGTAAAACGACAGGGATAAAGGCAAAGACTACTTGTTTAGCATCAACTTTTAAGGCAATTGTATATCCAGATGTTAGTAATACAATCGCAATAACCGTAAAGAAAATAGACGCTTTTGGCTCCCCTTTTTCGATTTTATTTCCTTTAATAAGCGTAACTAATTTTTTCGTTCGTAAAATAAATGTAACGAAAATTGAAATGCATAGAAATAACACTATAAAAGAAACAAATGTAATGACTAGTGCCATTGTTGGAAAATAAAACGAAAGAGATTGCTCCATAACAAGGACGTTTTCGGCAATTAATAAGATGACTTTTGTAAATAAGAATCCAATCCCGATGCCGATAGCTGTAGCAAAAAAACCGATAAACATATTTTCTAAAAATACCATCCAACGTATTTGTCTACTTGACATTCCTTGAATGATAAGAACACCGAACTCTTTTCTTCTAGAATATAAAAATGCGCCCATAGAGTATAAAATAAAGAAGAAGGAAAATACGTATATAATACCTCCAGCTGTAAGCATCCCGAAAGTGACATTATTATTCATATCATCACCCGTTAAAGCTGGGTGAAACGCAAAAACGGCAAATGTAAAGAAAACCATCACAGTAAATAAACTACTTAAAAAATAGGCGACATATACTCGTTTGTTTCGTAATACGTTATTGAGGGCGAATTGTCTGAATGTCATAGTCATCGCCTCCCATTAAGGCAAGTGTATCAATAATTTTTTGGAAATATACTTTCTGGTTATCTCCACGATGGATTTCGGAATATAATTTTCCATCACGAATAAAAATAACTCGATCAGAATACATCGCTGCTTGGGGTTCGTGAGTGACAAGTAGTAACGTCGTATTTTGTTGTTCGTTCATTAATGTCAACATTTCCATAACATCTTTTGATGCTTTTGAGTCAAGATTTCCTGTGGGTTCATCCGCTAAAACGAGCTTTGGTTCATGGATCATCGCTCGTGCGACAGCTGCTCGTTGGGTTTGTCCGCCAGAAATTTCATAAATTCTTTTTGGTAAAATTTCCTGAATACCAAGTGTTTCAGCGAGTTTTTTCGCTTTTTCTTTCATTTCTTTAACAGGCTTATTGTCTAGCGTTAAAGGAAGGACGATGTTTTCTTCAACAGTTAAAGTGTGTAATAGATTAAAATCTTGAAAAACAAATCCTAATTGACGGCGTCTAAACTTTGCTAATTCATTTTGGTTTAATTGGTGCGGATTATTACCGTCAATTAGAACCTCACCAGTCGTTGGTTCATCAATCGTTGAAATTGTATTTAACAACGTTGTCTTACCACTCCCAGAGGGCCCCATAATACTTACGAAATCACCACGCTCTACTTCTAGATTTATATCGCTCAATGCTCGAACAGGGACTTTTCCTTCATAAACTTTGCTAACTTGTTTCATTTGTAACATAAAAAACGCTCCTTTTATTGAATATAATTTTATTGTACGTTTCATCCCTTGTTCGTACTATCGATGTTTCTTTCAAGAAGATTACAAGTTTGTAAGGTAAGTATTAAAGATAAGTATAAAAGTTGTCCCTTCTCCTACTTTCGATGAAACTTTAATATCATGCGCTAAGTAAGATATGGCCTCTTTTGCGATATATAATCCAACACCAGTAGATTCTCTGAAATACCGACCATTTTCGCCGGTATAAAAGGGAGAAAAAATCCGTTTAATATCATGTTCGGGAATACCTACTCCGTAATCAGTTACTTCCAAAAATGCTTTCTCATCTTTTGTATAGATTACAAAGGTTATTTCCTTTGAAAGTCCATTCGTATATTTAATCGCATTTGAAATAATTTGATTAATAATAAAGTATAACCATTTTTCATCCGTTTCAATGGTGACTTCTTCTTGTTTTTTCACGTTTGGATATACATCATTACGAATATACAACCTTCTTAAATCTCGATTAATTTCTGCTAGAAGGGAAGGTAAATGGACTCGCCTGATTTGAAAGTCTTGTTCAATCGTTCGAAGTTTTGACATATGCATAACCGTCGTTAATCCGGATTGAAGCCGGTCAATTTCTTCACGAACATTTGAAGATTCAGGCTCGTCTAACTCTTTAGCGATAAGAGAGAGTACAGAAAGGGGGGTCTTCATTTGATGAATCCATCGATCGATAAATGTTAAATGTTGATCTTGCTTGTTTTTTAAATGGATAATTTCATATTGAAAGAGACTGTATTGTTGCTGAAGTATTTTAGAAACAGCGTCTGAAATTGGTGCATAATCGAGTTTTTGTAAAGCGTCATCTAGATGATTCATTGTCTGCTGCAGTAGGTGATAAAGCTTTCTTCGCGTCATATATTTATAAAGTAAATAAAAGCAAAAAATAGCAAAATATAATAATAGTGAATAAGTTAAAATCGAACAATTACGAAAACCAGCGAGCCAAATTACACTTAGAAGCAAAAAGGATTGGATGACTTGCAAGGCAATAAGTGACCAATGTTCTTTTAAAAACAATTTCATGACGATTCGACTCCTTACCATGTTACGCTTATTTTGTAACCAACACCGCGAACAGTTTCAATCGCATGAGTAATGCCAATCTCCTGTAATCGATTGCGTACCCGGGCTATATTTACATTTAATGTATTTTCATCCACAAAAGATTGATCATCCCATAAAGCTTCGAGTAAGTCTT
>Ga0209487_1001612_pt1 | contig 18875 bp, 16 predicted proteins | sample Poulit2012_FD_187524 | JGI IMG/M metagenome (GOLD analysis project Ga0209487, IMG submission 187524) | Agricultural soil microbial communities from Georgia to study Nitrogen management - Poultry litter 2012 (SPAdes) (version 2) | ecosystem: Environmental > Terrestrial > Soil > Agricultural land...
CGCCGAGGTTTTCCACCGATTTCCACAGAAAAGAAATTTTCCTGTGGGTGTGTCGCAGCCGTTTCTCCACCCCCCTCTCAGGATCGAACTGCGGCATCGATCGCCTCGTTTTCGAGGCGATGGTCACATCGTGAGCGACCAGGCTCATTCGTTCCCGCGCCCCTTTCCTTCCACCTCCATTCCCTGGTGGGCACGGGCTTCGCCGACGGTTCCGGCCGCAGCGACTGCTCGAGCCGGTTTCCCGACCGGTCGGGTCGGTGTTCCGACTGATCGATCCGGGTTCGACTGACGGTACAGGTCGCCACTGACGCAGAAGAGGCCGACGGCATCCCGGTTCAGGGCACGGCCGCACGCGCCGGTCGGTGTCGTGTGTCAGCACTGTCACGACTTCGGCTGTCCCATGTCAGTGCCAGCCAATATGCTGGAGACCACACCGCGACGAACCGAGAGGCTGACGACTATGACGGCAACGGCACCGGCCAACACCCAGGAGATCGCCCACGCGCAGACGATCCTCAACGGTCTTGAGTCCTACCTCGACCATTTCGTCGTCGGCCAGCAGCGTCTGCGCGAATCGCTGCTCATCGGGCTACTGTCCAGCGGACACCTGCTGCTCGAGAGCGTCCCGGGTCTGGCGAAGACGACGGCCGCCGCGGCCCTGGCCAATGCCGTCGACGGGAAGTTCTCCCGCATCCAGTGCACCCCCGATCTGCTGCCGGCCGACATCATCGGTTCCCAGATCTACAACGCGCGTGAGGGGTCGTTCAACACCGTCCTCGGACCTGTGCACGCCAATATCGTCCTCCTCGATGAGATCAACCGATCCTCGGCGAAGACCCAGTCGGCGATGCTCGAGGCCATGCAGGAGAAGCAGACGACCATCGGCGGCCACCGCTTCGAACTCCCCCGCCCCTTCCTCGTCATGGCCACCCAGAACCCGATCGAGCAGGAAGGCACCTATCAGCTGCCCGAAGCCCAGCTCGACCGTTTCATGATCAAGGACCTGCTGACCCACCCGAACCCCATCGAAGAGGTCGAGATCCTCTCCCGCCTCGACTCCGGCGTCTTCGACCGGGACTCGATCCCGGATCCGACCTGCACCCTCGACGATGTGGTCACCATGCAGCGCTATGCGCGCACGATCTACATCGACCCCGCGATCACCCGGTACCTCGTCGAACTCGTCCACGCCACCCGCAACACGGGCAAGTACCTCGGCCGCTTCGCCCCGTTCATCGAGTACGGCGCCAGCCCGCGTGCCTCGATCGCGTTCACCACTGCCGGGCGTGCGCTGGCGATGATCCGCGGCCGCAACTACGTCATCCCCGAGGACATCAAGGACCTCGCCCACCGGGTTCTGGCCCACCGGATCCAGCTCAACTTCGAAGCCGCCGCCGAGAACATCACGAGCGCCCAGGTCGTCGATGCCCTCCTCATGGCCGTGCCCACCCCCTGATCGGCGACGACGATGACTGTCCTGCTCAATCGCATCAAGGCGCGGATGACCATCCACGCCCATCGCCGCACCCGGCGGCTGCTCGACGGCGACTACTCCTCGGTCTTCCACGGCCACAGCCTCGACTTCGACGATCTTCGCGACTACATTCCCGGAGACGAGATCCGCGATATCGACTGGAAGGCCACCGCCCGGCACACCGACCCCCTGGTCAAACGCTATGTCGCTCACCGCAGGCACATCCTCGGCCTGGTCGTCGACACCTCCCGCGACTTCGACGCCGTGACCTCGGCGGGGGCGGACAAACGGCACCTGGCGATCCTCATGGCCGGGATGGTCGGATACCTCGCGGTGCGCCACGGTGACGATGTCATGCTCATCCACGGCAACGCCGAACGCACGACCGCCTCCCCCAGGAAGGGCAGCGAAGCCCACCTCGAACACCTGCTGCAGCAGATCCTCGCCGAAACGGGCACCGCGGCTGCCGGTTCGATCCGCTCACAGCTGCAGTGGATCAGCAGCCACATCAGCCATCGGATGCTGCTCGTCGTCATCTCCGACCAGGCTCCCCTGGGGCCGGAGGAGGAAGCGGCGATCCGTCGGCTGCGGGCCCAGCACGAGGTCCTGTGGATCACGATCACCGATGCGGACCTCGCGGGGCTGCCGGCCGCCTCGGCGCCGTTCGACATCGCCCGTCCCGCCCACGGACTGCCGACATCCGTCATGGCGAAACCCGAGGTGAGGCAGGAATTCGCCCTCGCCGAGGCGGCCCGCCGGCAGCATCGCATCGATATGCTCGCGAAACTGGGCATCGCCCATGCCGAGGTCGACCACCCGAAGGCGGCTCTGGGCCGCCTCCACACCCTACTGCTGAGGCATCGCCGTGGGCCCCGCTGAACTCGTCGCACCTCTGCAGATCTCGCCGGCGTGGTACGTCGCGGTCTGCTTCGTGCTGCTCATCGCTCTGTCCAACCTCTTCGCCCCGCTCATCCGACTCGCCGCCGGAGCGACCGAGGGGGCGGGCCCGCGCATCCCGATCCCCGTGCGCAGCACTTACCTCTCGCGCATCGCGACCGTGGAGACGTCCCTGGGTTCGGAGTCCGCGGACGTCCGCGACTCGGCTCGGCAGCTGGCGAAGATCGTCCGCGACTTCGCCCGCGATGCCTGGGGAGTCAAGGCCGAACATCTCACCTACCGTGATGCCGCGGTCGCCGGGCTCGATGACCTCGCCGCATGCCTGAGGGGACTCTACGAAGCGGAGTTCGCCGAGACCGAACCGACCGATCTGCAGGCTCAGATCGTCGATGCCAGAGAGTTGGTGGCCAAATGGTCCTGATGTTCTGGTGGCTCGCCCTCATCCTGCTCGTCCTCGCTGCCGCGGGGGTCTTCCTCTTCCGCCGCCCGAAGGCCACGGCGTCCTCCCTGGCCGTGGCCCACAGCGGCCGGATGACCAGTCTGCCCGGCTTCCGCCGGGCCATGCGCCGGCGCCTGATCACCTCGGTCGCATTCCTCGGCGTCATCGTCCTCACCGGGATCTCAACGCTGGCAGGCATCGCCCGACCGGCCTGGATCGAAACGGTCAACCCGGAGAAGAAGCTGCGCGATGTCATGCTCTGCCTCGACGTCTCCGGCTCCATGCTCGGCTACGATGCCGATCTGCTCGAGGCCTACCAGGAGCTCGTCGACCGCTTCGACGGCGAGCGCATCGGCATGACCGTATTCAACGCCACGGCCGTCTCGGCGTTTCCGCTCACCGACGACTACGACATGGTGCAGAACTTCCTCTCCGAGGCCGAAGAGGGCTTCCGCACATGGGGCGCCGAAGGCACCGACTACTCCTGGTCGACGTCGCCGCCGAACATCGGCGGCTCCTCCCTCATCGGGGACGGACTCGTCTCCTGTGTCGACAACTTCGACCGCCAGGACGAGACGCGCTCCCGCTCGATCGTCTTCGCCACGGACAATATGCTCGCCGGCGAGCCCCTGTTCGATCTCAATGAGGCCGCCGATATCGCCGTCGACGCCAACGTGCGGGTCTACAGTCTGTCCCCGCCGTCGATTCTGACGACCACTCAGACGAAGGAGCTGCGGTCGGTGTCCGACCGCACCGGCGGCAAGCAGTTCGACATGGGATCGGCCTCGACCATCGACCGCATCGTCGACGAGATCCAGAGCCAGGAGGCCGAGAACACTCCCGGCCGTTCGCATACGATCGTCCATGACATGCCGGCGGTCCCACTCGGGCTCGCCGTCTTCGGTCTCGCGGGAGTGTTCGTGCTGGCGTGGAGGACGAAATCATGATCTTCGACCCCGTCTTCACTTGGTTCGGCTGGGGCTTCGTCGTCCTCGCCCTGCTCACCGTGTGCATCATCCCGGCCGTCCGCGGCGCCGGGCCCCGGTGGAGGTGGTTCGCGCGCATGGGAGTCGTCGCGGTCCTCGCTCTGGCCCTGGCCCGTCCCGGCATCCCGATCAAGTCCTCGACCGAGGAGTACGAGGCCCAAGCGGATGTGTACTTCGTCGTCGACACGACGACTTCGATGGCCGCCGAGGACTTCGACGGCGACGATACGCGCCTGTCGGGAGTCAAAGACGACATGCTCGCACTCGCCGAGGAGTTCCCGGGCACCCGCCTGAGCATCATCACCTTCGCCTCGACCGCGGCGACGGTGATGCCGCTGACGACCGACCATGCGGCCTTCGCCTCGGCCGTCGACGTCCTCGCACCGGAGAACTCCCTGAATTCCAAGGGTTCGTCCATCACCGATGCCGGTGACGAACTCGAGAAGCGCATGAGCGCCAACGACGAGGACCGTCCCGAGAACAAGAACGTCGTGTTCTACTTCGGCGACGGGGAGCAGACCGTATCGCAGGACCCCGACTCCTGGGCCTCTTTCGCCTCGGGCATCGACAGCGGCGCGGTCTTCGGCTACGGCACCGCCGAGGGCGGGAAGATGCGGCAGACGCAGCCGTTCGGTTCCGAAGCCGGCATCGGTGACACCGGTGACGGGAACCAACCCGGTCTGGGAGACTCCGACGACGATTCGGCAGACGGCGGCTCGGACGACAACGGGTCAGAGGGCGAATACGTCCAAGACCAGGACGGCAACCCGGGCATCTCGAAGATCGATGAGACCAACCTCAAGCAGATCGCGTCCGACCTCGGCGTCGACTACCACCACCGGGACGGCAGCGGCGAGATCTCCAGCGTGTACACCGCCCCGGAGTTCGATCAGGCCCTGGTGAAGAAGGACGGTCGGACCACCGTCGACGAATACTTCTGGGTCCCCCTCATCCTCGTCTTCGCCTGGATCGCCGTCGAGCTGGTCTTCGGCGTCCGCGAATACCTGCGACTGAAGGCGATCACCCCTCGCCGAGGCGCGACGGCCGGATCCGGTCCCGGGCAGAGAGGAGGCCCGCGATGAACCGCCTCAAGGGGCTGTGGTCACGGCTGCGTCGGATCACGAAGATCAACCTCATCATCGGCACCATCGCCGCATTGGTCTTCACCTACATTGCCGTGACCGCCTACTTCGGCACCGCTTCGCAGGTCCGCTACACCTCCAACGACTTCCCCGGAGCGAAGAGAGCCGCAAGCGCCTTCCTCCACCTCAGCCCCGTTCAGCGCCACATCGGCTATTTCAATCGCGGCACCGCCGAGGCGGCCGTCGGCGATTACGATGCCGCCCAGGCCGACCTCGAAGCCGCGCTCGAGATCGCACCGGCCTCGGCCGAATGCGCGGTGCGGATCAACCTGTCCTTCGTCTACGAGAAGCAGGCCGATGAGGTCGCGGGACAGGACCCCGAACAGTCGCAGGAGCTCTACGACCGGTCGTTGAAGACGCTCGAAGACGCCCCGAAGGAATGCCAACCGGACGAGAGCGAAGAGAAGCAGAAGAGCGAGACCGCCAAGGAACGCGTCGAGGACAAGAAGGAGGGCGAGAAGGCCAAGGAGGAGGGAGACGACGACGAGGACTCTCAGAACGAGGATTCGCAGGATGAGTCCTCCGACGATGAGGAGACCTCCGACGGTGACGAGCAGCAGGGTTCGGAGGACGAGGAGTCCGAAGACTCCGGGAACAAGTCCGAACGCGAGAAGAAGCGCGAGGAGCTCGAGGAGCGCGGAGAGGAGTCCGAACGGCACCAGCACGAGCAGGGCCCCCGCGGCAACGGCGGTCGGTCGACGCCGGAGAAGCCCTGGTGACTCGGCTGTGACATCATGAGCCCATGACCGTTGCCGATTCCACATCCTCCGCCACCCCGACGCCCCGCCTGCGGGCCGCTCTGGACACCTTCCCGCCCTATGTGCCGGGCAAACCGCCTCGGCAGGTCGAGGGTCTGAGACCGTACAAGCTCTCCTCGAACGAGAACTTCCTCCCTCCCCTGCCCGAGGTGCTCGAGACCATGGCCGAACAGGCGAAGGATCCCGCCCACTACCCCGACGACGCGGCACAGGCACTGCGGCAGGGACTGGCCGAACGCCTCGACGTCGACCGCGACGAACTCGTCGTCACCACCGGTGCCAGCGAACTGCTCGTGGCGCTGACCGAGATCACCTCGGACCAGAACACCGAGGCCATCTACCCGTGGCCGTCGTTCGAGATGTATCCGCAGACCACGGGTCTGGTCGGAGCCGAGCGCATCGAGGTGGCGCTGACGGCTGACGGTCGCCACGATCTCGAGGCGATGGCGGCGGCGGTCACCGACCGCACCAGCCTCATCATCCTCTGCTCACCGAACAACCCCACCGGCCCGGTGCTGCGGGATGAGGAAGTGCGGGACTTCCTCGATCGGGTGCCGTCCCATGTGCTCGTGGCCTTCGACGAGGCCTACTGGGAGTTCGCCACGGCTGCCGGCCGCGCACGCGGTGTGGACCTGGTCAGGGACTATCCGAATCTCGTGCTGGTGCGCACCTTCTCCAAGGCCCACGGGCTGGCCGGGCTGCGAGTCGGCTACGCCGTGGCTCACCCGCAGGTCATCGACGGCCTGCTCAAGGCCGTCATCCCCTTCGGCGTGACCGATATGAGCCAAGCCGCGGCACTCGAATCCCTCCGCCGCTGGGACCGGGTCCTCGATAGGGCACGGCAGATCGCGACGGCCCGCGACGACTTCGCCGAGGCTCTGCGCGACCAGGGATGGGAGGTGCCCGAGGCGCAGGCGAACTTCGTGTGGCTGCCGCTGGGCAGTCTGTCGTCGGCGTTCGAAGACGCCTGCGTCGAACGCGCCGTGGCCGTGCGCAACCTCGGCGAGGGCGTGCGCATCAGCATCGGAGAGCCCGAGGCCCTCAGCCGAGTCCTCGAGATCGCGCAGGCGTTCCGGGCCGAACACTTCGGATGAGGTCGGTGCGGCCGAGACCGTTCGGCTGGAGTTCGGCGAGTTCGAGGGCCATGGCCACGGCCTGAACCTCCTCGGCTCGGGAGAGGTCGCGACCGAGCAGCTTCTCGATCTTGGCCATCCGGGCCCGCACGGTGTGCCGGTGGATGCCGAGTTCGGCGGCGATCCGCTCCCGGGCTCCCCCGGCGCTGATGAACGCCTGCAGAGTCGCCAGCAGCTCCTGCCCGCCCCTGGCTCGGATCAGCTCACCGAGGAGGCGGTCGACGAAGCGTTCGGCCACCGCGGCGTCGACCGATGACAGCAGCGATCTGACCTCGGAGGTCGCCGATTCGTGCTGGGACCGCCACAGGGCCCAGGTGCGATGGATCTGAGCCGGCGGCACCGCCTTCTCCATCAGCAGCTCCAGACCGGTCACCTCGGCCACCTGTCCGATCAGCGCCTCCTGCACCGGGTCGTCGACACCGACGACGCCGAGGATCGACCCCGCCCGCGTGAGCAGACCGCGCCCGGTGACATCGGCGAGCAGGCGCTCTGGCGCGTCCCCGCGCGCTCCACCGAAGATGCGCATGCCGGTCTTCGCCACCGGTGCCAGCCCTGTCGCCCGCACCCATTCGGCCTGCGCTTCGCCGACCGTGAGAGCAGTCGTGAACAGAGGTGCCTCCCCATCCCCGGTCGGCAGCTCGGCGAGGTTCATCCCCAGAAGCGCCGCCGCCGTCGACAGCAGCAGCGAGCGTGTCTGCGGCCGGCCGCCGGTCGCGGCGGGCACGAGCAGCCACCCGCGGATCTCCTCATCGCCCAAAGGCACCGCCTCGATGAAGGAGTCCCCGGCACGCACCAGACGCGGCGCCAGCGACGGTTTGCACGATTCGGCGATGAGCTCGAGCCGCACCCCGTCCTCGGCGTCGTCACCGACCAGGGCCCTGCCCGTGGGCGAGACGAACTTCGCCTCCGTCCCCAGCGTCTCGGCGAGATCGGCGACCAGAGCGGCCGGGCCCTGATGGGCCAGAGCATTCGCGAACCGTCGCGCGGCGCTGCTGGCTCGTGTCAGTTCGCGGTTCGTCTCGGCCTCACGCATGCGGGTGAAGGCATCGACGACCGCGACGAACGGGACGGGTTCGGGCACTCCGAACAGGCCCAGCCCCACCACTTCGGCGTGCCTGATCAGGGCCGGCGGAACCCGCTCCCAGGTCAGATCGGAGCCGAGACCGATGCCCAGTGCGTGCACTCCTACGCTCTTGAGCCGCGCGACGTAGTCTCCGACGGTCTCGGCGCCGAGGTCCTGACCGACGCCGATGGTCAGCAGGACCTCGCCGCCGGCCAGCCATTCGTCGACCTCCGGCAGCTCGGAGGAATGGACGATCGTCACCTCCTGATCCCTGGCCGTCGGCGGATCCACGATGACGTCGAGGGCGAGTTCGCTGCGCGCCCAGAGCTGTCCCAGAGTGACCATGGAACCGATTCTATCCGCAATGGACACTCTGATGATCAATTCCTCCATGACGGATATCGGTGTAGTCTGCACCACGTCCTAGGCTGATGGCACATCATCCGTCGACACCGATTCGACGGGCCCGCAACACCCGATGAAGGAGAGTGCCAGTGACGTCGCAGCCGCTCGGCCCGGCCGACTACAGCAAGACCCCCCGCTACGCAGGTCCCCCGACCTTCGGACTGCTGCCGCGCATCGACGAAGTCGAGGCACAGCGCCCCGGGGAGGGAATCGACGTCAAGGTCATCGGCATCCCCTTCGACGCCGGCGTCAGCTACCGCCCTGGCGCCCGGTTCGGCCCCGCCCACATCCGCCAGTCCTCGAAGCTGCTGCGGCCCTACAACCAGGCCACGAACGTCCACCCCTTCACCTGGCAGCAGGTCGCCGACTGCGGTGACCTCGGCGTCAATCCCTTCGACATCGAAGAGGCCATCGCCACGGTCGAGGCCAATGCCGACCAGATGCGCGCCGACGGAGCCCGCCTGCTCACCCTCGGCGGCGACCACACCCTGGCCCTGCCGAATCTGCGGTCACTGCACAAGACGCACGGGAAGATCGCCGTCCTCCACTTCGATGCCCACCTCGACACCTGGGACACCTACTTCGGTGCCCCGTACACGCACGGCACCCCGTTCCGCCGCGCCAGCGAAGAGGGTCTGCTCGATCTCGAGTCCTGCATGCACATCGGCATCCGCGGACCCCTCTACGGGAAGGAGGACCTCGAGGACGACGAGGTCCTCGGCTTCCAGATCATCCGCAGCGACGAGTACCAGTTCGCGTCCGTGGCCGATGTCGTCGCCCGGATGCGCTCCCGACTCGGCGACGCCCCCGTCTATCTGTCCGTCGACATCGATGTCCTCGATCCCGCGGCCGCCCCCGGCACCGGCACCCCGGAGGCAGGCGGAATGACCAGCCGCGAGCTGCTCAACTCGATCCGCGGACTGCAGGGACTCAACGTCGTCGGCGCCGAGATCGTCGAGGTCGCCCCGGCCTACGATCATGCCGAGATCACGGGTCTGGCCGCGGCCCATGTCGGCTACGAGATCCTGTCGCTGTGGGCCGCCGAGAAGAACGGTTCGGCCGAGCCCACCGGCCCGGCCGGCGACGCCCTCGGTGTGCGGCGATGAATCGGGCCGAGAGCTTCCGCAACGGCGGTCGTGCCGTCGTGGCCACTCTGGCCGCCCATGGCGTCGACACGATCTTCGGCATCCCCGGCACGCACAACCTCGAGTTCTACCGGCACCTGTCGGAGTTCGGGATCCGGGCCGTGACTCCCCGGCACGAGCAGGCGGCCGGCTACGGCGCCGATGGGTACTTCCTCGTCTCCGGCAGGCCCGGAGTCGTCATCACGACCTCGGGGCCGGGACTGACGAATGTCATCACGGCGGCGGCGACCGCCTATGCGGAGTCCCGGCCGATGCTCATCCTCTCCCCCGGAGTGCCGACCGGATTCGAACGCGCCGATGTCGGGATGCTGCACGAGACGAAGGACTCCTCCGGCGCACTCAACCGCCTCCTCGTGTCCTCCCAGCGCACCCGCACGGCCGAAGGCGCGGCACAGGCGGTCGCCGAGGCCTTCGCCATGTTCTCCTCGGCCCGGCCCGGACCCGTCCACATCGAGGTCCCGCTCGATGTGCTCGAGGGCGCGTGGAACGGCAGCGTGCCGACCCCGTTCGCCGGTCGCCGTCCCGGCCTCGATGACCATGTCGTCTCCCGGGCCGCCGAGGCGATCGCCGCGGCCACCCGCCCCCTCGTCATCGCCGGCGGCGGTGCCCGCCGAGCCCGTGCGGAAGTCGAGCGGTTCGTCGAGCTCATCGATTCTCCGCTGGCGACGACGGCCAACGGCAAAGGCATTCTGCCTGAGGACCATCCGCTCTCACTCGGGTCCAATGTCCGCTTCCCCAGTGTGCAGGCCGAGTCCGCTGCCGCCGATGTGCTCATCGTGCTCGGTTCCGAACTCGCCGACTCCGATCTGTGGGGCGGACTCATCGGTGCGCAGTCGGCCGTCGGGGTGCGTGACGAGGCCGCGGGCCAACGCGTCATCCGCTGCGATATCGATCCTGACCAGCTGAACAAGAACCTGCCCGGGGACATCCTCGCCTGCGCCGATGCCTCCGAGTTCCTCACCGCGGTCATGGCCGCACTCGAAACCGACCGGGCCTCGTCTGCGCACGTGACCTTCGCCTCCGATGATCCGGCCAGGATCACCTCGGCGCGGGCGAACGGAGGCGAGCGCACCGCACGGATCCGTCAGGGCTGGGGCACCGACTTCGACTTCGACTCGATCGGCGCCAGGGTCACTCGATTGGTCGAGCAGGGGGCTGGCCCGAACGTCGTCATCGCCGGCGACTCCTCACAGGTGACCTACGACGGGACTGTGCACGCCCTGTCCGCGTCCACACCCGACCAGCTGCTCTACATGCCCGGCTTCGCCACCTTGGGCTACGGCATCCCCGCCGCACTCGGGGCGAAGGTCGCCGACGTCGACCGTCCCGTCGCATGCGTCCTCGGCGACGGGGCCGCCATGTTCTCCGTCCAGGAGCTCATGACGGCCACTGAGCTGGGCCTGGGCATCCCCTTCGTCATCGTCGACAACGGCGGCTACGCGGAGATCGAGGGCCAGATGGTCGAGCGGGACATCGAACCCTTCGCCGTCCGCCTGGCCCGCCCCGACTTCGCGCGGCTCGGCGAGTCTATGGGCGGGGCCGGGGTGAGGATCGCCGAGGCGGACATCGACGAGGCCCTGCCCGGGGCCGTCGCCGCCGCACTCGAACGCCGAGTGCCCACTGCCATTCACATCACCGCAGGCTCCTGAGGCCTGACTGACAGAGAGGGTCGCTGTGGACTCCTTAGTAGTGATCATCTATCTCGCCGCGATGGTGGGATTCGGAATCTGGGGCCGATTCAAGGCCAATGACCAGGAGGACTTCCTCGTTGCCGGACGCCGCCTCGGCGGACTGCTCTACACGGGCACGATGTCGGCCGTCGTCCTCGGCGGGGCATCGACGATCGGAGGCGTCGGCCTCGGCTACACCTCCGGGCTGTCGGGCATGTGGCTGGTGTTCGCGATCGGGCTCGGCATCATCGCCCTGTCCCTGTTCTTCGCTCCCCGAATCCAGCGACTCGAGATCTACACGGTCTCGCAGATGCTCGAACTCCGCTATGGGAAGGGCTCGCGGTTCGTGTCCGGGGCGATCATGACCGCCTACGGTCTGATGATCTCGACGACGTCGACGGTGGCCTATGCGACCGTGTTCCACGCCCTGTTCGACCTCAGCAAGTTCTGGTCGGTGCTCATCGGCGGCGGCATCGTCATCCTCTATTCGATGCTCGGCGGCATGTGGTCGATCACGCTGACGGACTTCGTCCAGTTCTTCATCCAGACGATCGGCATCTTCCTCATCATGCTGCCCGTCGTGCTCTCGAAGTCCGGCGGCCTGGGCCAGCTGTTCTCCGGACTGCCGGCCGAACACACCAGTCCGGTGGGCATCGGCTGGCAGGCGATCCTCGGCTACATCCTCATCTACACCCTCGGTCTGCTCATCGGTCAGGACATCTGGCAGCGCGTGTTCACCGCTCGCAGCCCCGGCGTGGCGCGTTGGGGCGGGTTCTCGGCCGGCGTGTACTGCCTGGCCTACGCCGTCGCCGGAGCGCTCATCGGCATGGCGGCGACGAAGATCGTGCCCGGCATCGAGGTTCAGGACGATGTGTTCGTCGCCGTCGTCGACGCCGCGATGTCACCGCTTCTGGGCGGGTTCGTCCTCGCCGCGGCCCTGGCGGCCATGATGTCCACGGCCTCGGGATCGCTCATGGCGGCCTCGACCGTGTGCCGACAGGACATCGTCGAACCGATCCTGGCCCGCAAGGACATCCTGCCCGAGACCTCGACCGAGCACCCGGGCCCGGACGGCAGCTCGGACGGTGGGGCGAAGTCGACGCTGGTGCGGTCCCTGGTCCGCGAGACCGGTGATGAGGTCCGCGATTCGCGCATCTACCTCGTCGTCCTCGGCGTCGTCACGCTGGTTCTCGCCATGATCATGCCCAGCGTCGTCGAGGCCCTGACCGTGGCCTACAACCTGCTGGTGGCGGGCCTGTTCATCCCCATCCTCGGCGGTCTGATCTTCCGTCGCGGCACGATCGTCGGCGTCATGGCCGGGATGATCCTCGGCGCGGTGACCACGATCGTGATCATGATCGTCATCGACATCTATGCGAACGAGGCGATTTACCTCGGCCTCATCGCCTCGCTGCTGGGCTACGTCATCGGTTCCCTGGTCTCGAAGCCGACGGATCCGGCGATCATGGCCGCATGGAAGGAGCGGTTGAGCCGCTGACACCGGGGCCGCGGACTTTGCCGCAGGTGCGCGGGTCGTCTATATTCGAAGAGTCAGGCCGGCATCGACGACAGATCCGGTTGATGCCGTTTCGCCGGTGCCCGAAAAAGGGGTGCGAAGCCGCGGTCGCCCGCGAGTGAGACATATATGGATCGTTTCTTCCATATCTCATTCGCGAAAGGACTCGCATGGCTCACACCTCGGCACATGTCGCCCACACACTGACCACACACATCACCGAGGTCTTCGGACTCATGGGCAACGGGAACGCATACTTCCTCGACGCCCTCCTCACCTCCACCTCGGCGAACTACACACCGGTGCGCCACGAAGCCGGTGCCGTCGTCGCCGCTGATGCCCACTTCCGCACCTCGGGCCGGATCGCAGCCGCGACGACGACCTACGGTGCCGGGTTCACCAACACCCTCACCGCCCTCGCCGAGGCGGCCCAGGCCAACGTCCCGCTCGTCCTCGTCGTCGGGGACGAACCGACCTCGGGACCGCGGCCGTGGGACGTCGACCAGATCGCGATGGCCTCGGCCGTGGGCGTGCGCACCTACACCGTCGGCCGCGTCGATGCCGCGGCGGCGACCGTGACCGCCATCGAGCATGCTCTGACCTATCGTGTGCCGGTGGTGCTGGCGATCCCCTACGATGTCGCCACCGTCGACATCGGCACCATCCCCGAGGTCCCCGGCCCGGCAGAGGCCGCTCCCCTGGCTCCGGACTCCGAATTCGCCCAGGTCTCGCTCGACCGTCTGGCAGAGGAGCTCTCCGCGGCGAAGCGTCCGCTCCTCCTCGCCGGCCGCGGCGCCTGGCTGGCCGGAGCCACGACCGAACTCGGCGAACTCGCTGCCGCCACAGGTGCCCTGACCGCGACGACGGCTCTGGGCCGCAACCTCTTCCCGGAGTCCGAATTCGACCTCGGAGTCGCCGGCGGGTTCGGCGCTCCGGCTGCGATGGAGAGGATTCGGCAGGCCGATGTCGCCGTCGTCTTCGGTGCCTCTCTCAATCAGTTCACCATGCGTTTCGGCGAGCTCTTCCACCCTTCGACCTCCGTCTGGCAGGTCGACACCGACGACCGCGCCACGAACTCCCGAGTCGGCGGCTTCATCCGCTCGGACGCCAGACTCGCCGCCGAGCAGCTCGTGTCACGTCTCCGCACATGTGCACCGGAGCCGGACTCCCGCGGGTCCGGTCCCTGGCGTGAGACCGTCGACACCGCGGCCGACCGGGCCTATGAGGCCGGAACCGAATTCGCCTCCGACGGTCGACTCGATCCGCGTGCGGCGGCAGCACGCCTCGGCGAACTGCTGCCGTCCGATCGCGTCGTCGTCTCCGACGGCGGACATTTCATCGCCTGGGCGAACATGTTCTGGGAGCCCAACGCCCCGGACCGGATGGCGATGGTCGGCACGGCCTTCCAATCGATCGGGCTCGGCTGGCACAGCGTGGCCGGGGCGACCCGCGCGAACCAGGACTCGACGATCGTGCTCACCACCGGCGACGGCGGCGGGGCCATGGCCCTCTCGGATCTCGACACCGCGATCCGCTCGGCTGCCGGGCGGGGCATCGCCGTGGTCTTCAACGATGCCGCCTATGGTGCCGAGGTCAACCTCTACGGGCTCAAAGGACTGGACAAGACCCCTATGCTCATCGACGAGATCGATTTCGCGGCACTGGGCACGGCCGCCGGCGGCCAGGGCGTCGTCGTCAGGACCCTGGCCGATCTCGACGTCGTCGAGGACTGGAAGGCCACCCCCGTCGAGGACCGGAGGTTCCTGGTCCTCGACCTGCGGATCTCCCCCGACGTCATCGCGCCCTATCAAGAGGAAGTCATCCGTGTGAACTCGTGAGGCTGCGGGCCCGACCGCCGCCCCCAGGTCACGATGCGCCAGAGCTTCTCCAGCGGCCCCTGACCGAAGAACCGCAGCCACAGGCTCGAACCGACCACCTGCACAATGATGATGCCCAGGCAGATGATGAGACCGACGAGGTAGCCGCCGTGGGAGTCGAACCTGCTGAGGTCGGGCACGACGAACCGGACGCCGATCATGATCACGGTCGCTCCGACGTAGTTGCTCAGCGCCGTTCGCCCCAGCGGGGAGAAGATCATCCGCAAGGCCGCCTCGGCGGGGGTGCGCAGCAGGAGGACGATGACGACGACATAGGTCAAAGCCATCGTCATTCCGAGTCCGGCGTTGATCCACTGGTCGATCTGGCGCGTCTCATAGTCGGTGACGGCGAAACCGATGAGGGTCACGGCCAGGGCGAGTGATCCGACGAGGGCGAGCCGACCGGGATGGTCGAGTGTGCGCTTGACGAAGCCCGAGCATCCGGTGGCGAAGCCGAGCAGGAAGAGGCCCGGGATGACGGCGAGCCCGCCTCCGCTCGCGATCGCTGCGATCAGCAGAACTGCCCCGAGTACCGTTGTGACCGGCGTGAGGAACCGCGCGGGGATCCAGGTCGAGGGCAGCAGCACGACGATTCCGACGATGGCGTACGGCAGCAGGGCCTCCCCCGGCTGCAGCAGCTGATGGACCACGCCGAGGACGCCGAGGAAGGCGAATCGGCGCAGCAGCGCCAGCCGGGGGCGCGGGCTGCGTTCGGAGGCGCTGAGCCACATGAGCCCGAAGCCGATGCCGAAGAGGAACGAGAAGATCGGGAAGAACCGGTTCTGCACGAAGTCTTCGTAGAAGCGATAGAAGGCCAGCGGGTCACCGTGGGCGTCGACCGAGTCGAGGTTGAACAGCGGGGGCAGGTTGACCAGCAGGATCCCGCACAGGGCGAAGCCGCGAACGACGTCGAGGGCGAGGATTCGGGACCGGCGACGGGTGGGAGGAGCAGTGTCTGTCAGCTGTGATGTCATGTTTCCATTCTTCTTCTCGGGTCGCGGGAGCACATCGGCCGCGGGGCCGAAACTCAGGCGCGGGGGTCAGCCATTCGGCCGATTCATCGCTCCCGATTCCCACATCCGTGCGGCGATCTCGACCCGGTTGCGGGCCATCAGCCGTGTCTGGATGCTGCCGAGGTGGGTTTTGACGGTGCCGAGGGAGATATAGAGATCCTGACAGATCTCCTGGTTGGTCCGACCGTTCGCGACGAGCCTGGCGACTTCGAACTCTCTGGCACTCAGCCGCTCGACCGCATGGGTGCTCCGCTCCGGTGTCCGGCTGCGCCGTCGCAGCAGGTCGAGGGTCAGGGACGGGGAGATCAGGGCATCGCCGTTCGCAGCCGCCCGGACTCCGGCGATGAGGAGGTCGGCACCGGCGTCCTTGAGCAGGAAGCCGCTGGCACCTCCGTCGAGTGCGGCATCGACGTATTCCTCGTCATCGAAGGTCGTGACCATGATGACCTTCGAGTAGGGCGTGATCTTGGGCAGGGCCGCGAGACCGTCGAGGCGGGGCATGCGGATGTCGAGGAGGACGACATCGGGTCGTTCCCGCCGGGCCAGGTCGATCGCCTCGGCACCATCGGCGGCCTGCCCGATCACGCTGATCGCCTCCTCGGCGTCGAGGATGAGGGAGAATCCCATCCGCACCATCTCCTGATCATCGACCACGGCGACTGTGATCATCGGTCGTCTCCCTTCGTCGTCAGCGGCAGGCAGGTCCGCACGGTCCAGCCGTCCCGTTCGGGTCCGGCCTCGATCGTCCCGCCGAGGTGGCTCACCCGTTCGCGCAGGCTGCTCAGTCCCGTCCCGCTGCCGGTGCCGATCCCGCCGGTTCCCGGGCCGTTGCGCACCGACATCTGCAGCGTCCTCGGCGCGTCCTCGCTCGCAGTCACCTGGACGGTCACCGGGGCATCGGGGCCGGCATGGCGGCGGACATTGGTCAGGGTCTCGACGAGCACACGGTCGAGCACCGGCCACACGGCCTCGTCGTCGATCGCGCCGACATCGATCGCGATCTGCGCCCGGTCGCCGAAGGACTCGACCCGATCGCGCAGAGCTTGGGGGCCGTCGGCGATCGGGGTGCGCGATGCGGCCTCGGTGCGGGTCTCGCTCACGAGTCGGCGGATCTCGTCGAGCGCACGGGTGCCGGAGGCCTCGATCCTGCCCAGAGCGGTCGACGTCAGCTGCGCATTGTCGCTGCGCCCGGCGGCCTGGGCCAGGACGACGATCCCGGTGATCTCGTGGGCGATGACATCGTGGAGTTCGGTGGCGATGCGGCGGCGCTCCGCCTCGGCGGCGGTGGCCCTCCTCTCGACCAGGGAACGGTCGGTGAACCGCTGCATCAGCCCGATCGAGATCGCGACGATGATGACGATGGTCGAGACGAGGCCGAAGATCAGTCCGTCGGGCAGCATGCCGGCGACGGTGATGTTCGCGAGAGCGAGGACGGCCATGGTCACGCTCGCGCGCGGTCGTGCGCCGAAGCGTCCGAGCAGAGCCAGGGTGATCAGGCTCAGCCACAGCACCGTCAGACTCAGTGTCGCGGCGATCGCCACGAATCCGAGGGACACGAGCAGTCCGAGGACGGCGATCCTGAGGGCGCGCGAGGGCGTTCGGCCCGCGTGGATGCGGACGAGGATCGGCAGGACCGCTGCCGCAGCCAGGACGGTGCCTGCGATCACCGGCCACCCGGTGCCGGTGACCAGATCGAACCCGAAGGTCAGGGGCACCGGGATCAGCCACAGCCATGCGATGAGTCGTCTCATTGGCTCTCAGTCTAACCGGGGCCTCGGTGTCTCAGCGGCAGCTGCTGGAGGCGTATTCGACTTCCACGACGACACCGTCGTCGGTGGCGGAGACGTCCCTGACCGCCGCGTGCTGAGGCAGGTCGGCCTCCCCCGCTTGCCGACCATCGGCGAACATGCGCAGGTGGGCGTCATCGGCCTCGGCCGAGAATGTCATCGGTGCGGCACCGACTGTCGCCGAGTCCGAGAATGAGCCGTCGGCGTTCTTGATGGGAGTGGCCGCTGAGGGGTAGTCGAAGGTGATGAAGCGGGTGAGCCGGTCAGCGCTGCCGTCGATGAGGCGGTGGATGAGCAGCTGGTCCTTGTTGATGCCGGCCGCCGGGGTCGTGTCGACGTAGGTGAGGTCTGCCCTGTTCTGAGCGGCGTAGATCAGGTAGGGACGACCGTGGACCTCGATCGATGAGGCTTCGATCCCGCACTCGTCGAGGTAGGCGGTGACTTGGGATTCGAGTTCGGCCTTGGCATGGAGTTCTGCGGCCACAATCCCGACGACGGCGACGGTGATGAGCGAACAGCAGACGGCGAGTGCGATGAGGGTCTTCTTCATGAGGTGTCCTTCTCGGATCATGGGGATCGTGTCACTCATGATCCTTCCGGGGCAGGAACCCTCGGGCCTCGGCCGATCGGACGGTCAGGCTCGGCCGATCGGTCAGTTCACACCGACGCCGCACGCCTGTTCGCGATCTCGGCCGGTCTCTCCACCATGCCGGTCGACGGTGTCACCGCCCCAGAATCCGAAGGCTCGTCGGACGGTAGTCATCCGTCGGCAACGGAGGCGGGAGCGAGAAAAAGCCCCGGATCCGTGTCGGATCCGGGGCTTTCACAAGTGGAGATGGCGGGAATCGAACCCGCGTCCGTCGGCAGATTGTCGGGACTTCTCCGGGCGCAGTTCGTGAAGCAGTTTCTTAGGTTCTGGCCCTTGCACGAACACATGGACCAACGAACGGAGTTGAGTAAGAGTCCCTCAGATACCCCCAACGAATATCTGAAGCAGTGGCTTCCTAAACGACGCCAGGCTCCAGAGCGGAAGCGACTCTAGGCTGACGGATTCGCAGCTCGCGCTCTATCAGGCAGCGAGGGCGAAATCGGTGCGGTTGTTAGACTTAGCACCTATTGTTTTGCAGAGGACATTAACGAGATGACTCTGCCTTCTCGGCCCGCTTCTCCCGACGCAGTGTCCAACGTCGAAACCGATCATCCCCATATTCTTTTGCCAAACCTGCCCTGCTCTGTCCTCCGCGTGTGCGGATTCCTCGGCTGGACAGGAACTCCAGCATACTCGGTCAACGCGGGGCGAGCCAATCGTATTCCCACCTCGTATGACCGATTCGCACGGCCGCCTCGGCGATCATCGCGGTGGTGACGGCGGGATTCGAACCCCTGACTCCACGACCTCACCCGCTCGACCTGTTCCGCCGGTCTCAGAGGAACTGCTTGGCCTTCATCGCGCGTTCAGCCTCGCGCTTGTCCTGCGCCTCACGCAGGGCCTGACGCTTGTCCCATTCGCGCTTGCCCTTGGCCAGAGCGATCTCGACCTTGACCAGCGAGCCGTCGAAGTAGAGTTCGA
>Ga0209487_1001613_pt1 | contig 18874 bp, 16 predicted proteins | sample Poulit2012_FD_187524 | JGI IMG/M metagenome (GOLD analysis project Ga0209487, IMG submission 187524) | Agricultural soil microbial communities from Georgia to study Nitrogen management - Poultry litter 2012 (SPAdes) (version 2) | ecosystem: Environmental > Terrestrial > Soil > Agricultural land...
CGGTCCGGATCTCCAGCGGGACGGCCTCGCCCGTCACGAGCGTGCTCATGATCGCTAGTCTGCCACCAGTCCGGGAAGGAGCCGCAGTGGATCTCGACGCGTTCGTCGCCACCCACAGTGGGATGTGGGACCGACTGGCCCATCTGACCCGGCAGCGAACGTTGAGCGGACCGGAGACCGATGAGCTGGTCGAGCTCTATCGGCGTACCTCGGGCCACCTGGCCACGCTGCGTTCCACCACGCCCGACCCGGCCCTGGTGACCCGGCTGTCCACACTGCTCGCGCAGGCGCGGTCACGCGTGACCGGTACGGCCGATCCGGGATTCCGGGACATCACCCGGTTCTTCACCGTCGGCTTTCCGGCGGCGCTCTACCGCGAGCGGCGCTGGTGGCTGACGACGATGGCAGCCTTCGTCCTGGTCACGGCGCTACTGGCGTGGTGGACCGCGACGACCCCTTCGGTGCAGTCGCTGCTCGGCACACCGGAGGACATCCGGCAACTGGTGGAGGAGGACTTCGAGAACTACTACTCCGAGCACCCGGCCGCATCGTTCGCGGCGCGTGTTTGGACCAACAATGCCTGGCTCGCCGCGCTCTGCCTGGTGAGTGGGATCCTGCTCGGGCTACCGGTGATCTATCTGCTGGTGATGAACGCCGCCAACCTGGCCGTCTCGGCCGGGTTGATGGCCGCCGCGGGCCGGCTGGACGTGTTCTTCGGGCTCATCACCCCACACGGGTTGTTGGAGTTGACCGCCGTGTTCGTGGCCGCCGGCGCCGGCCTTCGGCTGGGGTGGGCGGTGATCGACCCGGGCGCGATGACCCGATCCGCTGCGATCGCGCAACGCGGCCGGGCGGCGATCGGGTTAGCACTCGGGCTCGCAGTCGTGCTGCTGATCTCCGGTGTCATCGAGGCGTTCGTCACACCGTCGGGGCTACCGACCTGGGCACGGATCGCGATCGGGGTGATCGCGGAGGTGATCTTCTTCGCCTACGTCTGGACGTTCGGCCGGCGCGCCGTGCTGGCGGGGGAGACCGGTGACATCGGCCGCGACGTCCGTGGCGATGTCCTGCCAACGGCTGCCTGACCCGGCAAGCCACGCCACGCCACCCGCTGCGCTTCGCCGCACGCCACGTTATCGTGGCGTGCCCACGCTGGACGAGGCGTGCATGCCTGCCTCAGCGTCAGAACGCCTAGGCCAGCTCGTCGGCCGAGGATCACGTCAACCGCCGCAGTCACCTCAGGCACCGCAGTCACGTGACTCTGCTCACAGCACCCCGCGCGCCTTCAGCTCCAGGTAGGTGTCGGCCACCTGCGGGGCGATCGCCTCCGGTGCAGCATCGACGATGTGCACCCCCCGCCGACGCAGCCGCTCGGCCACCTCGGCACGCAGGCGCCGGTCCTGTTCGGCAGCAGCGGCGCCATACACCTCGGCTGCGCCGGAGCGGGCGGTGGCCAGTCGGGTCAGCTCCGGGTCGTGCACTGACGCGACGAGCAGGGTGTGCCGGTGCAGCAGCGCGGGCAGGGCCGGGGCCAAGCCGTCGCCGACCGAGGCGCTGTCCAGGTCCGTGAGCAGCACCACCAGGCTGTGCCGTCCGGCACGCCGGACCACTTCGGTCACCAGGCCGCGGTGGTCGGTCTCCAGCAACTCCGGCTCCACCGGAGCCATTGCGTCCACCATCTGGGGCAGCAGCTCCGCCGGGGACGGGCGCTCCACGGCGGCCCGCACCGCGCGGTCGTAGGCCAGCAGATCGACACGGTCGCCGGCACGGCCTGCCAAGGCGGCGAGCAGCAGTGCGGCGTCCATGCTGGCGTCCAGTTTCGGGGCGTCGCCGACCCGTCCGGCCGAGGTGCGCCCGGTGTCCAGCACGATGAGCACGTGCCGGTCCCGCTCGGGTCGCCACGTACGCACGACCACCTCGGTCGAGCGCGCCGTCGCCCGCCAGTCGATGGAGCGGGTGTCGTCGCCGACGACGTACTCCCGCAACGAGTCGAACTCAGTGCCCGCGCCACGGACCATCAGGGCTGTGCGTCCGTCGAGCTCACGCAACCGGGCCAGGCGTGCCGGCAGATGTCGTCGGGACTCGAACGGTGGCAGGGCACGCAACCGCCAGGGCACGCGGTGCCCACCCTGGCGACCGGCCAGCCCTAACGGGCCGAGGCTGCGCACCGTCACCCGGTCGGGATGACGATCACCGCGACGGGTGGGCGTCAGCGTCGTCGTCACCACCCGGCTCTGCCCGGCGGGCAGGTCCAGCGGCACGCGATCGGCGCGCACACCGGCCGAGGGCACCCAGGCATCACGCAGCCATCCGCGCACTCGCCGGCGACCCGGGTTGGTGACGCGCAGCGAGACCTGCGCACTGGTGCCCAGCCGAACGGATGAATCGCCCGTGCGCTCGAAACGCAACGTCCGGACGGATCCGGCGGTGCCCGCATCGAGCAGGGCCGCGGCCACGAGAACCCCCAGCACGGCCAGAACCCCGGCGATGCTCGGTAGCAACAGTCCCACCACGACGGCACCGAACAGTGCCACCAGGGCGAGCCGCCCGGTCACGACCACGTCGAGGCTTCCTTGTCGTTGGTCATCCGGCTCACCGGGGCACCGGGGCCGAGCCCAAGACGTTGTCCAGCACGCTGTCGGTGGTGATGCCTTCCATCTCCGCCTCCGGGCGAAGACCGAGCCGGTGCCGCAGGGTCGGGCGGGCCAGCGCCTTGACGTCGTCGGGCGTGACATAGTCCCGGCCGCTCAGCCAGGCCCACGCGCGTGCTGTCTGCAGCAGCGCGGTCGCCCCGCGTGGGGACACCCCGAGGCTCACCGACGGGGATGTGCGGGTCGCGCGGGCGATGTCGACGACGTAGCCCATGACGGACTGGTCGATCTGGACGGTGGCCACCGCGGCGCGTGCCGTGCGCAGCTCGTCGGGGCCGGTGACCGCGCGGAGCCCGGCCGAGGCGAGGTCGGAGGGATCGAACCCCGCGGCGTGGCGTTCGAGGACGGAGATCTCCTCAGCGCGCTCGGGCAGGCCAACGGTGAGCTTCACCAGGAACCGGTCCAGCTGCGCCTCCGGCAACGGGTAGGTGCCCTCGTACTCCACCGGGTTCTGGGTGGCCGCCACGAGGAACGGGTCGGGCAGGCTGCGTGCGCTGCCTTCGACGCTGACCTGCCGCTCCTGCATCGCCTCCAGCAACGCGGCCTGCGTCTTCGGTGGCGTGCGATTGATCTCGTCGGCCAGCAGGATGTTGGTGAACACCGGGCCGGGCACGAACGAGAACTCCGCGCTGCGGGTGTCATAGACCAGGGATCCGGTCACGTCGCCGGGCATCATGTCGGGGGTGAACTGCACCCGAGACGTCTGCACGTCCACCGCGGCCGAGACCGCCCGGACCAGCAGTGTCTTGGCCACCCCGGGCACACCTTCGAGCAGCACATGACCGCGACAGAGCAGGGCGATCACCATGCCCGTGACCACGGCGTCCTGGCCGACCACCGCCTTGGCGATCTCCTGGCGCAGCACGCTCAGCGCATGGCGGGCCTGATCGGCGGACGCATTGGTGGGCTCACCCGTGTGCTGGGTCGCGTGCTCGGGCACACCGGGCCCGGGCGTGGTGAGATCGTCGGTCACAGTTGGTGAACCTCCCGTTCCAGGGCATCGAGTTGGTCAGCCAATCGGACAAGTGCGGCATCGTCGGTAGGCGCAGTGCCCGCGAGCGTGGCGGCCACGTCGCTGGGATCCCGACCGCTGCGTTCGGCTACGGCGCTGACCAGGACTGTCGTGTCGGCGCCATGTGGGAGCCGTAGCGCGGTTCGCAGCCGGTCACTGCTGGCTGCTCGCAGCACGGCAGCCGCGTGATCACGCGCATGCCCGCGGCGGTAGAGCCGCGCGCGGCCCTCGGCGGTCTCGGTGGAGCGCACGACGACGGGCAGCGACTCGGTGACGACGGGCCCGAGCCGGCGAGCACGCCATATCGCAGCGGCGGCGGCCGCGACGAACAACTGGAGGGTGACCGGGATGACCCAGCTTGGCAGCAGGTCGACGAGTCCCTCGTCACCGTCGGCCTGCAGTTCTGGGGTGTACCAGACGACCCGAGGGTGCTCGCCGAGCAGGCCGAGCGCCAGAGCCGCGTTGCCGTCGTCGTCGAGGTGCTGGTTCAGCAGCGGATCAGCGCCCAGCACGACGGTCGGCCCACCGGATCCCGCATCCGAACGGACCATGCGTCCGTCGTAGCAGCTCTGCACGGAACCGTCGGACTCGTACTGGGTGGCCCCGGCCCGGGCAGGACCCGCCCGCTCGGCGGCCGGCACCGCACAATCGGGCTCGACCACCCGGCTCGTCCCATCGGCGGCGCTGAGGGGCAGGTCGAACTGGTCAACCGCGGGGCCGGGGTCGACGAGCACGAGGGTCGCCTCGCTCCCGGCAAGCGCGTGGAACTCGTCCTCATCCAATCGGCCCGGAATCGTCACCACCACCGTGGTGGTGGCGTCGTTGTTGGCGGTGCGCGGCACGGGCTCGGTGCTGGTCATCGGCTCGACCTCGACCCCGTGGTCCTGCAACAGCCGGACCACGGCGCGGGAGCCGTCCTGTCCGGTGCCCTCCGGGTCCAACCGCTCGGACGAGGGGCGGGTGGACCACCAGGCCAGGGCAAGGGCCGTCACCACCACCAGCGCGGCGATGATCAGCAGCGCGCGGTGCCGTCGAAGCCGGGCGCGTAGCGTCTCGGCAACCGGCTGCGAGCTCCCGTTCGGTGTGTCGGTGGGGGTGGCCGGGCCAGAGCCGTCGGCCGTCATCGCGGGGGCACCGGGGCGGCAGCGGTGCCACTGGCCGCCGGCCGCCGGGATGAGGAGCCCAGCGCGCGATCCAGCGCCTTCAGGGCATCATCGTCCTCACGACGTGCGGAGTGGTGGCCATAACGGACGCTGTCGAACCGGGCGGCGGCGTCGACCAGCTCGGTGCCGAGATCGGGCCGGTTGGCAGCGGCCTCTCGGGCCGTCTCGCCAGCGGTCCACCCCGGCCGGGCGGGCAGCACATGGTTCTCCTCCAACCGAGCAGCAACGGCACGGAAGCGTTCGACGACGGCGGTGTTCCAGTCGCCGGCGTCAGCGGCGGCGTCGGCACGCTCACGATGTTCGGCGGCGGTGCGTCGGGCTGCACCGAAGAGCGGATCGGTGCCGATGGCGTGCTGACGTGCAAGCGGACCGTTGCGGGCGACAATCACCACGACGCCGATCAAGACCAGCGCGATGACGACCACAACGGCCACTCGCGCCGGAAGGGTGCCGGTCGCGGCTTCGACGATGCTCGCGAGCAGTTCCCTCACCCACCGCGCGAGCTGGTCCATCAATCCCGGCTCGCTGGCGTAGGCAGGATCGGCGAGTTCCTCCCGGGCGAGCTCGCGGGCGCGGTCGCGGTCCAACTCGATCGGGACGCTCGAGTACGTGCCGGCCGGGAACGGCAGCGACAGGTGCACTGCTCAGCCGTTCCACCCACCGGGTGGGTCCCCGCCCGGTCGTGGCCCGGGAGGCGGAGGTGGAGGTGGCTGCTGACCGGGCTGCGGGGGGTAGCCGGGGCCCTGCGGACCAGGTGTACGCCCGGGAATCTGCACGCCGGCGGCATTCGCCAACTCGATGTCCAGCGCCTCGGCCCGGATTCGCCGGTCGACGTAGAGCAGCACGGTCACCGCGGCGATGAACGGGGTGTAGATGGTCGAGGCGACGATCACACCCAGCGTGGACACCGACAGCCCGGCGAAGGTGGAGTAGCCCAGCGCCTCGGCCACGGCTTCGAACGGGAGCGAGAGCACCAGGTTGATCAGCACGCCGATGATCCCCGACAGCAGCACGATGCCGAAGACGCGCCACCAGCTGCCTTTGACCAACGACGACGAACGTCGCATGGCGCCGGTGATCGTCATTCGCGCTGCCCCGCCGCCGGCCGTCGGCGTGCTCTCCAGCATCAACGACGCCGTCGACAGACAGAGCCGAACGGCCAGCCAGAAAACCACCGGCACGGCGGCAAGGAAGAACACCGCGATCAGCCCGGTCATCTCACCGCCGGCGGCAACGGCGATCAGGCTGATCAGCAGCACCACCGCGAACGGGATCAGGATGACGAGCCCGACCAGGAGCGACAGTCCCAGCAGGGCAAAGATGCGCGGGCGGGTGCTGGACCAGGCCTGCCCGAGGCTGACCTTCTCGCCCAGGACCGCCCGGCCGGCCACGACCGTGAGCACACCGGTGAGGATCGTGGTGGCGAGCCAGGTGAACACGCCGACGACGAAGGCGGCGATCAGGGCTTGGGTCAGCAGGGTCATCGCCTCGTCGAACGAGACGGCTGTCTGTGGGCTGGGCTGGGTCATGGTGAGCTGGTTCGGGCCACCCAGGAACTCGCCGCCGATCGTGGCGACGATGACCAGTGCGCTCAGCACCTGGGTGACCACGGCGACCACAGCGGAGATCCCCAGCGTCGCGGCCGGGTTCTTGCGGATCGTGGTGATGGCTCCGTCGAGCAGTTCACCCACCCCGAGGGGCCGCAACGGGATGACACCCGGCTTGACCGTGGGCGCACCCCACGAGCCTCCAGCGGGCTGATTCCAACCCGGCTGGGCGCCCCATCCTGGCTGGCCTCCACCCGGCTGGCCCCAGCCTTGCGGACCCGATGGTTGTCCCCATCCGGATGTGTCGGACATCGCGACCGTTCCTCTCCTGCACATGCTTGTCGTCAAGAGCATCGTTTCACGTCGGCACCCGCGCCGCGCGTCGACGTTTCACGGAATCGTGCCGGTGGTGCGACCATATGCTGCATGAAAGGACGTGTGCTGATCGTCGACGACGACACAGCGTTGGCTGAGATGCTCGGGATCGTGCTGCGCAACGAGGGCTACGACCACCATGCCGTGGTGCGTGGCGATGAGGCCATGGCGGCATTCCGCGAGTTCAAACCCGACCTGGTGCTGCTGGATCTCATGTTGCCCGGCCGGGACGGCATCGACGTCTGCAAGGAGATTCGGCTCGAGTCCGGCGTGCCGGTGATCATGCTGACCGCCAAGACGGACACGGTTGATGTCGTCGTGGGGTTGGAGTCGGGCGCCGACGACTACATCGTCAAACCGTTCAAGCCCAAGGAGCTGGTTGCGCGGGTGCGCGCGCGGCTACGCCGGTCCGAAGACCCGAAACCGGAGATCCTGGACATCGGTCCGGTGCACATCGACGTCGCCGGTCACGCGGTGCAGCGGGACGGTCGCAACGTCAGCCTCACTCCGTTGGAGTTCGACCTGCTCGTGTGCCTGGCCCGCCGCCCGTGGCAGGTCTTCACTCGGGAAGAGCTGCTGGAGAGTGTCTGGGGGTACCGGCACGCCGCGGACACCCGGCTGGTCAACGTGCACGTGCAGCGGCTGCGCTCCAAGATCGAACGGGATCCGGAGCAACCGGAGATCGTCGTCACCGTCCGCGGCGTCGGATACAAGGCGGGGCCCGCGTAGCGATGTCCACCTCGGCGCGCACCAGATGGATGCGGGCTGTCTCCCGGATCTGGGTCGCCGCGGCCAGGTTGTGGCGCGAGGTCAGCGGTGCCTGGCAGCGCTCCATGCAGGTACGGGTGGTGGTGACCACGCTGGTGCTGTCGATGATCGTCGTCACCCTGCTGGGATTGGTACTCATCCGTCAGGTCACCGACGGGCTGCTCGAGTCCCGCGAGGATGCCGCGATCGCCGACGCGTCGGCGGGGCTCACGACGGTGCAGACTCGGCTGGACAACGGTGAGACCACCGACGAGGGTGCGGTCAACCAGTTGCTGGCCGGGCTGGTGTCCGAGCAGTTCGACCGCGCCGGCGAGGACCCACGCTTCTACGTCATGATGCTCGGCTCCGAACATGGCTGGCGCGACGGCGACACCTTGATGGTCCCGCCCGGAATCGGGGGATCGAGCATTCCCGACGAGTTGCGTGAGCAGGTCACATCCCAGCCCGAGGTGTTCTGGACGTACTCCACGATCAGCCGGGCCGGAGAGCCCGACGAGCCGGGGCTCGTCGTCGGCGGCGAGGTAACGGTGCCGGTGGGTGGGCAGTACGAGCTGTACTACCTGTTCCCGATGAGCGAGGAGCAGGCCACCATCAACCTGGTGACGACGGCGCTGCTGACCGCCGGCATGCTCTTGGTCCTGTTGCTGGGCGCGATCGCGTGGCTGACCACCCGGCAGGCCGTGACACCGATCCGGGTGGCCGCCCAGATCGCCGGGCGGCTCGCCGACGGGCAGTTGTCCGAGCGGATGCCGGAGACCCGCCGGGATGAGCTGGCCAAGCTGGCCTCGGGGTTCAACCAGATGGCGAACAGCCTGCAGACCCAGATCCGCCAGCTCGAGGACCTGTCCCGGATGCAGCAGCGCTTCGTGTCGGACGTCTCGCACGAGTTGCGCACACCGATCACGACCGTTCGGATGGCCGCCGATGTGATCCACGATGCGCGCGAGGACATCGACGACCCGGTGGTCTTGCGCTCGATCGAGTTGTTGCAGACCCAGCTCGGCCGGTTCGAGGAGTTGCTGGGGGACCTGCTCGAGATCAGCCGGTTCGACGCCGGTGCCGCGGAGCTCAACGCCGTGTCCAACGACGTCGGCGAGCTGGTGCGCACCGTCGTGGAGGGGGCGATGCCACTGGCGGAGCAGAAGGGGTCGCAGGTGCGTGTCGACATGCCCGAGGATCCGGCCATGGCTGAGATCGACACCCGCCGGATCCAGCGGGTGCTGCGCAATCTTGTGGTGAACGCGATCGAGCACGGTGAGGGACAACCCGTCTCGATCCGGGTGGGGGTCTCCGCGGAGGCGGTCGCGGTCTCGGTGCGGGACCACGGAGTCGGGTTGAAGCCGGGTGAGTCCTCGCTGGTGTTCCGTCGATTCTGGCGAGCCGATCCGGCCCGTGCCCGCACCACGGGCGGGACGGGACTCGGCTTGCCGATCTCCTTGGAGGACGCGCGGTTGCACGGCGGCTGGCTGCACGCCTGGGGTGAACCGGCCAAAGGGTCCAATTTCCGGTTGACGCTGCCGGTGCGCGTTGGTGGCGAGGTGTCGGTCTCCCCGTTGCCGCTCGTGCCCGAGGAGCACGAGACCGAGTCCGGCGAGCAGGAGGAACCGCGCGCGCTCGACCCCCCGGCCCCGCACGCATCCGCAGGCACCGGGGGTGAGCAGTAATGATGACCTGGACGCCCCCTGCGGGCGCGGAGTGGTTCGGCCGGCTGCGGCGCGTGGTGCCGGTCCTTCTCGCGCTGGTCGTGCTTGCCTCCTGTACCTCACTGCCGAGTAGTGGTCCGGTCAACTCGGCCGGTGAGATCAGCTCGGACGAGGCGCCACCGCTGGTCGACATCGGTGTCCAGCGCCCTCAGCCCGGCGCGAACGAGCGAGAGATCGCACTGGGCTTCGTGCTGGGTATGCGTACCTACGCGCCCGGATACGCGACGGCGCGCGAGTTCCTCGAGCCCGCAGCGGCGGAGAACTGGAACCCCGAAGCCGGCATCACCGTCTTCGAGGACACCCAGCCGACCGTGGAGCGAGAAGGCGAGGGCAGCGTCCGAATGACCTTCAACACCATCGGGGAAGTCGATGCCTCGGGTAACTACACACCGGTGGACTCGGAGACCCCGAGCACCGTCTCGTTGAGCCTCGTCGCCGTGAACGACGAATGGCGCATCGTCGACCCACCCCCGGGTCTGCTGATGTCGGAAGGGGACTTCCGGCGGGAGTACGAGATGCACAACCGCTACTTCTTCGCCGGGGACGGACAGTCACTGGTCCCGGATCCGGTCTACCTGCCGCGGAGTGGAAGCGTGTCGACACTTCTGGTGGAGTCTCTGCTCGCCGGTCCCAGCGACGACCTGCAACCGGCGGTGCAGACGTCGTTCCCCCAGGGAACAGCGCTGGACAGCGGTGTTTCCCTGTCCGAGCGAACCGCCGTGCTCGACCTGACCGCGGGGGTGGAGCAGGCGCCGAACGAGCGCCGAGAGCGCATGTTCGCCCAACTCGTCTGGACATTGAGCACCGTGTCCGAGGTCGAAGAGGTGCGAGCAACGGTCGGAGGGCAGCCGATGCTCACTGACATCGCCGGTGGCAGCGACATCGCACCGTTTCGTGGGCTGGACCCGTTGGCGACACTGAGTACCGATCCGCTGGTTGCCCGCGGTGCGAACGGCCTGGTGGACGTCGAAGCGGACATGAGTCCCGTACCCGGTCCCCTGGGCGAGCAGTCGGGCATCACCGACGTTGCGCTCAGCCACGACGGTCAGCGCGCGGCGGCCGTTGTGGGTGGTAACCGGATCGTGGCCGCAGACCTTGCCGGCGGGGGCGAAGCCGCACAGTTGCATACCGGGGACGAGCTCACCTCTCCGTCGTGGGACCGCACGGGACGGCTGTGGTTCGTCGAAGGCGGTTCGACGCTCACCACGGTGACCCCCGGGCAGTCGCCGGTGACCGTTCCGGTCGGTGGCCCCGGCACGGGCGCTCCGGAGATCGGGCGGATCGCCGTGTCACCGGATGGTGCCCGGATCGCCATGGTGGTCGATGGAACCGTGATGGTGGGGGCGATCGGCGTCAACGCCGACGGCGCCGTCACCAGGGTCGACAGCCTGGTCCCGCTCGGTCCGGAGGCCAGCGACGGACTGGACGTCGCCTGGTACGGCGCTTCCGACGTCGTGGCGCTCGTGGCCGAGGGAGATGGTTCCACCCGGCCATACCAGCTGAGCATCGCGGGGCTGGAGCAAGTGCCGCGACAGCCGGTCGACGGAGGCGAGCGGATCACCGCAGCGGCTGACCAGCGGTTGGTGGTGGGGGACGCCGACGGCAGGTTGTTCGGGCTGGGCAGCGTCGGCTCCTGGGAGTCACTCGCTCGGGCCTATCACCCGGCCTTCCCCGGCTAGATCAGGTGCCCCCGGAGATATCCACAATGACCCGGCAGCCGTAGCCCGCAGGGCGTCAGGCACCTGATGCTGGGGTCGATGGTCGCCGATGTGAGCCGGGGATGGGCACGAGCCTGCGCAGCCCTATTGGATGCTGGCGCCGAGTTGGCGCTCGGGACATGCTGCGCGGGATGCGCGGGTCCGGCACGGCTGCTGTGTGCCGGCTGCGCAGAGGAGCTCGTGGGTGCGACGCCCATCCGCCGCGAGTTGCCCGGGCGCGAGGTGGTTCACGGTCGCGGCGCGGGAGGGGCGGTTGTCGCTGCCGCTCCCTACACGGGTGTGGCGCAGGGGGTGATCGTCGCGCACAAGGAGAACGGACGGCTCGGGTTGGCTCGCCCACTGGCAGCGATGATCGTGGTGGCCATGGCGCATGTGCTGCCGGAGCCGGCAACTGGTCCAGTGGTGCTTGTGCCCGTTCCGTCCTCGCCGCGTGCCGTGCGTCGGCGCGGCCACGATCCCGTGCTGCGCATCTCGCGGCGGGCAGCGACCACGCTGCGTCGAGCCGGTCGCACCGCCGTGGTCGTCCCGCTTCTCCGGCGGGTACGACGCGTGCGAGACCAGGCCGAGTTGGATGCCGCGGCCCGTGCGACCAACCTGCACGACGCGATCGGTGTGCGGCCGAGACGACTCGGCCAAGTGGGCCTGGAGGGTGCCCACGTCGTCGTCGTGGACGACATCGTCACGACCGGAGCAACCCTGGCCGAGTGCGCCCGAGCGCTGGGCGTGGCCGGTGTTTCCGTCACCGGATCTGTCGTGGCTGCTGCCGTAGGTGAACACTGAGCGAGAATTGGGTAACGTTTCGTTATGGCACCCACGATGCGCGCGTCTCCGCCGGGAACGTGATGAGCGCGTCGGGGTCCAGGTGCCCCGGCTCGTCGTGACGTGGGTGTTCCGATGAAGGGCTGACCGATGAGGGAGGTCATCAGTGGACATCGTTGTGACTGGGCGCCACACGGAGGTTTCGGACCGCTTCCGGGAGTACGTCGAAGAGAAGTTGGCAAAGCTCGAGAAGTTCGACGGCAAGGTCTTTCGGGTAGCGGTACAGGTGCAAAAGCTCGCCAACGGGAAGAACGCCTCTCGCCCGGAGCGGGTCGAGATGACGGTGTACTCGAAAGGCCCGGTGGTGCGGGCCGAGGCTGAGGCACATGACATGTTCGCCGCGATGGATCTCGCACTGGACAAGTTGATCGCCCGCATGCGCAAGGCAGCGGATCGCCGACGCGTGCACCAGGGGCGTCGTCGACCCCGCTCGGTAGCCGAAGCCACCGCGGACAACGGGGCACTCCTGGGAGGGGAGCCCGCCGGTGATGTCGCCGTCGTCGAGGCACCGGTCGAGAAGAGCGCCGCCGACGCCGAGGCTGAGGGTGTGGAACAGATCGGTGACGGCCCGATCGTGGTGCGGCGAAAGGTTCACGACGCCGCACCGATGACCCTCGACCAGGCGCTGTACGAGATGGAGCTCGTCGGGCACGACTTCTACCTGTTCGTCGACGCCGAGACCAGCTCGCCCAGTGTCGTGTACCGGCGGCGCGGCTACGACTACGGGGTGATCCGACTCCAGGAATGACCGATCTCGGGGCGCGGTCGGAGTCGCTGTCTCTGCTGCAGGCTCGCCGCATAGCGCTGGGCGCACAAGGCTTCACCGCTCGGCGCCCGCAACGACCGGGCCGGGACGCCGTCGCACGGACGGTGGCTCGGCTCGGCCTGTTGCAGATCGACTCGGTGAACGTCCTCTCCCGTGCGCACTACGTGCCACTGTTCAGCCGGCTCGGGCCGTACCCGCGTGAGGTTCTGGACCGCTCGGTGAACCGAGAGCCGCGACTGCTGATCGAGTACTGGGCCCACGAGGCCTCGCTGGTGCCACCGGAGACCCTGCCGCTGCTGAGATTCCGTATGCAGGCAGCTCAGCAGGAGGCCTGGGGCGGCATGGTGCGCATCGCACGGGATCGTCCGGACTACGTCTCCTGGGTACGCGACGAGGTCGAGCGCCTCGGCCCGGTCGGTGTGGGAGGAATCGCTGACGACTCCGCCCGTCCCACGGCCGGCTGGGGATGGAACTGGACCGATGCCAAGCGCGCGCTGGAGTACCTGTTCTGGACCGGGCAGATCAGCTCGGCCGGGCGGGACACGTCATTCGCGCGTCGTTACGACCTGGCCGAACGGGTGTGGCCACGTCATGTGTACGACGCCGCGACTCCGGAGCCCGAACAGGCGTACCGTTCGCTCGTGCGTGTCGCGGCACGGGCGCACGGGGTGGCCACCGAACCATGCCTGCGGGACTACTTTCGGCTGCCACCGGCCGCCAGCCAGCGAGCCGTGGCTGAGCTGGTCGAGGACGGTGAGCTGCTGCCGGTACGGGTGCAGGGGTGGAACCGCCCGGCTTATCTGCACCGGGAGGCACAGGTGCCGCGAAAGGTCCGCGCGTCGGCGCTGCTCAGCCCTTTCGACTCGCTGATCTGGACCCGGCCACGCGCGGAGGCACTGTTCGGCTTCCGCTACCGATTGGAGATCTACACGCCAGCGCATCAGCGGGTGCACGGGTACTACGTGCTGCCCTTCCTGCTCGGTGACCAGCTGGTGGCCCGGGTCGACCTGAAGGCCGACCGCAAGCAGGGTGTGCTTCGCGTGCAGGCCGCCTGGGCAGAGGCACACGCTCCAGCAGAAACGGCAGAACGGCTGGCGACGCAACTCTGGCTGATGGCCGGGTGGCTGGGCCTGTCGGACGTGATCGTCGCCGGGCCCGGCGACCTGGCTCCTGCCCTGGCTGCGGCGGTGCCGCGCGTGACGGATCAAGCGGTCACGACGTAGCAGCGTTCGAGCACCCGTGCGCTCATCGTCCGGGGTGGGTGGTGGATTTCAGGCGCAGCACGATGAGGGGGACGTGGCGTTGCCAGTCATCGTCACCGGCCCTGTCACCGGCCCTGTGACCGGCCCTTTCACCGGCATCGTCACCGGCATCGTCACTGGCATTGGCACTGGCCAGGGGGCGTGCCCACTCGGAGATCACCGGTTCTAACCGGGCGAATGCTGTGGGGTGTTGGTGCCGATAGCGTTCCAAGGTCTCGGCGGCGGCTGCCGGATCGAGTTGTTCGGCGGCGGCCGGTACTCGGTGGCGAAGCCCGACCGAGACGTGCACGTGTGGGTGGGCCTTGATGTTGCGGTACCACTGTGAACTCGGCCCGAGCCCAGCGACGACGACGTACTCATCCTCGCCTCGCCGCTCGACCACCTCCAACACCACGTACCGGCGCTGACCGCTGACTCGGCCACGATGCTCGAGCATGAGTAGCCGGTGACCGAAGATGGCGCCCAGTCGCGTCCGATACAGCCAGATGGGTGCGCGGACCAGCCAGCGCGTGCGCAACAACGTGGAGAGAGACACTCCGGTACCGTAATGCATCCGTGAGGTTTGCAGGGCACGTACGACGCAAGCACCATGCAAGCAAGGTGAACAAGTACCTGGTGGCCGAACTGCGTAGCCTTGCCGAACGGCAGCAGATGAGCGATGTACTCGACCACGTCGAAACACAGCGTGGCGGGCAGGTCGGGTTGGCCCAGGCGTAGTGCGGTAGTCACCTCGGCTTCGGCGTGACGAAGATGAATCCACTGCGCGGCAGTGCCGGCATCGTCGACAACCCGTAGGTCATGTCCTGGGCGGGTACGTCGGGATCGAGCCGGCTCAGCAGCCGGACCATGTGCGCGATTGCCGCCACGGTGAACCGTTCGCCCGGGCACCGGTGGCTGGTCGAATACGCCCCACCGCCCTGCGGAACGAGTGTGTACGGGTCGCCGGCCCAGTCGTCGAAACGCTCGGGTGCGAAGCTCTGCGGTGCGTCCCACAGCCGATCGTCGTGGTTCGTGCCGTACAGATCGAGCAGCAGCCAGCTACCGGTGGGTAGCAGGTGTCCGGCGAACTCGACATCCTGGGTCGTCCGGGCAGGCACCATAGGGAAGAACGGGTAGTACCGGCGCACCTCGTGCGTGAACGCCACCAAGCGGCTCATGTCCCCCGAGGCGAACGTCCGCTTCCACTGCGGGTGCTCCTGCAGCGCTACGGCGGCAAACACGACGAACCGGCTGATGGCCACGATCGGGCGCAGCACGTTCAGCAGCTCCACGGCTGCCACGTCGAGCGGTAGAGGTTGCCCGTGCTCTTCGTGCGAGGCGATGAGCTGCACCATGTCGTTCGGGATGTCCGGGTCGTTCAAGATGTCCGGCGCCACGTGCTGGTCCGTGGATGTGGCCGACGACCGCCGGCGCACCGACTCGAGCACCGACCGCGCCCACCGTTCGGTGCCTCGACGACGCAGCCGCGCCCTCCAATTGCCCGGGCCGAACGAGCCGGCATACTCGATCATCGACTGCAGCTCACGGGTGCGCCGGTGCAGCGCCCGAGCCTCGTCGGCCAACCCGCACCAGCGCAGAGCCGCCAAGGTGAGAACGTGGTTCATCTCGTCGTACAGGTGAACCCGCGACCCGGGACGTCGACGCGCGGACAGCTCGTCCCAGGCTGCGTCGATCTGCTTGGTGAACGAGCCGATGGCATCGGCGCCGAGCATGCCCAGGAACAGCCGCTTACGGTGCTGATGCGCCTCGCCCTCGAGTGTTTGCACGCTGGCCTCGTCCTGCAGCAGATGCGCCGTGTTCGACGGTATGGCACCGTTCCGGACCAACCCCTCGCGGCCATAGAAGAGCTCCGCTGCCGCTGCGCCTCGCATACACGTCACCCGACGTCCCATCAGCCGGGTGGAGAACAGGTCGCTGCCCAGCGCATCGCAGCGTGCCGAGACGAAGGTGTACCCCTCCCGCAGCAGGTCCAGTGAGCTGTCCACCCTGGCTGTGCGAGGGACGGTGTCGTGGCCGGACATAGCAGTTATCACGGTACGCGCTCGCCGGCGTGTAGCGGTGCGGCTGACGCAGGATCGAGCGTGCTCGCTACCCTGTTGCCGACCGAACGAGGGAGAAGTATGACCTTGAGCGACAAGGCTGAGCACGGCAAGGCAGATTTCAACCACCTCTACGACCGGCCCGACCCGCGCGCGTACTACCGGGGTCTCGGAGAGTTGGACTACCAGATTCCGCACCACGCTCACCCGCTCTTCGACGCGGTGCGAAGGGCCCAGCAGGTGGCGACGGGGAGCCCGGGCAGCGTCCTCGATGTGTGCTGCTCCTACGGCATCAACGCCGCCCTGCTCGCCTGTGATCTCAGCCTGGAGAACGTCTACCGCCATTACGCTGACCCAGCCCTGGCCGACCTCGAACCGGAACGGCTCGCGGAAGCGGACCGGCGGTTCTACGCCGAGCACCGGTTGCCGGACGCGCCCACTGTGCTTGGTCTGGACCTCGCGGCCGAAGCGATTGCCTACAGCCGGGAAGTCGGCCTGCTCGACGACGGGTGGGCGCAGAACCTGGAGGAGTCCGAACCGTCACAGGCACTGGTCGACGGTGTGCGCGACGTCAGCCTCATCATGGTCACCGGAGGTGTCGGCTACGTCACCGAGCACACCTTCGGCCGACTGCTGCGTGCTGTACCCGAGGGGAGGGCACCCTGGGTCGCTTCCTTCGTGTTGCGGGTCTACCCCTACGACGCCATCGCCGACACCTTGTCGCAGCATGGCCTGGCAACCGAGCGCCTGACCGGCGCCACCTTTCCGCAGCGCCGATTCGCCTCGACGGAGGAGCAGGACGCCGCCCTGCAACAACTGCACGCTCGGGGCCTGGACACGCGCGGGCTCGAGGACGACGGCTGGTACCACTGTGACTTCTTCCTGTCGCGTCCACACGACAATGTCGAGCGCCAGCCATTGGACGAGTTGCTCGCAGCCCACCGCGCTCACTGACGAGAGCGCTCAGCCGTGCAGGTCGCTGGGCAGTAGGTCACTGGGCAGCAGGTCGTACCGGTGCAGGTCGACGAGGGTGCCGTCCCCGAGCGGTTCCGCGGCTCGCACCCGTCCGATGTGTCGGAACCCGTTCGTCTCGGCGACGTGGGCCGAGGCGTCGTTGCCTTCGGCCCGCCCGAGCTCGAGCCGGTCCAGGCCCAGGCCACCTGACTCGGTGGCCGCGAATGCGTGCCGGACGGCCAGCCCGAGGGCCCGGCTCATCACTCCGCTTCCCCGGACCGCCGGGTGCGACCAGTAACCGATCGTGGCGAACGCGGGGCGCCCCATGCGTATCCGCACGACCGAGACGGCGCCCACCGGGAGACTCTCGTCGTCGGCCAGGGTGATCGCCCAGTTCACGGCGGTGCCGTCGGCGGCCGACACCCAGGTGTCCTGGATGTAGGCGAGTGCCTGTTCCTGGCCGTAGGGCAGTGACAAGTTGCTCAGCCAGTATCGGGTACGGGGGTCAGAACACCCCTCGACCATCGCGTCCGCGTCATCGGGTCGCCATGGGCGAAGCGTCAGCCCATCACCGTTCAGTACGGGGATGTTGAGCCAGCGGGTGGCGGGCTGCATCGGGTCTCCCGCCCGAAGACTGCCCACCCACGAGTCGACAGCTTGGCCACGCTGGGTCTGGCCACCCCGCACCGTGCCCTCGATGCGGAAACCGGTCGCCCAGGCCACTCGGCGCGAGTCCCAGTTGCCGACGAACGCCCACCAGATCAGGTGGCTCAGGGCCAGCCCGTCGGGGCTGAAGCTGTACTCGGCAACCAGCCGGACCGCTCGAGACATGACCCGCTGCCCACGGGCGTCGGACGCTAGCCAGAACCCGAGTTGACCGTTACCGCCTTCGCGTTTCACACCGATCATTCCGAGAACGCGCCGTTCCTCCGGGTCGCGGACCGCCCAGGTGAGCTCGGTTCCGGCCTCCCACGCGGGCAGGGCGTAGTCGGTGACGAACGACGCGGCGTCGTTCTCCGTGTACGGCACCGGCACGGCGGTCCAGCGCTGCAACTCGGTGTCCTGGCAGATCGCAGTGATCCGGGGGACGTCGTCGACCGACGGTGCCGACAGCAGGACACCGTCGCCTCGCAGTTCAAAGGTCTCCACGGCACACCATGGTGCCGTGGAGATGGTGGATTCTCCACGTGTTTGCCAGGTGCATTGCGGTCTGCGGTTCGCTGCGGGCGGCGCGAGCTTGACGAAGTGGGGGGCTTTGGTCGGCGAGTTCGACGAAGTGGGTGTTGCGGGGCGCGGCGCCGACCCGGTTCGTCGATCTCGTGCCCGAAAACCCACCATCCGTCGCTACCCGGAAGTTCGTCGTACGATGGTTCGTGGACTGGTGTGAGCCGCTGGTGAGCGCCACCGTATTGTGCACCGCAACGAGGAGATGACCGCGTGCCTGCTCTGCTCGACAAAGTACTCCGCGCCGGCGAGGGCAAGACCGTCAAACGCCTGGACAGCATCGTCAAGCAGGTCAACGCGGTCGAGGACGAGTACCGCGAGCTCAGCGACGAGGAACTGCGAGGTCACACCGCCGAGTTCCGCGAGCGTCTGGAGGAGGGGGAGACGCTCGAAGACCTGCTGCCCGAGGCGTTCGCCACGGTGCGCGAGGCGGCCACCCGGGTGCTCGGCCAGCGGCACTACGACGTGCAGATCAAGGGCGGTGCGGCGATGCACCAGGGCAACATCGCCGAGATGAAGACCGGTGAGGGCAAGACCCTGGTCTCCACCTTGCCCGCCTACCTCAACGCATTGGCCGGCAAGGGCGTGCACATCGTCACCGTGAACGACTACCTGGCCGAGCGGGACGCAGCCTGGATGGGCCGCATCCACCGCTTCCTCGGCCTCGACGTGGGCGTCATCGCCTCCGGGATGGCGTCCGATGTCCGCCGGGAACAGTACAACTGCGACATCACCTACGGCACCAACAACGAGTTCGGGTTCGACTACCTGCGCGACAACATGGCCGGGCGCAAGCCGGACATGGTTCAGCGCGGACACCAGTTCGCCATCGTCGACGAGGTCGACTCCATCCTGGTCGACGAGGCGCGGACC
>Ga0209487_1001614_pt1 | contig 18871 bp, 12 predicted proteins | sample Poulit2012_FD_187524 | JGI IMG/M metagenome (GOLD analysis project Ga0209487, IMG submission 187524) | Agricultural soil microbial communities from Georgia to study Nitrogen management - Poultry litter 2012 (SPAdes) (version 2) | ecosystem: Environmental > Terrestrial > Soil > Agricultural land...
TATATTTCGGAATCGTGTTACTACATCTATCGCGGGTGATATGACAAAGGCAGACCTCGGATCGGAATGGTCCGATTCCAGAGCACATCTTCGTCAACCCCCGCCTGGATGTGCTTCCCCTTCCCTGCAGTATTCATCCCCAGGGGGCACGGAAAGCTGTGGATTTTGTCAGGTCAGGTGACGCGGACGATGCAGGCGCCGCGATCGCGACGCCTCTTCGGCTATGGGACGGAACTCGCGACGATCGTCGACGCGCTCTGTGATGCTGAGCGTGCAGGCGCCCTCATCATCGGCCCCGCCGGAGTCGGGAAGACGACAGTGCTCAACGCCGCGTTCTCGCGTCTGGACCCGAGCCTGTCGATCACCCGCCTGCGCGGTTCGAACAGTGCGCGAGCACGCAATCTCGGGATCTTCGAGATCCTCCTGTCCCAGCAGGGGATCGACACCGACCTCGCTCCCGGACGATCGCTGTCGGTGATCGGCGAACTCTTCGAACGGCGATCGGCGGGAGCCGAATCCCTCGTCGTCGTCGACAATGCCGACCTCGTCGACGATCATTCCCTGGCCGTCCTCGCGCAGCTGGCGGCCGCACGTCGGGTCCGTCTGCTCATCGCCGCCGAATCGGCGCGACCCCCGATCGACCTGATCGTCGGGCTGTGGATGGACGGACGCCTGGTCAGGGTCGACCTCGACGGAATCGACGAGGCGGACGCGATCGCGATGATCAGCAGCGTCGGTCTGATGGAGACCGAGACGCGATCGGTCTCGGAACTCTGCGGTCTCGCCCACGGCAACCCCCGACTGCTCGAGAGGCTTCTCTACGGTCGCAGCCGGACCAGCGGAGTCGAGTCCGCGATCGCCGGAGCCGATGAGCTCAGCAGATCGATCATCGAAATCGTCTCCCTCGCCGAGGCGGTGCCCCATGACAGCCTCATCGGACTGGCCGACCCGCAGACCATCGACGCCCTGACGGAGAACGGTCTGCTGACGATCGCCAAGGGCCGTGGCGGGGAGGTGAGCATGCACGAACCCGTGACCACTGAGAACGTTCGCGCGGCGATCCCTCCCTCGCGCAGCCTCGAGCTCCTCACGCGCTTCGACTCCGTGATCGACTCGGCCGTGCTGCGCGACCGATCGCTGTTCGGCTATGTCGGGTGGGCGATCTCGCTGGGCAGGGTGCCGAGTCGGGACCAGGTCCTCGGCGCCGTCACCTGGGGCAACGCGCGCGGCAGATACCTCGAGGCGGCGGACATCATCCGCACGAGCGGGTACCGCGGGAACGAACTCGACCTCGAGCTCGCCCGCTGCGAATGGGGTGCCGGGCGGCTGCAGGCGGCGAAGGAGATCATCGAACCGCTCATCGCCCAGGCGTGCGCACACCCCGATGAGGGCGGAGACGAGTACCTGTCCCGGCTCGCCTCGATCGAGGTGAGGCTGGCGGATCCGAGGCGACCGGAGAGCCTGCGGCTGGACTGGGTCCGCGATCGACTGACGCTGCCCCTCGACCTCGGCCGCCTCGACGCCACCCGAGCCCGATTCGAACTCAAGGGCGGACGGCTCTCCACCGCCTGTGCGCTGGCCGAAGCCGTCTACCTCGATCATGCGTGCTCGGTGCGGCACCGCCTGCGCGCCTGCGCCTTCCTCGGCGTCGCCGAGGTGATGGCGGGACGGATCGAGGTGGGGCTGAGCTACATCGACCAGGCACGTTTGATGTTCGAACTGCCCGGGCCCGGAGCCTTCGAACGCGAGGATGCCCTCCCGCAGTTCTTCGCGGCCCACTACATCGCCGGAGACTGGTCCCGTGCGCGGGACGCAATGGACGGCCTGACCTCGAGCAGGCGCGTCATTCGCCTCGCCAACGCGCTCATCGACCTGCGCACCGGCAGAGTGTCGAACGCCCACAGGGTCCTCGACAGCCTGCAGCTGGCCGATGAAGCCGCTGACATCGTCGACCTCTCCGGCGTCGCCCGATCGGCCCAGAACCTGGCGGCGGTGCTGACCGACCGGCCTTCGGGCATCGTCTCCGTCTCCACCGCCGAATCGAGCGACGCCAGTCGGCATTCCTGGTGGGCCTCGTTCGAGGCCAGGCTGTTCGATCTCCAGGCACTCGCGCAGACCTCCCCGACGGTCGCCGCCGGCGAACTCTACGGCCTCGGAGTCGCCGCCGAAGAGCAGGGAGCGTACACGCTGACCGCTCTGGCCTGGCTCGAGTCCGCACAGCTCGGCCATCCGCAGGCGCTGACACGATTTCCGTCGGCCGCAGTCGAAGTCGACGGGGCCCTCGGACGGCTCCTGCAGTCCGTGGCCCATGCCCTCGACACCGACGACCTCGACGCTCTCCTCTCGGCAGCACGCGAGGCGCAGTCGTTCGGTGCGATCGTCCTCTGCTCCCAACTGGCCGCGAAGGCCCGCAAGGCCGCGATCGCCGACAGGAACGCCGCCGCGACGAAGGAGGCCCGCCTCCTCCACGGCCGCAGCCTGCGCGTGATCGACTTCGACGCCGACGGCGACCGACTCCAGGACACTCTCAACGAACTCGAAAGAACCCTGATCGACGGTGTCGTCGCAGGCCGCACGAGCGCAGAGCTCGGCACGGGCCTGCACCTGTCGACGCGGACGGTCGAATGGCACCTCGGGCGCATCTACCGTCGCCTGCACGTGGCCAACCGGCAGGAGCTGAGAGAGGTGGTGATGGCGTGGAGAGGCAGGTGAACTCAGCACCCCGACACCCGAGGATCTTCGGACGGGTCGCCGAACTCGAGCTGATCCATCGCTCCCTGAGGTGCTCGGAGTGCTCCGGCATCCTCATCGAGGGCGAGATCGGCGTCGGCAAGACCATGCTGGCGACACAGGCGTTCCGCGACAGAGGCGCAGACGGGATCTGGATCCGCGGCGATCGGGTGCATCAGGGCGTCGACTTCGGCGCCTTCGGCCTCCTCGTCGACCTCGACGACGATCCCGCCACGCTGCTGGGCCGCATCGTCTCGATGCTCACCTCGACCCGCACCCCGCAGGTGGTCTTCGTCGACGACGCGCATCTGCTCGACTCGCGATCGCAGGGCGTCCTGTCCGAACTGGCCAGCGCCGGATCGATCCGACTCGCCGTCCTCGCCCGGTCCAAGACGGCCGACGGATACATCCCCTTCTCGTCTCTCGTCGAGGACAGGGTCCTCCAGCATCTCGTCCTCGACGTGCTGCCACCGGAGGACTACCGGGCCATGATCGAGCACAGGCTCGGCGGCATCGTGTCCCAGGCGGTCGTCGACATCGTCGACTTCCACTCCGGACGCAATCCGGGAAAACTGCTCGAACTGCTCGAGTACACCTCCCGGCGGGGGCGATTCCTCAAGCGCAGAGGAGTCTGGATCCTCGACGGGCTCGACGTCGACTACGACGAGCGCGCCCGGGACTACACGAGGATCGGACTGCTCGACTACTCGGCGAAGGAGAGAGAGGCCCTCGAGCTGATCGTCCTCGCCGGAGAGGTGGATCTGGCCACCCTGCTCGAGGCGGGTCTCGGTGAGGCCGCTGATGCGCTGGTGGCGTCCGGGGAGCTGCGACTCGATGCGCGAGCCGAACACAGATACCAAGCGGTGGAGAACCATGCCGCGGACACCATCCGCTACACGACCCCGGTGGGCCAAAGCAGGGCATGGTTCGATTTCATCGAGGCCCGCGGCGACACCCCGTCTGACTGGGCAAAGATGATCAGAGCGGAATGGGGGCTGGTCTGCGGAGCGGAGATCTCCGAGGCCCGGACGATCGACGCGGCACGGATCGCCACCGGCCTCGGGGACTGGCATCGGGCGATGCGTCTGCTCGCCGAGGTCCCGATGGAGCGGATGGACCCGCACGACCTGTTCGAGGTCGCCCGCCTCTACTGCGCGTGCAACAAGATCCCTCTCGGCCTCGACGTCCTCGCCCACGCCGTGCGCACCGCCTGCTGTGCTCAGCTGGTCATCGATTCGCTCGTGGTCTGGATGGGGCGAGCGTTCGGCAATTCCTCCCCTGCGCTGAGGCTTGCGGACTTCCGCACCGCGCTCGAACGACTGCAGGAGGACGGGGACGACCACCCGGGAGAGGGAGTGGAGGCCGAGCTCGGTCTCGAACTCCTCGACCGGGTGAGCACGGCCGTCGTCGAGCATCGTCCGATCCACCGGTCCGTCTTCGCCGATCTGTCGAGGCAGAACGCACTGACGAGCACCTTCCACGTGCTCGACACGAGTCTCCATGCCATGGACATGCTCGACTCGGGCAGCACGCACGAAGCGCTCGCCCTGCTCGGGGCCACGCTGATCGAATGCCGCGCGGACAGTTCGGCCGTGTTGCGTCTGACCGTGCTGCAGGTCAGGGCACTGCTGCAGCTGGGACGCATCGACGAGGCGAAATCGCTGATGGCTGATCCGCCGAGCCATGACATCGCCTTCCTCTCGGCTCGGTCGGGGCCGATGGATCTGCTGTGGGCCCAGGTCCACCTCATCGAAGGCGATCTGCCGGGGGCGATGATGGCGCTGCGCGCCGCGATCGAGGGACTCGAATACTGGAATCAGACGACTCAGCTGGCCATCGCCCTGGCCGAGGCCGAATATGCGATCTCACGAGTCGGAACACCCGAAGAGGCCGACGACCTGCATGAGCGCTTCGAGGCGCTGCCCTTCCCGGGGCTCTACCATGACTACCGCAGGGCGCTGGTCCTGCGCACCGCCGCGCGAGCGATCCGCACCTCGGACCCTTCCTACCTGAGCGAACTGAGACGGATGCTGGCCGAGGCCGAAGAGGACGGGGCAGCGGCGATCGTCGTCCTCATCCGCCTGCTCCTCTTCCGTCACTTCGACGAGATCGAACCGGAGGAGCTGTGCCGGGCCGCCGGGCGGGGGACGGGGCGCGAATTCGAACTGGTCGGCCGCCTCGGCGCGGCACTGCGGGACAAGGATCCGCAGGCCCTGTCAGCGATCGCCGAGGCCTACGGGCCCTCGATGCCCGATCTCGCCGGCAGGTGCACGGCCTTGGCCGCTCGCTTCGGAGCCCAGGGGCACCACCGTGAGGCAGGGAGTGAGGGACACGGCGAGCTGACTGCCCGGGAGAGGCAGATCAGTGCGCTCATCGTCGCCGGTCGATCCAATGCCGAGATCGCACGTGAACTGGGCGTGCGAGTGCGCACGGTCGAGGGCCACACCTATCGGCTCTTCCGCAAACTCGGCATCACCCGCAGAGAGCAGGTCGCCGAGGCGATGCGAGGCACCGAAGGTCGGCTTCGGGCCTAGACCGCACCGAGTATCGGCTGTTGCGGGAATTCGGGCACAAGCGAGTATGCATCCAGGGGCTCGGGCAGTGACCGAGCGGTGACCGAGTAGTGACCTGGCGCATACTCCAGTGTCGACCACCTGGTCCCGGGCCGTCGTGATCGACCAGCATCGATGGTATGGACAGCATTCTGCGGCCGTTCAGGCCATCGACGCCTCTCAGCGCACCCGCTCCGGCTGCCGCGACCCGGTGGACGTCCGCAGTCGAAATGAAGGGGATGAGATCATGCGCCCGGTGATTCGTCGCAAGGAACTCGGTGACCTCCGCACTCTGCTCTCACGGCATCATTCCGTGGCGCTCACCGGCGGCATCGGGACCGGCAGACGGTCACTTCTGCGTGCCCTCGAGGCCGACTGGGAGGGAATCGCCGTCCGGGTGCCGTCCAGTCCGCTCGACGCGAAGATCGCCTATTCCGGCATCGACGGTCTGCTCACCGCCGTCGGAGCACCGGTCGACGGTGTCGCGATCCCCGCGGAGCGCACTCTCGACGAGGTGGCCCTGAGCGCGTTGACGGCCCTTGATGCGCTGCCGGAGGAGAACATGCTCGTCCTCGTCCCCAACGCCGATGAGATGGACCTCGACTCCCAGCGGGTGCTCGGGCGGATCCTCCGCCGCCGGCGGACCGGTCCGCTGAGCATCGTCATCACCGCACGGTCGGTCAGCGATGACGGTCCGTTCGCTTCGGTGCCCGAGATCGCACTGTCGGATCTCAGCATCGCCGAGTTGGTCGACCTCGCCCACGAGCTCAGCGCCGCGCGGTTCGGACACCTGACGCTCGCCGAGGAGGCGGCACTGGTGGCCGCCCACGCGGCATCGGGACGGCCGCTGGCGCTCAGCCGCATTCTCGACGAGATGGCACTGAGCGAGATCCGCGGAGAGATCGCGCTGACTCTGCCGGTCAGGGTGGGACCGGCCAGCCACCCGATGATCGCCGAGCTCGTCGATGGGACGAGTCCCGATTCCGAAGAGATACTCAGATGCCTGTCCCTGGCCCCGCTGACGCCCGTTCGTCCGCTGGCCGATCGGATGCCCGGGTTCTGGGAGGCCATCGACGAACTCGAGTCCCGCGGAGCGATCGAACGCCGTGGAGCATTCCTGCGCATCCCGCATGGGCTCGTCCGAGCCTCGGTCCAGCAGTCGATGTCAGCCGGTCAGAGGCGCCGGACGCACCTCGACCTGGCGCAGGACTGCGCCGAGACCTGGCCGCAGGTCGAAGCCTGGCACACCTCGTTCGTCGCCCCGGACGAGGAGACGCCCGAGCTCCTGACCGCGCACGCGACGGGACTGATCCGGCAGGGATTCGTCGCCTGCGGCATCGAATTCGTCGAGCGGGCCCTCAAGGTCAGTGCCGCCCCTGAGCGGCTCCACGAACGGATTCTCGATGTGGCCGAAGCGCTTGCCGACCGTGGTCAGTTCGTCTTCGCACGCCGCTATTCGACACTCGCCTCACGTTCTTCTCACCCCGGCATCGCCGTCCGCGCACGGACGCTCGATGTGCGCAATGAGTTCGTCAGGACGCAGACGCTGCCCTCCTCACTGCTGATGCCGTGGAGCAGACGTGAAGCGGCGGAGGCTCCCGCCGAAGTCGCCCGCCTGCAGCTGACGCTGGCACTCTGCCACTGCGAACGAGGCGAGTATGCCGACGCGCAGGAACTGGTGGAGCTGGCCGAAGCAGCGCAGGATTCCTTCCACGACGGTGAGCGACAGCTCGCCCAGGCCGTGCGGATCCTGCTCGAGAGCAATCGCGGAGACGATGCCTCGGCGCTGCGGGGATTCATCGCGCTGCAGGAGGAGCAGGGAGCGATCGAACCGGCCTTCGGTCTGGCAGTCGCCTCCGGACTGATGCTGACCGAGCACTATGATCGTGCCTCCGCCGTGCTCGATCGGGTCCGCACGGACTGCGAGCCGTCCCGGACCTGGCGGCGACAGGCGGACTGTCTGCGGGCTGAGCTGGAGATCCGTCTCGGGCGCATTCGCCGCGCCAGCGATGTCATCGACCGGATCACTGCCGCCTCCGAGAGCGAGGCGAGCAGAGGCTCCGGGCTCATCCGGCAGGACCGTCTGCTGCTGCTGCGCTGCTGGCACCTGTTCATGAGCGGACGCCCAGGTGATGCCGGCACGGTGGAGGTAGAGGCCGCAGCACTGGCCATGACCACGGGCAACCGCAGTCTCCTCGTCGAGCTCAACGCCGTCCAGGGGCGCTATCTGCTGAGCGTGGACTGTCCGGCCGAAGCCGTCGATCATCTGCGTCGCTGCGCCGAGCTCTCGGGAGCCGAGGTCAACCCCAATGTGCGCCGTTTCGAAGGCGACCTGATCGAGGCGCTGGTGAGACTGGGCCGAAGGGAACACGCCTCGATGATGCTCCAGCAGCTGCGCAGGCGGGCCGACCGCTGCCCCTCTCGCTGGACCGAGCTGGCGGTGAGCAGGAGCGAAGCGATGCTGGCCGCCGGGACGACGTGCACCGAACTGTTCGGGCGTGCTCTGCGCGAAGCGAGCTCACCCGAATTCGCTTTCGAGAAGGCGCTGACCCATGCGGCATTCGCGTCGCGCCTGGCCGACAACGGGGCCGGGATGAAGGCACGCGAACAGCGAACAGCGGCCGCGGCCCTGCTGCACGAGGCCGGAGCCGAACGATTGGCCGAGCAGCTGCTCGCCGGTCGGACCGAAGCTGCCGAAATCGAGGCTCTGCCCGACCTGCCGCGTCTGGGCGAGCTCAGCGATGAGGAACGCAAGGTCGCCGAACTGGTCCGGATGGGGCTGAAGAACCGGGAGATCGCCGAACGCATCTTCGTCTCCCTGCGGACGGTCGAACTCCGGCTCACCGCCGTCTACCGCAAACTCGACGTCGGGTCACGGACGGAACTCGTGTCCCGCCTGGCCGGCAATCCTCGCCTCGCCGCCGTCTGAGAAGGACCCGGCCGAAGATCGTGGCACTCCGCACGGTGCCGGTCGTGGCACTCCGCACGGTGGCCGCGGATGACCGCACTCCCTCCTCCGCAAGCGGCTGAACAGGAGCTCGGCAGCCATAGCGTGAACTCGACGCATTCCGCAGTGGGAATCGCAGCACCGCCGGAGTCCTCGGGCGGTGGCCGGCCGCTCGGCCGGGATCGTCGAGTATGGGAGATCGCTATGACTGTGTCAGAACACCCGGATCCGCTCACCCGGACAGGCGCTTCCGCAGCCCCACCGATGGCGGCCGCGACAGCGGCGTGGCCGGCGAGACTGGCGATGCGGGTCTGGAGGAACAAGACCGGTCTGCAGCTGCTGTTCGACGTCTCGGCTTGGATCCTCGCCGGTCTGCTCGCCGCGACGGTCATGAGCGGCGGCATCGCGACGGTCGAGCTGGGCATCGCCCTCGCCGCTTCAGTGGCTCTGCAGTTGGTTCTCGGACTGCTCATCGGTGTGTACAGGAGCCGATTCCACTACGGCAGCTTCTCCGAATACGGCGGGATCGCGATCATCTCTCTCGTCATCGCGTGCGCCCTCATGGCCGTCACGTTCGGGAACTCTCCTTTCGTTCTGCTGACCGTGCTGTCCGCTGTCATCCTCATGACCGGCAGCCGCTACGTCGTCCGCTGGTCCCACCAGATCGCCACTCGGCCGCTGCAGGGTCAGCGGGTGCTCGTCGTCGGTGCCGGCGCCGCCGCCGAGTCGCTGATCCGACAGATGCTGTCCGACCCCGACGGCGCCTATCTGCCCGTCGGGCTCATCGACGACGATCCGCGCAAGCGGCACCTGAGCATCCACGGGGTGCGTGTGCGGGGCACGAGCGAGGACATCGCCGAGGTGGTCGAATGGCTCAACGTCGCCGGTGTCATCGTCGCCATCGCCGATTCCGAGGCGGGATTCCTCCACGCCTGCCGAGATCGTCTGCAGACGTCCGGGACGTGGCTGCGAACGATCTCGCCGCTGGCGGAGATGGTCAACCGAAAGGTCGAGATCGCCGATATCCGCGACCTCAAGGTCGAGGACCTGATCGGACGCAGCCCCATCCGCACCGACCTGGATGAGATCGCCGAGGCGGTGGCGGGCAAGCGAGTGCTGGTCACCGGTGCGGGAGGGTCGATCGGCAGCGAACTCTGTCGTCAGATCTTCTCCCTCAACCCCGAAAGCCTCGTCATGCTCGACCGGGACGAGACCTCTCTGCACGGAGTCGAACTCTCCCTGTTCGGCTCGGCCCTGCTGATGTCGCCGAACACCGTGCTCGCCGACATCCGCGATCGGGCGGCGCTGAACCGGATATTCGCCGAGGCGAGGCCCCAGATCGTCTTCCACGCCGCGGCGCTCAAGCACCTGCCGATGCTGCAGAGATTCCCCGAAGAGGCCTGGAAGACCAACGTCCACGGCACCCTCAACGTCCTCGATGCCGCTCACGCGGTCGGGGTCGAGACCTTCGTCAACGTCTCGACCGACAAAGCGGCTTCCCCGACGAGCGAACTGGGTCGCAGCAAGCGCATTGCGGAGCAGCTGGTCAGCGGGTTCGCCGCGAAGTCGCCGGGGACCTACCTCTCCGTCCGCTTCGGCAACGTGCTGGGCTCCCGTGGCTCGGTGCTGATGTCCTTCCAGGAGCAGATCAGGCGAGGAGGCCCGATCACCGTCACCGATCCCGAAGTCCGTCGATACTTCATGACGATTCCCGAAGCCTGTCAGCTGTTGCTGCAAGCGGCGACGATCGGAGAGGACGGCTACGTCATGGTCCTCGACATGGGGGAGCCGGTGCGCATCGTCGACATCGCCCGGAGTCTGGTCGCGATGTCGAACCAGAACACCGAGATCGTCTACACCGGTCTGCGCGAGGGAGAGAAGCTCGACGAAGAGCTCTTCGGCGACTACGAGGGGACTGTCGTGCGGATCCACGACAAGATCAGCCGCGTGGAGGCTCCGGTGATCGAACCGGCCGACCTGCCCGTCGTCATGGCCGAGCGGGACATCATCGATCAGTTCTGCAGCCGCAACTGCCGTCCGGTGACGGCGATCGGCCATGAGCTCGGCGCACCGGTCGATCGTGAGCCGGGCGCACAGAAGATCGAGACCGAGACCGTCCACCTGTCCGCGACCGCGGGTCTGGTCCCGGAGCGCGTGAGCCGAGAGCCGATCTGAGCGCAGAGACGAATCCACCACTGGCTCGTGCCTCCGTTGGAGCCGACAGAGCCTGCCTCGAGAAGAAGGGAAGGTCAGGATATGCCCCTGTCCGGCACAACACCGAGCTCACAGCGCACCGCATCCGCCGACGAGAGGATCCTGCTGTCCACCCCGGACGTCGGACCGGTGGAGGAGGAATTCCTCCTCCGGGCCTTCCGCGGCGGCTGGATCGCCCCCACCGGTCCCGACCTCAGGGCGTTCGAGGACGAACTCGCGGCGGAAGTCGGAGTTCGGCACGCGGTGGGACTCTCATCCGGAACGGCGGCCCTGCACATGGGGCTGCTCGGTCTCGGCGTTCGCCCCGGCGATGCTGTCGTGACATCGACGATGACTTTCGCCGCGACAGCGAACGCCATCACCTACTGCGGTGCTCGGCCGCATTTCGTCGACTGCGCATCTGACGGAAACATGGATCCGGCGCTGCTGCACCGAGTGCTCAAGGAACTGGCCGCCGAGGGCAGGGCCCCGGCCGCGATCGTTCCCGTCGATCTGCTCGGACGTCCCGCCGACTATGGACGGATCCTGCCGATCGCCGCCGAGTTCGAGGTTCCCGTCCTCATCGATGCGGCCGAATCGCTGGGCTCGGCATACGGGCAGGAGCCATGCGGCAGCTTCGGGCAGGCCGCGGCTGTTTCATTCAACGGCAACAAGATCATGACGACGTCGGGAGGGGGCGCGCTCCTGACCGATGACGACCGTCTCGCCGAATACGCCGCTTACCTCTCCGCTCAGGCACGGGAGCCGGTGGCCCACTACGAGCACAGAGAGATCGGCTTCAACTATCGCCTGAGCAATCTGCTGGCCGCTCTCGGTCGGGCGCAGCTGACCAGGCTCCACGGCATGATCGACAGGCGAAGGGCGATTCGTCAGCGGTACGACGACTCGATCGTCTCGCCTTGGGAGGGGATCACCCTCTTCGGAGCGGACAACCCTCATCGGGACAACGCTTGGCTGTCAGCGATCCTCGTCGATGAGCAGCGGGCAGGCTTCAGCGCCGGTGATTTGGGCGCATGGCTGGCGGCGCACAGCATCGAGACGAGATCCCTGTGGAAGCCGATGCATCTGCAGCCGGTCTTCACCGCCGCACCCATGCACGGCGGGCAGGTGTCCGAATTCCTGTTCGCCTCCGGTCTGACAATGCCCAGCGGCTCGGCCCTGAGCGAGACCGATGTCGATCGGATCATCGAGACGGTCATCGACTTCATCAGCTGTCCGAAGCCGCAGTTCGATCGCATCGCATGATAGCCCGACCGCAGTCCACGCCGCTCGACCCCCGATCCCGCGAGGCTGCGGCGCAGACGCCCGCTGCCGTGGGGGCTCGGTCGGCTTTCCGCACACTCGATGCGGTCCGCCGCAGGCAACATGACTTTCCCATTACTGCCCTCGGTCACGGCTATAGCCTGAGATTCGGATCGGCCGAAGCGGAGGACACGGAAATGAACATCAGGAATGCCTCCGGGCTCTCGCGTCGATCCGAGACCGGGAGCCCGCGAGGACGCTTCGATCGGGTTCTCCTGCAACCCGTGACTTCGAGGTGACCGACCATGGCTGCGTTTGAGAACCCGCCGGAGACGAGGAAAGGTCTGACATCCATGGAACTGCGTGACTATCTGCGGATCCTTCGCAAGAAATGGCTGCTTGTCACCGTGATGACAGCGCTGGGAATCGGCGCCGGGTTCGTCCCCGTGATGCTCATGCCCCCGACCTATGAGGCCAACACGCAGCTGTACGTGTCCGTCCGGTCGGAGGTCGGGACCACGGGCGACCTCATGCAGGGCAACAGCTTCGCCCGTGAGGTCGTCAGCAGCTACGCGGACGTGGTGGGCACCAGCGTGGTCCTGCAGCCTGTGATCGATGAGCTGGAGCTCGACACCACCGTCTCCGAACTGGCGGAGAAGGTTCAGGCCAGCACCCCGGAGGAGTCTGTCCTCATCGACATCGCGGCCGAAGACACAGATCCGGGCCAGGCCTCAGCGATCGCCGAGGCGGTCGGGGAGAGTCTCAAGCAGGCAGTGCAGGATCGACTGGAACCGGCTCGGGCGGACGGCGAGAGTTCGATCAGCCTCACCACCACTCAGCAGGCGCTGACCGACGAGGACCCGGTGAGTCCGCGCGCCGAACTCCTTCTGCCGCTGGGATTGCTCGTCGGCCTGTTCGCCGGTCTCGGTCTTGCCATCCTCACCGCTGTGCTCGACACCAGGGTCCACTCCGTTCGCGACATCAAACAGATCACGGCGGTTCCGGTCGTCGGCAGGATCCCGCACGATCCGACGATCGACAGCGACCCTCTCGTCGCGCGCAGTCATCCTCACAGTTCGACGACCGAGGCGTTCAGGGCGCTTCGCACCAGTTTGGATTTCCTCGTGATCGGGCAGCGGAATCGAGTCCTCACGGTCACCTCGTCGAGCGTGCAGGAGGGAAAGTCGATCACAGCGGCGAACCTGTCGATCGTCCTCGCCGAGGCGGGGATGCGAGTGGTCCTCGTCGACTGCGACCTCCGTCGGCCCAGAGTCGCCGAGTACCTGGGCATCGAGGGCGGGGCCGGCCTCAGCGATGTTCTGGTGGGACGAGCGGAGCTCGACGATGTGCTGCAGTACTGGGGCGAAAACGGGCTCCACGCTCTTCCTTCGGGTCGCATCCCACCCAACCCGAGCGAACTGCTCGGTTCGGAAGCCATGGACCTCGTGCTGGAGACCCTCAGCGCAGAATTCGACTTCGTGATTCTGGACGCCCCTCCCGCGCTGGCCGTGACGGATTCTGCCGTCATCGGGAAGAAGGCCACGGGCACACTCGTCGTGGCCGCGGCACAGAGCAGCAGGAAGCCGGCGGTGCTCGAAGCCATCAGCATGCATGAAGACGTCGGCGCACACGTATCCGGGATCATCGTCACGAAACTGCCGCCCAACGGTGACGACCTGTACGTCTACGGCAGTCGGGCCTCCTACGGCACACCCCCGACTGCCGACGAACAGCTTGGGGGACCGGACCACGCTTTCGTGTCCGATCGCGGTTCCGAGCTCAGCGGGTCCGCTCGGCCGGAACATGAAGTCCATGACGAACCAGCCGTGCAGATCGACACGAGCAGTGCGGACCGCCCGACGAGTTCGGCGCTGTCATTGGTGCACGCCTCTCGGGCGGAGGCGAAGAGCGCCTCGAGGGAGGTGTCCTGACGTGCCCGATCAATTCGCGATTCTCACGGTGTGCACCGGCAACATCTGCCGGTCGCCGTTGGCAGAGGCGGTGCTCAGGCAGCGATTCGTCGACGACTCGGAGATCCTGGTCGGCTCGGCGGGCACCCAGCCCGCGCTCGGGCGGCTGATGACCAAACAGACTCGCGAGATCGCCTACTACCTGGGTACCACCGTTGCACGTGCCCATCGGGCCAGGAAGGTCACCGTCGACCTGCTGCGCGAGGCCGACCTCGTCCTGGCCATGACCCGCGAGCACAGACGGAAACTCGTCGAGCTCAGTCCGAGCACCATCCGCCGCACCTTCACCATGCGGGAGTTCGCACGCCTGGCAGCGACGACACGGGACTCGGACATCGTCAGGGAAGGGGCCTTGGACGTCGACGATCGTGCGGGAAGGCTGCGAACCGCCGTCGCCGCGGTGGCTCGAGGGCGGAGTCGTCAACGCCGACCGCAGTTCCCTTCCGATGATGACGTGCTCGATCCCTTCGGCGGTGACCATGCGGTCTACACGCACTCGGCGATCCAGCTCGTTCCCGCAGTGGAGGGAGTGGCCCTGCTGCTGCAGAGGGCGCTGAGCCTCGATGAGGAGGACCGATGGGCGGTCAATGCTCTCGGCATGCCGATCTCCTGACGCGGAATCCCACTCTCCTGCTTCTGAGGAGGCGATCCTACGACTTCACCAAGCGAGCCGTGGATCTGTGTCTGGGAGCAGTGGGACTCATCGCAACCGCTCCTGTGCAGGCGGGCATCGCCGTCGCAGTCCTGCTCACTCTCGGCCGGCCGATCCTCTTCCGCCAACGACGCCCGGGACGGGACGGCGAGATCTTCGGACTGCTGAAGTTCAGGACGATGCGACACCCGGAGACGGAGCACGATACGGACGAACAGAGGCTGACCTCGATCGGGAAGCTCCTGCGGGCATCCAGCCTCGACGAGCTGCCCTCACTGTGGAATGTGCTGCGCGGTGACATGAGTCTGGTCGGCCCCCGGCCTCTGCTGGTGGAGTATCTGGATCTGTACACCCACGAGCAGGCCAGGCGGCACGAGGTGCGGCCCGGCATCACCGGGCTGGCGCAGGTCCGCGGTCGGAACGAACTCGATTGGCAGGACAAGTTCGACCTCGACGTGGACTACGTCGACCGACGGTGCCTGCTCCTGGACCTGACCATTCTTCTGCAGACCGTGCACACCGTGGCGATGAGAAGAGGGATCAGTCGGTCCGGATACGCAACGGTGCCCGTCTTCTCCGGTCGGGAAGGAGACGATGATGGCGAACGCTGATGAGTCGGCACGAGTCCGTGTGGCCGCCGGTGTCTTGGTCGGAGCCCAGATCGTGGCCGCCGGAGGCGCGGTCGCCATGAATCTGCTGGCCGCGGTCGTTCTCGACCCTTCGGCCCGAGGGGATCTGGCGTTCGCGCTGCAACTGGTCTACTTCCTGTCCGTGTTCGCGATCATGGGCCTCGAACGACCCTTCATCGCCACGCGCTTCGGCGGCTTCGGCGACGAATATCGGCGATTCGCACGGCTGGTGCTGCCCGGCACCGTGGCGATCCTCCCGATCGCCGTGCTCGCCACGACCGTGGCTCCTTTCAGCACGAGATGGCTGTGGGCCGGCGCCATCGCAATCGGCGGATACGTCGCCCTGAACTCGCTGGTGCATGCGGTGAGGGTCGCCTATGTCTGCAGTCGGGAATGGAAATGGTTCGCACTCAATGCCATCGCCACACAGGTGATCATCGTGGCGGGCGCTCTCAGCCTGGTGCTGCTCGGCGTCGATGACTCTGTGATCTGGATGTGGGTCTACGTGGGTTCGACGATTCCTGCCGTCCTCATCCTGATCTTCTCACCCCGCACCGGTGTCCCGTCGCCGGCGCTGTCCCGCACCGGTGTCTTGTCGCCGCTGACCGGGGAGGGTGCGTCGTCGCAGCTGACTCGCGCCGAGGCCCGCGGGCTGCGTCGCCGAGGGTGGATACTGCTGCCGTCCGAGTTCAGCAACTCCGCCATGCTCCACTCCGATCGTCTGCTGCTGCCGATTCTGAGCAGCTCGGCGGAACTGGGTCTCTACGTCACCGTCGCCACTGTGCTCGAAATGGCCACATGGCCCATTCAGCAGTGGGTCGACGCGTCGCTGCGCGGCTGGTCGAAGGCGTTCCGGTCACGACGGTTCCCGATCGCCAGGCTGTTCGCTCAGTGCGTGGCGCTGCTGATCGGCATTGTCACCGTGCTGGGAACCGCCGCCTACGCGATGATCGTCTTCGTCCTCCCCGACTCCTACCTTCCTGCCACCGTGGCGATTCCCGCTCTGGCGGTGTCGGCAGTGGTGTTCGGCATCACGCGAGTCCAGCAGGGGCTCTTCATCGCCGCGGATGCCCCGGGCACGGTGTCGACCATCGAAATCATCGGCACTGCTGCGGCGCTGATCGCCTATGTTCTGCTGATCCCGCAGTTCGGGATGCTGGGCGCGGCCTACGGTTCGATCATCGGCTATTCGCTCTGCGCAGTCGTGGGCGCCATCGCCTTGGGACGGGTCAGGAGCAAGAGGAGGCCCATCGCAGTCGATGGGGCCGAAGACGGAGACGATCGCACCGGGACCCGCACGAGCGGCCTGTGCGATGAGCCGGGAGACGTTGTCGAGGCTGCGGGCCGATCCGCGGATAGAACGAAGGAATGAGAAGATGGACGTGCTGATGATCGCGCAATTCGCGGACGTGGTGGGAAACTCGAACAACCGATTCAACACTCTGGCCAGCGTGCTCGGTCGCCTCGGCGCCGATGTGGAATTGGTGACCTCGTCGTTCTCCCATACGGTCAAACGGCAGAGACCTGCGCCCACTGCCCGGAACCCTCTCTATCGGACGACCTGTGTGCGGGAACCCGGCTATCCGACGAACGTCTCGATCCGCCGGATCCTCAGTCATCTGAGTCTGGGACGCAACCTCACTGACTACCTGCACAGGCGGCGTCGACCCGACGTCATCTACTGCGCCGTGCCGTCGCTCGACGTCGCGGACGCGGCTCGGACATACGCGAAGCGGCACGGAGTGAAGTTCATCATCGATGTGCAGGACCTGTGGCCCGAGGCCTTCGAGATGGTGCTCAGGCCCAAGCGGGCGGCACATTACGCCCTCGCCCCCCTGCGCAGCCGGGCACAGCGGATCTATCGGGCCGCGGATGCCGCGGTCACGGTCTCCGAAACGTACTCGAGGCGGGTGGCAGAGGCCCGAGACGATGATGCGAGTGTGTCCACCGTGTATCTGGGCACCGACCTCGAACGCTTCGACGGCTTCACGCCGAAGCGTCCGCCTGAGGCCGGGTACCGCGAACTCGTCTACATCGGAACTCTGGGCCACAGCTACGATCTGCCGGCGGTGTTCGACGCCCTGCGGATACTGAGGAGCCGAGGACAGCGCATGCGTCTGCACCTGATGGGCACGGGACCGTTCGAGGACCAGTGGCGCCGCGACACCGCAGACCTGCGCGATGAGGTGATCTTCCACGGCGCGCTCGACTACCCGGAGATGGTCTCACGTCTGCGAGGCTGCGATATCGCGGTCAACCCCATCGTTGCGGGGGCCGCACAGAGCATCACGAACAAGGTCGGTGACTACGCGGCCGCCGGGCTGCCGGTGGTCAACTCACAGGAATGCGAGGAATATCGGACCCTGCTGGACTCCTACGGCGCAGGGCTCAGCTGCGATGCCGGTGCCCCCTTCATCGCCTCGGCTGTGGAGGAGCTGGCCTCGGACGACAGACTTCCGGAGCGGGCGAAGGGCTCGCGGCTGATGGCCGAAGAGCACTTCGACCGCGGGCTGACCTACAGGCGCCTCGGTGAGCTGATCCTCGATGTCGGATGAGACGATGCGGACGCGGCCTCTGAGCCACCGGCGTCGGCTCCGCCCGGGAACCGGCACGATCCTGCTTGCGCTCATCGTGGTGGCGATCGTGCCGGTCACAGTGGTGCAGGTGATCGGAGTTCCCGTCCCCTTCACAGCTGCCGTCGCAACCGGGTACGCGGTCCAGACTGGCATCGTCGTGTTCGTGGCGTCGCGCTGGCGGATCCAACCGCGCGATCCGTGGATCTGGATCGCGCTGGTGTACGGCATCCTCCAGCTGGCGACCCTGCTGTCCGTGGGGTTCCGATACGGCACCTACGATCTCATGGACCTCATGGGTGCCGTCGCCGGCACGGTCGGCATCGTGGTCTACACCGGGCTGGTGCAGGCGATGCGACCGGATGAGGCTGACCTGCGGAAGTTCCTGACCGGATTCCTGTGGCTGACGCTGGCCGCCATCATCGTCAATTCGGTGCTGCACGCCCAGGACATCCCGCAGCTTCTGAGCGCGAGTTCGAGCTATCAGTTCGAACTCAGCAGCTTCTTCGCCAATCGCAACCAGTTCGGGTACTTCCTGTTCCTGAGCATCGTTGCGCATGCGCTCCACCTGGCGGGCAGGCGTCCGCGACTGCACAATGTCGGGCTGTTCGGCCTGCAGATCGTCTCGCTGCTCCTGACCATGTCCAGGGGCTCGATCGCCGCCACGATCATCTTCGCATTCGTCTTCGCTCTGCTTCAGCTGCGCATGAGAGCCAGATACTTCATCGCCGCCGTCATGGCGGCAGCGACCGCGGGGACGATCATGCTGCTGACGGACATCGGAAGCACTGTCCGGGATCTCGTCCTGCGACCGAGTGCCGCGCTGGCCGGACGCGACGTCGTCTGGGGCATCGGACTCGACATCTGGAGGGAGCACGGAATCCTCTTGGGCAGCGGGGGGTTCCGCGGAGTCACGCTCGCCCAAGAGCACGGGATGGAGTTCTCGGAATTCCACAGCTTCCTCATCGAGACGCTCGTCAGCGGTGGACTGGCGGAACTGCTGTTCCTGCTGGCGGTCCTCGCACTGGTCTGGACTCAGGTGGCGAAGTCGTCCCTGGACAGTCGTCGTCGACACGTCCTGTTCGCCTCGGCGGCCGGAGTCGCGGGACTGTCATGCGTGGAGAGCGTATCGCTGTTCACGATCGGACTGGTCGGAACGATCTTCACCATCTTCTTCATCTCGCTGCCGCTTCTCTGCGCCGAGATGGCGCCTCCAGCCGACAGGAACCGCCACTCGCTTCCAGCCGGAAGCACTCGCCCGCTTCCAGCCGGAAGTCACCGTCGTCCGCTTCCAGCGAAGGAATACCGATGACTCGTTCTCAGAATCTCAAGATCGTCATAGCCTCCGCGGGCCACCGGGCT
>Ga0209487_1001615_pt1 | contig 18865 bp, 15 predicted proteins | sample Poulit2012_FD_187524 | JGI IMG/M metagenome (GOLD analysis project Ga0209487, IMG submission 187524) | Agricultural soil microbial communities from Georgia to study Nitrogen management - Poultry litter 2012 (SPAdes) (version 2) | ecosystem: Environmental > Terrestrial > Soil > Agricultural land...
GGCTGATGTGACCCTGTACGGAACTTGCCGGTTTGACATCGAGATAGTAGACATCCGTCTGGCCGATAAGTTCACAGCCTGTCAGGATTGGAAGCAGGATGATAAAGAAGAGAGGTAGTACTAGTAGCGATATAGGTCTGTCTGAAGTGTTTGACTGTCTTTTTTTCTTCTGAACCAACTTCCATTTTCTCGTTAAGCTCGGTTCGGATCCATTTTTTTCCCTCCTGTCACTGAACGAGAATACCTCAGAAAGTGTGTTCTTTCGATCAAAATACATAGGTGATTCCTATTTGAAGCTGGGAGTTGTAAAGGTCCTTGTGCTCGTAATTGGTGATATTAATCCCCTGAAGCCTGCCATAGTCGAATCGTCCGTAGTTATAAGCTTTGGTCCACACATAGGAGCCGGTCAGATAAAATGGGCCCGGACCGTAGAGGAAATTCAGCCCCAGGTTCAGGTTGACACGGTGGCGGAAGTAGTCGCCGAAGTTTTCGTTGGGGGTGCTTTCAATGGTGTTGCTGAGTAAATGAAAATTGTCATTCTCTGTGACTCGCTGTACAAAAAAACCTGCTTTGTAGTCCCCACGATACCCATCGATAGAGAGGAACTGGCTGTTGGATCCCGGGCCGATGGCCGCTCCAAGAATATGCCCCCGGTTGGTGTGTCCATGACGAATTAAGCTATGGGCATAATAGTAAGTTTGTGACCGTGTTTGTTGTATCTGGGTCATCGTCAGATTAGTGAACTCTAAATTAACTTTATATAAATCAGCAAGTTGGGCAAAGAAGATCTTCTGAAATCCGAATGACCAACCTCCGTTTTGATGAGGTTGTTGCAAAAAGTCCCGCAAGTCATAGCTGTGGTCTTCTCTGAAGAATTCACCATAAATTTCTGCATTAGCACCTGGTATAAGCAGTAGAGCATAAAAAGTAGCAGTTTGATCTCTTGCAGTACGTTGCCAATTCTCTCGAGCACTCTCTGTTAATTTAGATTTTTGAAATGGGTCAAACATGACAGTAACATTATTCCAGTCAAATCCATCAGCTTCATAAAGCTGATAGGATCTAGTAGCTCCGATTGTCAATGTAGGCAGAAAAGCAGGTGTCCAAGAACCATTCAATGCATTGATAAATCGGGTCTCACCAGCTGTAGCATGATCTGCATAGTTAGATTCATGTGGATAGCCAATAATCCATCGAAATTGAAACTGCCCAAGATAAGGTATTAGAAGTGGCTTTCGTGTACCAAAAAATGCATGATGGATACCTGGGGCATTATTGCTCATCATCAGAGGATATCTATTGGATGGGCCCCACCACAATGGTTCACTGCTCAGTCCTGTTTCTAAAGCACCATAATGGAGCCGTAATGATGAATATCCCCAGTCTATCGTCCAGTAAGAGTCAGAGCCAAATCGGTAGGGAGCATCGATGACTCCTGCGATACCTTCTATTACATATCTATCAGATGGTACAAACCGGGGAGATAGAAAATCTTTATTTTGTTGCCAGATCAAATGAGGATAAATTGAGAACGTCACGAAGTTTGAAGCAAACCAAAATCCAGTCATCAATTCTGGATTGTGTCCTGACCCATACCAAGCTGCTTGATTATTTTCCCCAATTGGCAAGAGAGAATTGTATGTGTTCTGCAAATACAATGGATGCAAGCCTATTTGAGTCTTTTCGCTGAGCTTAATCGAATTTCCAGTGAGTGATCTGCTCCACCACTCCTTATCGTTGTTTAACAGATTGTTATACTGAATGTAATTATAAGGTCGATTGATTGGGGCTGGCAATGGCTCATTTTGCAAAAGAAATAAAAGTCTAAGTTGTTCATCCTGAATGCTATTGATTGCAAGTCCTTGCGCCAGAATAAGTTTAGGTAAGAAAAGTATAAATATTAGGAAGCCGAAGAAGCTCCAGTAAAGCAGTTTCATTATTCGTCTTATTGTATGTATTCAGAAAAGAAACAATAAGTTATTTTTCTTATTAAAGGAGTGACATTAATGTATTTATCTGCAACTCAAGTAGATAGACTCTAATTATTGTGGGTTTCTCCAGTTAGGCCAATGTGATGTATTTTTAGCGAAATCATGATACATTTACGTCTTTCATTAACGGGACTCACAAGCCTTGAACACTTCAATGAGTGACGAAACTAATAAATCAATACAAACGGAATCTGAGGCCCAGGCAGCAGATATTCGATACATTCCGATTGAATACCTTAAATCACCTCATTCAAAAGACAACGAGTATAATGTTCTTGATCTTTTGAAAGTTGTATGGGAAGGCCGAAAATTGATACTATACATAGTTTTGGCTTTCACCTTTTTAGGATTGTTCAATTTTATTTTTGGTCCAGAAGAGTATGAATCAGATTCTATTCTTATGCAAGAAATTCAAGGTCAGGGTAGTCAGGCAAATCAATTGTTGCAACGAATTGGTGGGAATTTAGGTATCTCAACATCAAATATAGGAGAAGACATAATTCCTCCTGATTTATATCCACAGATAGTTTACAGTGCCGAGTTTCAGAGAGAAGTTCTACATGAGGTAATAGAATTCGAAGACGTTGAGTCAATGAGCATATTAGAATACTTCAGTACTGTTTATACACCACCAATTAATAAACAAGTATTCAAATTTATACGTGATTATACAATAGGCTTGCCTTTCACAATTTATGGTTTAATCCAAAAAAAGACAGCAAATTTCAAACAGTCTTCAAGCAGCCATATTGAATCTGAAAAGTTATTTGATGAAGAAGGTAAGTTCCTACTATTAACAAAAGATGAAAGAGAGCAAATCAATAATTTAAGGAGCCGAATAGAGTTAGAAATACAATCAGGACTTATAACAGTTCGCAGTAGAATGCCTGATGCTATGGCAAGTGCAGTGCTAAACCAAATAATCGTTGAGAAAATCCAAGACTATGTTACGAACTATAGAATTCAAAAGGCAAGACAAAATCTTGCATTTGTAGAAGTTCAACATAGAGAGGCAAAAGAGAGATATGATCATGCGCAAAAAGAATTGGCAGAATTTCAAGATCAAAATCAATCTATCCAGTCAGCAGTTGCACGAATTCAACAAGAAGAACTTCAAAACAGGCGAAATTTACAATTCAACGTCTACAATTCCATTTCCCAACAAGTCGAGCAATCAAGACTGAAAGTACAAGAAGAGACACCAGTGTTTAATATACTGCAAAGATCACGTGTGCCACTGTCATCTGTTAGTAGTTCGGTATTAGTACTTGTGAGCACAATTTTTATAGGAGCAATTATAGCTGTATTTTTCTTATTGATAAAAAGCACATTAATTTCAATAAAAGAATATATAGAAAAATAATTATTTAAATACATATAATTATATTATCAATTTATATCTTATGTTTACTTAGAAGCATAGATCATTGAAAAATAATGATTAAATTCATTAAATTAAAAGCGCTTATAAAGATATATTTATTCAGGCTAAATGAGTATCTGTTTGGGTATCCGCATTTGAAAAAACAATTCAGGAAAAAAACTGGCTATGATTTAAACCTAAAGTATCCAAGAAGTTTTAATGAAAAAATAAATTGGAAAAAAATTTATGACAGGAATCCTCTTCTTCCTATTGTTTCAGATAAATTGAAAGTAAGGAGCTATCTAATCAAGCAGTTGGGAGCTAAAAGAGCAAATGAGATACTTATTCCTCTACTGTATCACACAGATAATCCTGAAAAAATTTCTTTTGAAAAGCTCCCAGAGCAGTTTGTGATTAAGGCGACTCATGGTTCAGGAGCTAATAAAATAATTACATCTAAAACATTATTGGATAAAGATGAGTTAATAAGGACTTGCAAAAAATGGTTGGATCAGCCTTATGGAGCATTTAAGCATGAATGGTCATATCAGAATATAAAGCCAAGAATCATTATAGAGGAATTCATACAAGAAAATGGAGAATCACCAATCGATTATAAATTTCACATGATCCATAATAATTGTGAGTTTATTCAAGTCATTCAAAGAAGAGTGGGTAAAGAAGATGAAAGAAAAATGTCGTTCTATGATACAGACTGGAAAAAACTTAATATATATAGAGAATATCCACATTCTAGAGGCTTTGTAAAACCAACTAATTTTCAAGAAATGTTAGAATTAGCTGAAACATTAAGCAAATGCTTTGACTATATCCGTGTGGATCTATATAGCATTGGAGAAAGAGTCTATTTTGGAGAGCTCACAAATTATCCTGCTAGTGGTGAGGGTAGGTATAAGCCACAATCATTTGATTTTGAATTAGGAGAAAAATGGACATTAAGACCAAAATACTGGCTTGATGAGAGTTACCATTGTTAATCAGCATTTCAATGATGTTATAGGCGGAAGTGAATTGCAGTCTGATATTATTGCAACCGGTTTAAGTGATATGGGTTGTGATGTAGTGTATATTGCACCTGGGGGATCTAATAATATATACAATACAAATTATACTGTAATAATAGTAGATAAAAATGCAGTACAGATTGCTCAAGCAGTTATATCTTCAAATCCTGATATTGTATATTGGCGCTATAATAAACATTTTTTTTATAGAGCAATAAAAAAAATAAGGAAGTTCAATATTCCGGTAATATTTGCTGCCTCACATGCTAATGATTTAGAACCTTATGGTGTTAAGCCCGGCAAGAACATAAAGGGATATATCTATCATTGCTTTCTTAGTAGATTTAATCATGAGGGCTTTAAGCATGTTCAGATGCTAACGGTGAATAATAGATATCATTTAGACAGAGTATCTATACCGTCTCGACAAAAGTATATACCAAATGGAGTAATTACTGATAAAGTAAAATTTAATTGGCCTCGCCCTTATTGTGCATGGGTTTCTAATGTCAAACCTGCTAAACGTCCTGAGAAATTTGTTGAGCTCGCCAAAGAGCTTGAAGATAGTGGTGTTGATTTTTTAATGGCTGGTGACATTCAATCGATAAAATATAATTGGTTGCTGGAGAAAGAATATCTACCAAGAAATCTATACTACTTGGGCCCTATGAAGCTAAAGGAGGTTAATGGATTATTTTCTAGTAGTTTGTTTCATATTCATACATGTTGCCCGGAAGGATTTAGTAATGTCTTCTTACAGGCATGGGCGCAAGGAAAGCCTTCAGTATCACTAAGTGAAGATCCATCTGGTTACATTAACTCTATGGAGCTTGGTTTTAATGCAAGGGATGATTGGAAGTCATTTGTTGATAAGATATGTTTTCTACTTAATGACACTGAAGAGCGAAAAAAGCTGGGATTAAATGCAAAACGTTTGGTAAATTCAAAATTCACTACAAAACAACTCATTAATTCTGTATATAGTTTGATGAAACTTCTGGTTGAAGAGAATCAGCTTCAAAGCCTTAGGAAAACTAATTTTATTAAATGAAATTAATTTATATCTCTTCTTCAAGAATTCCTTCCCTCACTGCAAATAGTATTCATGTAATGAAGATGTGCCAGGCATTGGGCAGAATGAGTCTAAAAGTAACATTACTTGCGCCTGATAAATGCTTATTACCAAGCGAAGAAATAAAAGATGTATTCTCTTATTATGGAGTAGAAAAAAACTTTAAAATAGTTAAGCTGCCCTGGTATCCGATAAAAGGTCGCGCATACATTTATGGCTATATTGCTGCGAAATACAGCCAGAAAGTTAATGCAGATTTAGTCCTTTCTAGAAATATATTCGGAGCTTATTTTGCATTAAAAAGAAAAATAGTCACAGCTCTGGAAATGCATCAATCATATGAGGATGGGACAGTCATTGCGCGTTATTTATTACGCGAGGTTCTTAACCATGATGACTTGAGTAAGCTAATTCTTATTACGAACTCTTTAGCTTCTTATTTTTCAAGTGAGGTTCCACATATTTCAGAGAAAATTTTGATTGCACCAGATGCGGCAGACCCTTTATCTGAAAATTACAAGCAAATAAACTCAATTAAAATAAACACTAGATTTAAAGTAGGGTATGTAGGCCATCTCTATAAAGGAAAAGGAATGGAGATTATCTCGATGTTGGCACCTATGTGTCCTTGGGCAGATTTTCATGTAGTGGGGGGCACAAAAAAAGAGAACAGTTATTGGTCTAATAGGTTATCAGATCTACCAAATTTAATATTTCATGGGCATATTCCACATAAAGAAGTTAGTAGCTACATACAAGCTTTTGATGTGGTCCTGCTTCCAAACCAATCAATAATAGCTTCATCAGGTGGAAAAAGTAATATTTCAAAATGGACCTCTCCGCTCAAGTTATTTGAATATATGGCAGCTGGAAAGGCTATTATAGCTTCTAATTTGCCTGTATTAAAAGAAGTGATTCAACATGGCAGGAATGCACTATTGTGTTCACCTACAGAGCCGGAAGAGTGGAAAAAGGCACTTGAATTATTGAAAAATCAACCAGAATTAAGGAAGAGTTTAGGAAAGTGCGCACAAGAGCTGTTTTTGGAAAAGTTTACTTGGGATAAGAGAGCTGAATTGCTAGTTAATGAATTATTAGCGGATAGAGATTAAGGTTTAGTTAGTTGTTTAGAATATCAATACAATAAATCTTACTTAAGATATTGCAATTTATTACTTCATATAAGTAAATAAACAATGGTTTTAAAAATCTTATACTGATTATCATCTAGCAATAAACAATGCATTCGAGATTTACCAACCTTTCCAAATCCCTGTTTGCTGGGATTGTGTTTTTCTCAATTATAAGATTTCATCTCCCTTCCCTGCTCCCAGATGTTGTTTCTCATTGGTGGTTTGATCTAGTTTTGTGCATGATTATTCCAATCTGGCTTCTATTTGTGCGTGAAGATATAATTGGAAGTTTAAAAGATGTGTATATACTGGCTATACTTCTATTACCAATTCTATTGATCAGTGTTGTGCTGTCTGCTTACCCATTATATGCAGTGATAAATTTTTTCAAAATATTTCTCTATATAATGCTGGTCATATTACTCATGTCTCTATTAAAAAGATCTAATATCAATATAGGGTTTTTCATTAAAGTAATTGATGTCAGCTTTCTATTGATTCTTGTAGTCGCCTTTATTCAGCTATTTGATCTTCCTATCATTGGGGACTTTATTAAGCAATTGTATGGAGAGAAGCGATTGAGATCGATTTGGACTGGTAATCCGCGAATATACTCAACTTTCAGAAATGCAAATTTCTTCGGGGTTTATTTATCATTTATGCTAACTATATGGGTCAATTTTTATTTGTACTATGGTAAACAGAATAGGTGGTTGTTTATCAGATTGTTGCCATTACTCATACTTATCGTGGCATCAGGCTCTAGAACTGGTTTCTTGGCATCTATCGTCATATTAATACTTTCCTTTGCTACCCACCAATTTACTTTTAAAAAAATAATAAAATATTCAGTTAGTATAATTATACTAACTTTAACTAGTGTCATAATTGCCGATGTACTAGCTGACATCTATGATCTAACAAGAGCCTTTGGTCGTTTTCAGAATTTAGTAAATATTGTCACATCAGAAAATCTGTATGCAGATGCTACTCTTGGAGAACGAATTGACCTACAGCTTCGGGCACTAGATTTTATTGCAGACAGACCTTGGTTTGGATACGGTTATCTTCCAAACGATATCTCTCCTCATAATGCATTTTTGACATTAATACTTTGTTTCGGATTTATTGGATTATTTGCAATTATGGTAACAGGTCTTCTCTTATCCTTCAGGGTCTTTAGGTACCAATATACATCCATTGATGCAAAGTATTTTAAGAAAATCTATTTGATATTTACTTCTGGCCTGTTTATTGCAATGCTTGCAGGTGATTTCATTTTTACATCACAGGTCATGTTTCTCTGGACATTGATTACTGCTTTGGCTCTGTCTGGTCCGTTAGAATCAGGATATAAGAAGTTGGTGCGTAAAGATCAGATTTTAACAGAGGTAGAAATTAAAACAAATAAAAAGAGTCCAGTAATAAATTGATAAATGCAAAACTCTGTGAGTGACATCGGATTTATTTTCTTGTCAACCCATAGTAAACCAGAGACTGGTGCTCATTTACGATATGATATGCTTGTCTCAGCTCTTGCTGAGAAAGGATATAAATTATGGTGGTATACACCGTATAGGCGTGACTTTGAGAATTATAAGAACATTATACAGATACAGATTCCATCCAGAAGTTATAGTTCCTTGCGCCTTATCTTTAATGTAATGAAAGTTTCAGGTAAAATTCGATTAAGAGGTACCTTAGTAGTAGTTGTATTTGGTGAGACAACATTACCTGCAGCGTTTTTATTGGCAAAAATACATAATGCTTTTCTAAGTACTGGAGTTAGATCGAATATTGTAAAGCGTCATGCGATACTCATTGAAGAGTTGGCTTTTCTTCACAAAAAAATTGAGAGCTTAAAGTTTCTAATAAAAAAATATGTTTATCAATTTATTTATAGAAAAGCTGATCATGTTACCGTCCAGAACCCTAATGCAAAGAGTACATTTATTAGAGATTTTAGGGTAAAGGATCATATAGTGGATGTGATTCCAAACCATATACCTGAATCAAGACTAACTAGAAAGTGTATCACGTTTTCTGGTGTTAGAAAGCTTCTTTTTGTTGGAAAAGACACTGTAATTAAAGGTTTTGATGTCTTAGTAAAATTGGGAGCGGAATATGATCTGCCGTCTTCTATTACACAACTAACTTTGGCTGGAGTGAAGGAGGAACAGAGCTCTATGTTAAGAGATAGTTGGAGATATCGCAATAAGCACATTAAAATAGTTCATGCTGGATTTGTAGAAAATATCAATTCTCTATTGGTCAAACAGGATCTTCTAATCGTGCCTTCACGTGAAGATCAATTTCCGAATGTAATTCTTGAAGCACTGTCTGTAGACTTACCTGTAATTGGCTCTGATGTTGATGGTATTAATTATATTTTAAAATATTCGGAATTATTGTTTTGCCCTGATAGTCCTGAATCCTTGAGTAAGGCCATATATAAAATGTGTAAAGGGAATAATTATTTGAAAGCATTAGATCTATGCAGAAAAAGAAGAAAGGATCTGACTTTTGAATGGGGAGATACTTTCCTCAACTGTTTTCAAATCAGATTTAATAAATGTACCCATACAGGTGCTTAATTAATAGTTGTTAGATAATAATGAATGAGGATGTTTCAATAAACCAAAACCTATCATCAGTTAAGATTATTCATTTGGTTCGTAGTATCGAAGTTTCTTCTATGATCTGGAATGAGTTGTATTTTCACTCTCGTCTTCGAATATTTGGTGTTCTATACCCTCCAGTTGTAGTGCATTTTTTTGGGCGTACTGAGATAAACGATACTCCACATGTAAAGGATGGCTTTAAGAAGTATTTCTCTACTTCTTTTTTTCGAGTCCTTTGTTTGCTTTCTAAACTAGTACGTCGCCGACGGTATGATGAACAGATGATTATACATGTTCATAATCCCGTTCTCGCACCGATTGCAGTATTAACAAAATGGGTTAATTCTCGAGTAAGTATCGTTGCGAATTTGCATAGTGACTGGAAGTATATGCGCTTTCATCAGAAATTATGCCTCTATCTCTTGGCTTATACTTCCAGCTATTTTATTACTGTAAGTACTGCGATACAAGAAAATATTCCTAAAAATGTGAAAGATAGTTTGGAAAAAAGAAATGCTTTAATAGCTATACCAAATGGTATTCCAACTATAAACGTACTAAATGGAATAAAATCGAGAGCTGATGATCAATTACCTGTTGTAAAAAGAGAAGGTGCAATTGTCGTTGCAAGGATGGTACCAGCAAAAAATTGTCTCTTCATTTTTGATCTATTAAAACAGTCTAATGTGATCGAGAGGCTCGAATGGTATGGTGATGGTCCTATGCGAAAGGAAATCGAAAAGAAGATTATTGATGAAGGATTAGAACAAAAAGTCTTATTAAGAGGAACACAACCCAGAAGTGTAGTATATAAGGCGATGATGCGTTCTAGTCTTTATATATCCGCATCAAATTGGGAAGGTCTCGGAGTTGCAAATCTGGAGGCTATTGCATTTGGATCCTATCCTTTAATGTCAAATATACCAGCTCATAATGAGATTGCGAAGAAGATTTGCCATTTCACTCTCGATACTGATAAGCCAGATGAATGGATAAAAGCAATTCATGATTTTTGCGCCCTAAATGATGAGCAGAAAATGAAACTTCGTCAAAAATTTTCAAATACTGTGAAGAGGTATTATGATATTGATTCTATGATTCATAGTTATATTAATGTCTATCAAAGAATAGCAAATAACAAACTATAATGCGTATAATATATATATCCGGTTATGGGAGAAGTGGTTCAACTATCTTAGAAATGTCTCTCTCACAGCATTTCTATGCTTTTGGATGTGGTGAGTTGTGCAACCTTTTTCAATCATTAATCCATAATGAACATTGTGAGTGTGGTGAGCCGATTGAAATTTGCTCCTTTTGGAGTTCGGTCTTACAGGATTTGACTGATGGAATTAAAGATGATCGAGAAGAATGGCATAAAATTACAAGAAAAGGAGAGAGGTTGTGTCGTGGAAAAGAGGATCTTGCGGTATGGTCACACCTTTGGAGAAATGTATTGAGATCTATTTCCAAGAAAAGTGGTTGTGATACAATAATCGATTCGTCAAAAACAACTCGACTGAATGCAAATCGTATTAAAAATTTAAAGAATTTGGGTGAGCAAGTCGATGAAATACATTTGATTCGTCATCCTGCTGACGTAATGAGATCTGTCAAAAAAGGTTCTAATCAATTAATTGAGGCTGGAAGAAAAAATCCAGTTCGTTTTGGAGGCGGTATACGGGCTGGTATCTCGTGGTATTTAACTAATTACAGAGTCATGAACTATAATCAGCAAGTTCACTCTTATTTATTGCCTTATGAGCGTTTTACTTCTGAATTTGAAGATTGTCTCACTTATCTTGAAAACGCTTTATCATTGCAGAGAAGAAGGGAACCTTGGCATGTTGGGCATGGAATATCTGGTAATAGAGTCCGGAGAAGTGGTGAGAAATTGAAAGTCAAAAATAACTTTACAAGTTCGACAAAATTAAATTTCGTCGAACGAACGATGGCAAAATGGTTGTCGAATGTATATGAGAATATGATATAATCAGCTGTTGTAATAAACAACTAATATGTCTGAATTTAATATATTGCATAAAAATAAACAGTATTAAAACAACGATATCCTATTTAGATGATTATTACATGACGAGAAAGCCTAGAATATTGTTTGTTGTAAATGTTGATTGGTTTTTTTTATCCCACAGACTCCCTCTAGCGTTGGCAGCAAAAGAAGCCGGATGTGACGTTTATGTAGCAGCGGAAGAAACTGGTAAGGGCAAAGTTATAGAGCAGAATGGCATCAGGTTTATTCCATTTAATACTTCCACAGATAACAATGTGTTTCAAGATTTTGGGCTAGGAATTAGGCTTTTTCGACTATATCGAAGTATTCAACCGGACTTGGTTCATCATGTGACAATTAAACCGGTGTTGTTTGGAAGTTTTGCCGCAAGAATGGCGAAAATTCCGGCGGTAGTGAATGCCTTGTCAGGTCTGGGTTATTTATATATAAACCAATCTGTGAAAGTCCGGTTAGCACGTACTTTATCAAGCTTTGTCTTTAAATTTGGGTTTCATCATCCAAATACTACTCTAATCCTTCAAAATGATGATGACAAGGCATTGGTTCTGGATTATCAACTGATTGATATTCAAAAGATTCATATCATACGTGGATCAGGTGTAGATATCAATTTTTTTTCATTCTGTTTGGAGTGCAGCAAAAATGTTCGAGTCGTATTGCCAGCCAGAATGTTATGGGATAAAGGAGTTGAAGAGTTTGTAAGGGCAGCTTCTTTATTAAAGTCTAAGTACCCGGATGTGAGTTTTCACCTTGTTGGTGAGCCGTACCCAGGTAACCCTAATTCCATACCGCTTAAATGGTTAAACGATTGTAATAAAGAAGAAAATCTTCATTATGAAGGTTATCAGGTTGATATGAGACGAGTATATCGAGAGTCCTCTATTATCTGCTTACCATCGTATCGTGAAGGTTTGCCGAAAGCTCTACTAGAAGCAGCGGCAATTGGCCGACCAATCGTAACCACTGATGCACCTGGTTGCCGAGAAATTGTGCGTGAAGGTATGAACGGCTATTTGGTACCAGTTAAAGATTCTATCAGGTTAGCAGAACGTATTGAAAAGCTAATATTGGAACCAGGAACCAGAAGAAAGTTTGGCGAAAATGGAAGGCGAATTGTTGAGAATAAATTCACTGTAGAAAGAGTCATTTCTGAAACATTAGATATTTATAAGATGCTACTTGGTTCTAAATGGCCACAAATAAATACGATTTCAAAACCAGTTGCATGAAATCTTGTAAGGGGCATTCAGAAGTATTGATTACCGGTGCTACCGGTTTTGTGGGTAAAAATCTTCTTCCATATTTAAGTGCCAGTAATCTCGATTATAAATTGCATGTACTTGGCAGGCATGATTACAAAAAGTTTGTAAAATCTGGGTTAAATAAATTTACCGATTCATACCAGGTAATAGATCATTTATCAGGGGATAAAAAGAGCAGACACTATGTTCATCTGGCTGGAAAAGCACATGATATAAAAAACTCATCTTTCGAAGAAGAGTATTTTGAAGCTAATTATAGATTAACTAAGAGGCTATTTGACCACTTTTTAGAAAATAATACTGCAGAAACTTTTACTTTTATCAGCTCCATAAAAGCAGTTTCTGATAGACCAAATAGGATTGTGGATGAATTTTTAGAGACGAATCCTGTAACTGCTTATGGTCGCTCTAAGCGAAAGGCAGAAGAGTATATTTTGAAGAATTCTCCACTTGGGAAGAGGGTCTATATTCTTCGTCCTTGTATGATACATGGGCCGGGTAATAGGGGAAATCTTAATCTGCTTTATGCTATGATCTCAAAAGGTATACCTTGGCCATTGGGAGCTTTTAATAATAGTCGTTCATTCTTATCAATTAACAACTTTTGTTTTATAATTGATAGAATCCTTGCTGGCCGCTTAAAACCGGGTATATATCATTTAGCTGATTCCAAACCACTATCTACAAGGAGGTTGATAGAATTAATTGGTGAGTCAGTTGGGAAAAAACCTCGGATCTGGAATCTACCTATAACAGCAATTTATTTCTGTGCCAAACTAGGGAATGTCTTAAATTTGCCCTTGAATGAAGAGAGGTTACAGAAACTAACGGAAAATTATGTGGTCTCTAATCAGAAACTGACAAGAGCTTTGGGTTGTGATCTTCCGGTGGAAGCGGAAGATGGTATGAGAAGCACCCTAGCATCTTTTTCCCAATCCTGAAGATTGTGCTGACACCACAACTAGTGATAATTATGGTTGCCGTTATCCTGGCAAACTTTTCATTCACGCGTTGGTTTATCGGATACGCGGAAGCTAAGAGTCTGACAGACATTCCCAATGAACGCAGTTCTCACACTAGTCCCACTCCTAGTTCAGGTGGTGTCGGCTTCGTCTTATTCACCCTTACAGGATGGTTAGTCTACCTTTCTTTTTCCAACAGTTGGAATATAGGATTCATGACTTATTATCTAGTAGCGGTTATCATTGCAATTCTGGGGTGGCTGGATGACCGTCACGAGCTTTCAAGAGTAGTCCGATTTCTCATTCAAACGATAGCGGCTATTGCTATTATATCATTTATTAACTGGTTTGATTATGTATATGTACCCAATATCGGTGTGGTACAGCTAGGAGTTCTCGGTGGTTTGTTCTTCTCTTGGCTTTGGATCGTCGGGATAGTCAATATCTATAATTTTATGGATGGTGTCGACGGTATTGCTTCGGTACAGGCAATCGCTGCCTCGACAGGATGGATGCTTTTTTCTGCTTGGTACGATCTTCCAGAGTTGTTTTCGTTAAACCTATTTCTATTGGCTGCTGTAACTACATTCCTTCTCTTTAACTGGGCTCCGGCTCGTATTTTTATGGGCGATACCGGAAGTCTATTTCTTGGATTAACTTACGCGACTATGCCATTTATGGCCATGCAATTAACTAATGTTCCTCCATCAGGCTTCATTATTTGGGTGGCAGTGCTACTGCTTTGGCCATTTCTCTTTGACGGCATCTATACAATAATACGAAGAGCAGTTCGAGGTGAAAATATCTTCCAAGCCCATCGCTCACATTTATACCAACGGTTGAATCGTTCTGGCTGGAACCATGAAAACATTTCTATTCTTTATCTGCTTGGTTCAGTTCTATCCGGCTTATTTGCCTTTTGGGTTTTGATCCAGGAAAACATAACATTTTTATTTGTCTTGCTTCTACTGTTTGTATCTACTTACTATGCAACAAGAATAGTAAAGGCAATATAGCAGTGATAGGTTAGTGTAGTAGGTGAAAATATAGTAAAGTATTGTTGTTGAATAAGAGCAGTGAATAAGGGGAATTGAATTCAAATACTTTAAACAAATAACAGTAACAATCGCTAATGAATATACTTGTAACCGGTACAGCAGGCTTTATCGGGTATCATCTGACAGATCTGTTGCTGAAGGAGGGGTACCAAGTGACCGGATTGGATCATATCAATGATTATTACGATATCAATCTTAAGTATAATCGACTTGATAATCACGGGATTAAAATAATAGATAAAAAAAAAGAGGAGGTATATAAAAGTGACAAGTACGATGGTTATCAATTTTGTTTATTGGATCTGCAGAATCGCGAAAGGATGTTTTATCTCTTTGAGAAAGAGCAGTTTGATGTAGTTATCAACCTAGCCGCTCAGGCAGGTGTTCGTCACAGTCTTTCTCATCCACAGGAATATATAGATAGTAATCTCACTGGTTTTCTTTCTATTCTTGAATCTTGCAGAAAATTTCCCGTGAAGCATCTTATTTATGCTTCATCTAGCTCTGTATATGGATTGAATACCCGTATGCCATTTTCTGTCAAGCAAAACGTGGATCATCCAGTTAGCCTTTATGCTGCAACCAAGAAGTCTAATGAATTGATGGCTCACACCTATTCACACTTGTACCAAATACCCACAACAGGTTTACGCTTTTTTACTGTTTATGGTCCTTGGGGGCGGCCAGATATGGCTCTCTTTCTATTTACAAAGGCAATCCTTGAGGGAAAATCGATCGATGTCTTTAATTATGGTAATATGCAACGGGATTTTACCTATGTTACTGATATAGTAAAAAGTATTGCGAAACTGATTTCCAAACCACCAAGAGGTAATAAAGATTGGGACAGTGATAATCCTGACCCTTCGAGTGCGAAAGCACCATATCAACTCTTTAATATTGGCCATAATAATCCTGTAGAATTGATGGATTTTATATCAGAGATTGAGAAATGCTTAGGCAAGAAAGCAAAGATGAATATGATGGAGATCCAACCGGGAGATGTTTCTGCCACCTGGGCAGATGTAAGTGATCTGTTCAAATACATCAACTTTAAACCAGAGGTTGATATCAATGAAGGAGTCAGAGAATTCATCCGTTGGTATAGGTCTTATTATATGGTTTAGAAAGGACTTGTGAGGTGAAAATTATTTATAGATTTTGTTTTTTAATTTAACAAAATATTTGCCCAATTATACTTCCTGCTTTCCTAATTACAAAAACTACGAAGCGAGATGCCTTCATAGACCTAATGAGCCGGTCGACCCAGAACAAGTATATATCTAGACATTCGCTTCTATCTAGGATTTGTTTCATCGTTTCGGCAATATACAAGCATCGGTTGCCAGCCACTAAGTTGATTTTATGGTAGTTGCCTGAAGAGTGTGATTTTTTCATAAGGCATCCTACAAGGATTAGCTTAATGGGAGTAAAAAATCTAGAGGATATGAAAAAACACCCTAAAAGTGTAACTATCTACTTTAGATTAATCAAAGACTTAACTCTATCTTTCTCCTTTTTTATATAATTAAACATATCATATAAATACCTTGTATTATATCTTAATATTGATAGGGATGGCAGTCTATGACTCATGTCTTCTTGTATTGTGTACCTGCACGGGTTACATATTCCACATGGCTTGCCACGAATAGGTCTATGACAAAACCAAGTTTTATCCATTATTGAAGACCAACCTTGCTTTTCTGCATAATTGAGCATTTTTATCTTTGTCCAATCCAGTAAAGGGAATTTAAATGACTTGAAGATAATATTTACTTCTTTTTCTATACTGGCATCCCCTCTTCTTAATTGGTAGTTACTGCCAGTAATTGGATCAGATACATATTCTACAGAGTTCTTTAAAAAAAAGAAAGTAGTATCATCTTTATGTACCGATAATTCTATATCTATAATGTCGAATTGTTCAGCGAAATTAGACAGCCACTCATATTGCATACCTAAGAAGGAGCGATCTTTTAATTTTAAATATGCTTCTCGATTTATGTCTTTATTGTTTATGTCATGTATCGAAAAAAATCTTATATCCTTAATTCTGTAATAAGCTTGAATATCAAGTGACTTAATACTTTCTTTTATATCTCTCAAGGTTTTTATCTCAGTAATCACTGATGAGCGATTAGTGTCAATAATATAATAAGGGTAAACACTAGTTTTATTTTCAATTACCAACTGTAAGAGTCGAAAGGTTGAATCCCACCCTCCAGTCCAAAATAACTTTACATGTTCTTTTTGGCTCACTGTTCAGTATTATTTAAGTTCAATATATGCAACAGGTAAGAAACCTAATTACTATAAATAATTCGCATTTTGAAAACACCGGGCCCACGAGATGTTCCAGCAAGGCAGGTAAGCAGGAATTACAATCGCTTACCTGAAACTTGGCATGCATCGAAGTGAGAATAACCTGGCTTTAGTCTCAAGCAAAAGGATGTTCTATAGCGGTACGAACAAATGATGAATTGTCTATTAAACGTATTTCTCGCCAAATATTTTCCCTCGGATAACATTATTGAACACACCAGGTTACCAGCTTTAGTGACGGGCAAGAATTTATGGTGACCATCGTGACTCTTTGTCTCCGAACAAGGTCCGGTAAATGATCAACTTCGGTCTGCGTGAAATCATGTAGGCTGGCCGCATAACAGAAGGGTAATCAACAAGTTCCCAGAAGTGAGTTGTCAAACTCTATAACGCCTCTCGGATATTCGTTTAGCTCATCCGGTACGTATTGTTTGACCTACTCCAAAAACGTGTTAAAGTCCAAGCCTTTTGGAAATTATTTTTCGATTTTACCTCTTTGCTACTGTAAGCTTCCCTGAATATAGGAGAACTGAAAGGTAATAAAATCCAACTTTCCTAGTGTAGAGGTAAGCTTACACTACGCGCTAAGAGGATTACATAAATACGAAAAAGGACCGGACGGTGACTTTGATCAAACACCTCCACTTTTTAATATGGCTCTAATCCGATTGTCGAGTATATACAGAGCGAAAGAGGGTTCAGTTTTACATCTTTTTTGGTTTTTTGAAAAAATGTACACATCCTGTCGCAGAGGCTAGAACAAAGAATCTTTATTGGCTCTGCTTATATGTCGAAGTCGGGAAAAAGCGATTTACAGAAGTTAAAAGAAGGTGATAAAGCGCTGTTTCGTCAATATTTTCATCGATACCACCAAAGGTTGTATTGCTTTGCGATTCAATATCTAAAAAGCCGTGAGCTCTCGGAGGAGGTGGTACAGGAAGCTTTTATCAAGTTGTGGACACATCGAAAAAAGGTAAACGAAAGCATTCCCGGATTTCTTTTTACGACTACAAAAAATCTGACTTTTAATCTCATTCAAAAGAATAAACAACGAATGTTGAATCAGCTCCGATTTGAGCACTACATGAATCAGCTTTCTGTTGAAGAGGTCAAAGATCAGCATGCTAGGAAAAAAATGCTGCTGCAAAAAGCAGTTGAATGTTTGCCAGATGGAAAAAAGAAGGTCTTTAAGATGAAGGCCGAGCAGGGTTTAACTAATGAAGAGATTGCTGATGTCTTGGGGGTAACTATGAACACCGTAAAATCACAATTCTATCAAGCTTCAAAATTGATCAAAAACTATATCGAAGAGCAAAAGCAGATACGTGTAGGATAATTTTATTAGCTGAAGACCAGCACAGCTCAATAATTCGAGTAGAACAGAGAGGCTCCACGCGGTAAGATTTGGGAGTGTAAACTGAACTCTGTCCGGATTCCCGTAAGAAGCTAAGTCTCAGGGGAATGGCGATTGAGGTCTAGTGGAAGTCGATCTCCAAATCTAATTGCCAACTGCTGTACAGTCATGGCCCAGTTATGCAGCGGCGCCGTCCACTTCTCTTCAATGTTCTTCGTCGCCAGATAAATCAGCTTTAACAAAGCCATATCACTGGTGAAGGCTCCCTTGGTCTTTGTGACCTTCCGGATCTGGCGGTGATAGCCCTCCACGGGATTGGTCGTGTAGATGAGCTTTCGTATGGGAGTACTGTACTGGAAGTACGTGGTCAGCTTTTCCCAATTATTGCGCCAGGAAGCAAGTACAATCGGGTATTTAGACTCCCATGTATCGGCCAGTTCATCCAGGGCCAGTTCGGCCATATCCAATGTATCCGCTTTATAGACCCGCTTCAGGTCCTTCATGAACGCCTTCTGGTCTTTGCTGGCTACATACTTGAGAGAGTTACGGATTTGGTGGACGATGCAGCTCTGTACTTCCGCCTTGGGGTAGACACTCAGAATAGCTTCTGTAAAACCATTAAGATTATCGGTACAGGCAATCAGAATGTCCTCCAGTCCACGGTTCT
>Ga0209487_1001616_pt1 | contig 18851 bp, 20 predicted proteins | sample Poulit2012_FD_187524 | JGI IMG/M metagenome (GOLD analysis project Ga0209487, IMG submission 187524) | Agricultural soil microbial communities from Georgia to study Nitrogen management - Poultry litter 2012 (SPAdes) (version 2) | ecosystem: Environmental > Terrestrial > Soil > Agricultural land...
CCGACGCTCATTCTGTTCAAGGACGGACAGCCGGTTGATAAAGTTGTCGGCTTCCAGCCGAAAGAACAGCTTGTTGCATTGATCGACAAGCATGCATAAGCAGTGATGTGCCGCCGAAGAGGCGGCTTTTTTTATTAAGATGGAATATGAGGGATGAATATGGAGGATCTTAAACTGAAATTGTCAGTGCTGCCGACAGAGCCCGGCTGTTACCTCATGAAAGACAGGCACGGCATAGTGATATATGTGGGGAAGGCGAAAAATCTCCGCAACCGTGTGAAATCCTATTTTTCCGGTGCCCATGATGAAAAGACGATGAGGCTGGTGGCGGAGATCATTGATTTCGATTTCATTGTGACCAACTCCGAAGTGGAGTCGCTCCTGCTTGAACTCAACCTGATCAAGAAGCATTATCCGAGATACAACATACTCCTGAAGGATGATAAAAGCTATCCTTTCATAAAGATAACGAAGGAAGAGCATCCGCGGCTCATTGTCACCCGGACGGTAAAGCCAAAGACCGGAACGTATTTCGGTCCGTATCCGAATGCATACAGCGCCCATGAGACGAAAAAGCTGCTGGACAGGATATATCCACTCAGAAAATGCAATACGATGCCTGATAAGCTTTGCCTTTATTATCACATCGGACAGTGTCTTGGACCTTGTGTATATGATGTGACCCAGGCGCAGTACAAAGAGATGATCGACGGCATCACACGTTTTTTGAACGGGGATACAAAACAGATTGTGGAAGAACTCAAAGAGAAGATGCAAAAGGCGTCGGACGATCTCGAATTTGAAAAGGCGAAGGAGTACCGGGATCTGATCGGGCATATCGACGCCACAATGAATAAGCAGAAGATGATGAGCAAGGATATGACGGCGCGCGACTGTTTCGGATTCAGTGTATCCAAGGGATGGATGGCAATTTCCGTACTTCTTGTCAGGAACGGCAATCTGATTGAGAAGAAAGCGGAAATGTTTCCAATCCAGGATGAGGTCCAGGAGGAATTCTACCGCTACATTGCACAGTTCTATGACCTGAAATCCAACCTGCTTCCCAAAGAGGTGCATATAACAGGCGGTCTGGACCGGGAAATCATAGATGAATATCTGCCGGTTGAAGTAGTGCAGCCAAAGCGGGGCCAGAAGAAGGAAATGGTGGAACTTGCCAATAAGAATGCCGAAATTGCACTGAAAAACAAATTTGAAATCATAGAGAAGGATGAAGCGCGGACTATCGGCGCGATAGAAAGTCTCGGCGTGATACTCAACATCGAAACGCCGATCCGCATCGAAGCTTTTGACAACTCCAATATCCAGGGTGTGGATCCGGTAAGTGTCATGGTGTCATTCATCGATGGAAAACCGAGCAAGAAGGACTACCGGAAATATAAGATCAGGACGGTCGAAGGTCCGGATGACTACGCTTCCATGGCTGAGGCGGTCAGAAGAAGATATACGCGTGTGCTGAAAGAGCACCTGCCGCTGCCTGATCTGATCATAGTCGATGGCGGAATCGGCCATATGAATACTGTAAAATCAGTCCTCATGGACGAACTGTCACTCGACATCCCGATTGCGGGGCTTGCCAAAAACGAGAAGCACAAGACAGCCGAGCTGCTTTACGGTGATGCTGCGGAAATTGTGCCGATGAATAAGAATTCCCAGGAATTCTATCTGCTCCAGCGGATACAGGACGAGGTCCACAGGTTTGCCATCAGCTTCCACAGAAATACTAGAAATAAAACATCGGTAAATTCTGTGCTCGATGGCATCGAGGGGGTCGGTCCCAAGCGGAAGCAGAAGCTTCTGAGCCACTTTGGTTCCATAAAACGGATGAAAGAGAAGGATGTCAGCTCATTTACAGAAATTGGAATACCAGCTCCGATAGCGGAAAGAATACTGGAAAAAATCCAGTCCTGAGGACACGGTTTTAATTTTTTGACAATTACTGTTTAAATTTAAACAATTCTCCCCATAACATGCCATGTCTCCTTGATTTATGTATACCTGAGGAGTAAAATGAGGATGTGAAATCACTATTTTGGACAGTTAGGGGGGAATTCGATTGTCAAAACAAGATTCAAGTTTTGCTGTAAGACGTCTTCATTCTTTGTTAGGGGTAATTCCGTTGGGTGTATTCCTCATTCAGCATCTTCTTGTGAACCATACCGCTACAAGAGGTGAAGAAGCTTTCAATACAGCGTCAGCATTCATGGGCAACCTGCCATTTGTTATTTTTCTGGAGACTTTCATAATTTACATTCCGATTCTATTCCATGGTATATACGGCATCTACATTGCATTCACTGCCAAGTATAACATCGGTGGAAAAGGCTACGGCTGGCATAGTACATACAGAAACTGGATGTTCCTGCTGCAGAGGATAAGCGGTGTCATCGCCTTTGTTTTCATCGCCATCCATGTATACCAGACGCGTGTACAGGTCTTCTTCGGACAAGAAGTCAACTTTGACATGGTTCATCAGATTGTAACCAATCCGATGTGGCTGGTATTCTACATCGTCGGAATCATTGCGACAGTATATCACTTCGCAAATGGTCTTTGGGCATTCATGATTACATGGGGCTTTACGCAGTCAGACAGGTCACAGCGTATTATGAACTACGTCTCCATGATCATATTCGTGGTGGTCAGCTTCATCGGTGTGCAGGCTATTCTGGCATTTATCTAATTAAGGAGTGGAAATAATGGCTAATGATAAAATCATCGTTGTCGGAGGCGGTCTTGCCGGACTGATGGCAACGATCAAGGCAGCTGAAACAGGCGCGGAAGTCGATCTGTTCTCAATTGTGCCTGTAAAACGTTCTCACTCTGTATGTGCTCAAGGTGGGATCAACGGTGCGGTGAACACGAAAGGTGAGGGTGACTCACCAGCAATTCACTTTGATGATACGGTTTACGGCGGTGACTTCCTTGCCAACCAGCCGCCGGTCAAGGCAATGACGGAAGCAGCTCCTAAAATCATACATCTGCTCGACCGCATGGGTGTCATGTTCAACAGGACACCGGAAGGGCTGCTTGATTTCAGGCGTTTCGGCGGAACGCTGCACCACCGGACGGCATTCGCCGGTGCGACAACAGGCCAGCAGCTTCTGTACGCCCTTGATGAGCAGGTCAGAAGTTATGAAGTTGACGGTCTCGTCAACAAATATGAAGGATGGGAATTCCTCGGTGCTGTCATTGATGATGAAGGCCGTGCACGCGGTATCACAGCGCAGGAAATCACATCTTCCGAAATCAGAACGTTCAAATCAGATGCTGTCATCATGGCTACCGGCGGCCCTGGCATCATCTTTGGCAAGTCTACAAACTCAATGATCAATACCGGTTCTGCCGCATCTGTTGTGTATCAGCAAGGTGCTGTGTATGCCAATGGTGAGTTCATCCAGATCCATCCGACAGCAATACCGGGTGATGATAAACTCAGACTGATGAGTGAATCGGCACGTGGTGAAGGTGGACGTATCTGGACATATAAAGACGGCAAACCGTGGTACTTCCTCGAGGAAAAATATCCGGATTACGGCAACCTCGTTCCAAGGGACGTTGCCACCCGCGAAATCTTCGATGTCTGTGTGAACCAGAAACTCGGTATCAACGGGGAGAATATGGTATACCTCGACCTGTCTCATAAAGACCCGCACGAACTGGATGTCAAACTTGGCGGAATCATCGAAATCTATGAGAAATTCACAGGCGATGATCCGCGCAAAGTTCCGATGAAGATCTTCCCGGCAGTACACTATTCAATGGGCGGCCTATGGGTGGATTACGATCAGATGACTTCAGTGCCGGGGCTGTTTGCTGCCGGTGAATGTGATTATTCACAGCACGGCGGCAACAGACTCGGTGCAAACTCACTGCTGTCGGCAATCTACGGCGGACACGTTGCAGGGCCGAATGCAATCGAGTACGTAAGATCACTGGATAAATCGTTTGAAGACATCGATGAGTCCGTCTATGAAAAACATCGTCAGACAGAACAGGAGAAATTCGATAGCATCCTGTCCCTGGACGGCGAGGAGAACGCCTACGTCATCCATAAGGAGCTCGGTGAAATCATGACTGAAAACGTCACTGTTGTCCGCCATAATGACAAGCTTCTGGAAACGGACAAGCGGATTGTCGAACTCATGGAAAGATATAAGCGCATTAACATCAGCGATACGAAAAAATGGAGTAACCAGGCGGCATTCTTCACACGTCAGCTTTGGAATATGCTCGTATTGGCCCGTGTTATTACGATTGGTGCGTATAACAGAAATGAATCCCGCGGCGCACACTACAAACCGGAATTCCCTGAACGTAATGACGAAGAATGGCTCAAGACGACAATGGCACATTTCGAAGGTGCTGATCAGGCCCCGCGTTTCGAATATCAGGATGTTGATGTCAGCCTGATACCGCCGCGTGAGCGCGACTACTCCAAAAAGAGTGAAGGGAGTGGCAAGAAGTAATGAGTGAAAAAACAATCACTTTTAAAATAAGACGTCAGGAAAATCAGGAAACACAAAGTTATTGGGAAGAGTTTGAAATCCCGTACCGCGAGAACATGAACGTGATCAGCGGCCTTATGGAAATCCAGAGGAACCCGGTCAACTCCAAAGGGCAGAAGACAACTCCGGTGACATGGGATATGAACTGTCTTGAAGAAGTCTGTGGTGCCTGTTCGATGGTCATCAACGGCAATGCGAGACAGTCTTGTACAGCGCTTGTCGATCAGCTGGACCAGCCGATCAGACTTGAACCGATGTCCACATTCCCGGTGGTAAAAGACCTCCAGGTAGACCGTTCATTCATGTTCGACAGTCTCAAACGTGTCAAAGCTTGGGTGCCCATCGACGGTACGTACGACCTCGGACCGGGACCAAGGATGCCCGAGAAGAAGCGTCAGACGGCGTATGAACTTTCCAAGTGCATGACCTGCGGTGTATGTCTTGAAGTATGTCCGAACGTCAATGACAGCTCGAAATTCATCGGTGCAGCACCTGTCAGTCAGGTAAGACTGTTCAATCTGCATCCAACAGGCAGCATGAACAAGAACGAACGTCTTGATGCCCTGATGGGTGTCGGCGGAGTAGCTGAGTGTGGAATGGCACAGAACTGTGTCCAGGCTTGTCCGAAAGGTATTCCACTCACAACTTCAATCGCAGCGATGCAGAGAGAGACAAACTTCCACATGTTCAAGTCCTTCTTCGGAAGCGACCATGAAGTGGAATAATAGAACGAACGGGATAGGGAGAGCACCGCTCTTCCTATTTTTTTATTTCAGTTTACGTTATAATGTAGGAAATACGAAATAAGGAATGAAGCGCATGAGTGATAAGGATTCAATCATTTCGATAGAAAAGTCCATCAGGTACATATCTGCCCATGTGAAGAGCCACGGCCGGGAAATCCTAAAGACCTACGAGCTTTCTCCACTCCAGTTTGTAGCGCTGCAGTGGGCCGGTGACAAAGAAGGAATCACCATAGGTGAACTGTCGAACAGGCTTTATCTTGCCCACTCCACGACGACGGATATCGTGGATAAGCTTGAAAACGGCGGCTTTGTAAAAAGGCAGAAGTATGAGAAGGACAAACGCATCGTACTTGTGCTCATGGAAGAGAAGGGGCGCGAGGTGATCAATGAAGTGATTGACAAGCGCATCTCCTATATATCGGATATCACCGATCACCTTTCCGCAGATGAGAAAACGATGCTGCCCGGTATCCTCGATTCCATACTCCGTGAAAGTGAACAGAGGAACAATGGATAAGCCGATCGGTGTGATGGATTCAGGAGTCGGGGGTCTGACCGTGGCTAAAGAAATAATGAGACAGCTGCCGGATGAGCAGATCATCTATTTCGGCGACCTTAGAAGATGTCCCTACGGAGACCGTCCGATTGAAGAGGTCAGGCAGTATACAATTGAAGTTGCCGACCATCTTGTCTCACGCGGCGTCAAGATGATCGTCGTGGCGTGTAATACCGCAACAGCCGCGGCACTTGCCGATCTGGAAGACAGATACGATATACCCGTGATCGGAGTGATCAATCCGGGGGCGAGGAGTGCAATCCAGAGCAGCAACAATCAGGATGTCATCGTGCTTGCAACCAATGCCACCGTAAATTCGGGAGCGTACAGGGATGCAATCCATCATATTAATGGAGGATTCAAGGTGACGAGCCTTGCCTGTCCAAAATTTGTGCCGATAGTGGAAGAACTCAGATACAAAGATAAGGTCATCGTCAGGGTCGCGCTCCATCAGACCTTAAAAGGGCTGCTCGGAACCTCTGCCGACACCGTCATACTGGGATGCACGCATTACCCTCTGCTTGCCGGTGAAATACGAGAATTTTTCGGAGGCAGGAAAAATGTCATCGACTCCGGCTATGAGACAGCGCGGGAAGTCAGTTCCCTCATGACATACAGCAGGACCCATGCCACGCCGGGTAACAGAAAGACACATGTGATCATCGTCAACGGAGACAGCAGCCGTTTCGAATATATTCTGAACGACTGGATTCCATTCATAGATTACAAAATAGAAGAAATTGATCTGGAGGCATATTGATATGGTTAAAATAGTCATAGCCAGCGGCAATCAGGGGAAAATAAACGATTTCAGGGCAATTTTTCCGGATGATGAGATTGTAGGGATCAAAGAACTGATCCCGGATTTTGAAGTAGAGGAGACTGAAGATACATTCAAGGGGAATGCGGTACTCAAAGCGGAGGCTGCGAGGGATGCGCTCGGCATGCCCGTCATAAGTGATGATTCCGGGCTCAGCGTGGATGCGCTGGACGGCGGACCGGGGGTTTATTCGGCGAGGTACGCAGGAATGGATGCAACGGATGAGGAGAATAATGAGAAGCTTCTGAGGGCGCTTGGAGGCGGGGATGACCGGACGGCGCATTTTACTTCCGTCATTGCTCTCGCTATTCCCGGCCGGGAAACCCGCACATATACGGGTGAACTCCACGGCCGCATTCTCGAATCACCCGCGGGGGCAGGTGGTTTCGGTTATGATCCGCTTTTTGAGACGGATGACGGACAGAAACTTGGCATGATTACCCCTTCCGAAAAAGGGGAAATAAGTCATAGGAGAAATGCACTCGACCGCCTGCGGGAAGATACCGGGGTGTTCGATGTGCTAGTACGCCATGAGAGGAAGGATCCCAATTAGAATATTAATTATCAGTGACAATCATGGAGAACAAGGGATTTCATATGATGCCTACGGCAGGAACGCCGGGGAGCTGAATATCCATCTCGGAGACAGCGAATTCCATTATGATGATACGGAGATGAGTCATTTCAACCGTGTAAAAGGGAATGTGGACGGGGACACCAGATATCCCATTGAAGAGTATAATGATGAAGCCCAGGCATTCTACACGCACGGCCATTTTTATGACGTTAAGAAAACAAGGCAGATACTTGCAGAACGCGCCCGGGAATATGGCGCAAAATACGCTTTCTACGGCCATTCGCATATCGCAAAAGCTGAAAATGTCGACGGCGTCTACTGCATCAATCCTGGAAGCATCTCCGAATCGAAGGGGCAGTGGCCGGAATCCTATGCAGTTCTGGATACAGAGAATGATATTGTGAGCTTCTATGACAGGAGCCATCAGATATTGGAGGAAGTCAGCCTCACAAAACTGTAAGCTGGGACAATGGGTCTCAGCTTTTTATACAATAAGACTCAAAAGAATGAGGACAGTGAGTATTAGGACGGTGAAGCTGTACAGATTCTTCAGGAGCATCCCGCCGGCCAAGGCCAGAGCGATGATGATGATCAGAGCGGCAGCGGCGCCGATCAATATGGCCGGCAGCATCTCAAAACCCGTATAGCGGTCAGCCAGATAAAGAATTGCGAGTATGGTGAAAAACGTTGCAGTAAACTGTTTCATGAATATCCTCATTTCCTTTGGGAGAGTAGGGAGGTACAGTATGAATATACTTTACTTTGACGATAAATGCATCGTCTGCAATGGATTTGCCAAATTCATATCAAGGATCGACAGCCAAGATACAGTCAGGTTTGCTTCCGTGGATGAATTGAAAGAAGTGATGCCTGAAGATTTTGATACTATTGCTTACTATTCCGATGATCTGTATATCCATTCAGATGCAGTTATAGAAGTCGTTGCTGATGCGAGCGGGTTCAGCGCTGTCAGACTGTCAAAAATCATGCCGCTCTGTCTCAGGACGGCAATATACAAATGGGTCGCCCGCAACAGGCACAGGTTCACAGGCAACAAGACATGCACCACCGACCAGATTGACAGTGAAGTGAAAAAGAAAATGGTTTCATCATTGAGGACAGTGATTACATGACGATTATAAAGATAGATGATGACATAGAACTCGGAATAGTGCAGATGGAAGAACGCTTCAAACTGTTCGAGACAGTGGACGAGAACAGACACCATCTGAGAAAATGGCTGCCGTGGGTCGATCATTCGACGAGCCCCGATTCCTATATCACAGTAATCCAGGGTTGGCAGGAAAACATCGACCGGGGGACCGGTCTTGAGGTTGCCATCTACTACAGAGGAGAACTTTGCGGCATGACCGGCTACAACATGATGGCCCCCGGCCAGGGGAGAGCACAGATCGGCTACTGGATCTCAAAAGATGCTGAAGGGAAAGGCATCGTGAAACGAGCTGTAAAAGGGCTGATCGATTACGGCTTCGACACCCTCGGCCTCAACCGCGTGGAAATAATCTGCGGAGATAAAAATTACAGATCCAGGGCCATCCCCGAAATACTCGGTTTCACACAGGAGGCAATGATGGCTGAATATGAATTCCTTTATGACCACTATCACGACTGCATCCTGTACAGGATGCTCAAAAAGGACTGGATATCAGACAACAAATGATGGAAGCATACTTGATGGGTGTAATAAAACATCATAAAGTTTCAAAATAGGTTTGACTTTGGACGTTGAAATTGATTATAATTGTAAATGTCCGAATTAAGTCCTGGTAGCTCAGCCGGATAGAGCAATGGCCTTCTAAGCCATCGGTCGGGGGTTCGAATCCCTCCCAGGACGCTACAGATGAAAACCCCCCGCGGGGGTTTTTGTTTTATTAATCCAATGTAATGTCCCAGTAGCTCAGCAGGATAGAGCGACAGCCTCCTAAGCTGTAGGTCAGGGGTTCGACTCCCTTCTGGGACGCTTAATATTAAAAGCATTATTTCCTGAAACTCTGTAACCCTCGTGGTTATGGGGTTTTTATTTTTATTCAATAGCTGCTGCGGGTGAATAATATGCATTCCATGTTATAGTGAAGTCATATTTTCCAGGAGGTGCTGTTCAATGCTTGGCAGAAACGGTGGTGCCGGGGAAGCGGGATTTGAAACTGAAGAACCTGGACGGACAGTGCAATCAAGTGTCATATCATTACGGAGGTGGAAACCGTAAATGGAGAAGCGCAATTACAATATTGATGTCCTGAAGGCGATGGCGATGTTCGCTGTCATATTCATCCACTGTGTGCCGAGGGATCTCCTCTATGCTACATATTCTCCGTATCATATATGGCAGGCGGTTCCGGTATTCCTGCTGCTGGCGGGCTTCAACACTGCAAATTCCTACAGGAAGAGGGATTTTGAAAGGCTTGCTGAATTTTATAATCTGTCTTTCATGTACGGGAAGATCGAAAGGCTGATCTTTCCGTTCGCAGCAGTTTGGCTCGGCCAGATGGTACTGTACTTTATATTCAAGGGTGGGCTGAGTCCTCGCGAACTGTCGGTTTCGTTCATTACCGGCGGATTTGGGCCGGGCAGCTATTTTGTGCCGATCATCGTCCAGGCGACGCTGCTGCTGCCTCTCATATATATGCTCATGAGGAAGAATCTGAATGTCATGACATTGGTCCTGCTCATTGTAAGTCTCCTGCTTGAACTCGCCTGTCTGTGGCTGGATGTATCAAGGGATCTGTACCGGATCATTGTCGTGAGGTACATATTCGCCCTCGCGCTCGGGGTGTGGCTGGCCTTCAACTACAACAAAATCAGTTATAAGTGGCTCGTTCCGTTGTCCGGTCTGAGCGTCATCTACATTACAGGTGTGAATTATTTTGATCTCGAGCTCATCATGGAGCCTGTGTGGCTGAGCCAGCATGCTCCCGCATTCTTTTATACGCTGCTGCTCACAATAGTCTGCCTGAAAGCGTACAGGATCAAAGGAACTAATCCTCTCTCCAGGATCATGGTCCACGCCGGCCGTGCCTCGTATCACATATTCCTCACCCAGATGGTCTATTTCTGGTTCATACCGAATCTGTTTGCAGGACTGCCGCTGTATATGTATCTGAGCATCAGCGTAGTGCTCAGCTTCGGCTTCGGCATCCTGTTCTTCGAACTGGAGAATAAAGTCAGGCGCAGCCTGAAAAACGCATGATACGGCCAATGATTTTTATTTTACAAAACAGGCTGCCTTATATAAGATTATTATGATGCAGCTAACCTTGGGAGGAGAATTTTAATGAGCAAGTTTGACGAACAGATCCTGGTTGTACCGAGATCTGTCATATTCAATGATGAAAAAAATGCCTTCAACGGCTTTATCGGAAAAGAGGACCCAAGATATAAAGAGATTGTCTCCACTTTCGTCGGTTTTGAAGTGAAAAGGCGCGGGGATATGGAGGAGGACCCTTCATATAAACAGCTGATCAGCTATGTGCTGATCAAGTCGGAGCAGGGCGATTCCACTCTCGTATACAGGCGGCTCGGCGGCGGTGGCGAAGAACGCCTGCACGGTCTTCTGTCAATCGGTGTCGGCGGCCATATGAACGATGTGCCGGAAGTGGCGGATATAGATTCGAAGCTTTCCGTCAATGCGGCCAGGGAGCTGGAAGAAGAGGTCGGGCTCTCTGCAGAGTCGGTTAAAGATATGGAAATCATGGGTCTGATCAATGATGATGACAATGAAGTGGGGAGAGTACACATTGGGCTTGTTCTGAGCGTTACAGTCGATCCTGCAACTGTATCATCCAAAGAGGAAGATACATTGGAACTGATCTGGGCGGAAGACGTGGGCCTGAAAGGCATGTCCCCTTATGAATCCTGGAGTGAACTGATCATCAGGGATGCTTATGGGGGATAAGGTCAGCTCACACAGACGCTTTCTTCAGAAAGCGGCACGCGACATGAAGCAGCTTTATGATGAAGGTGAGTATTCGGCTTACATCAGGAGGTACATCCAGTACAGGGATCATACATCTCCGGAACTTGAACTGATCGAAAAATACTATGAAGCGAGGCTCAGGACCAATGGTGCAGGTTCCATCGTCGATGATGCACTGCTCGCGATGAATGAAGGGGCAGGTGACTACGAGACCCACATGTATTATCTGCTGAGTGCGCTTATTGAACTGGGCAGGTATTTTGAAGTGATCGAGTTTTCCGATCATCTCATGGGTGAGAGTATTCCGCAGGGCTTCCGCATCGAAGTCGCAGCTCTCAGGCACCGTGCCAAAAAAGCGCTGGATGAAAGCCGCCCGGAACCTCCGGAACCTGAAGTGACACCGGAAGATTTCCGGATGATGCTGCAATACGAGAAGCTCGAGGCGCTGGCAAAATGGACGGATGAACAGAATTCGAAATACACGAGTCTCATCAGAGAGGAGCTGTCTGAAGAGGAAGACTATCAGCTCATCACTTTCATGCTCCTTTATCTGAGGGGCGCAGGCGACAGTACTCCTGTGGAAGTTGAAAAGTTCGGTGAAAAGGTGAGACTGGTCCCGTCGGAGCTCGGGTCACTGGAGAAGACGGAACTGTCGGAGGTGGTCCTGTCGGGAGTGCTGGAAGAAGTGGAGGAACGCATGCCGGAATTTCATGAATCGGCACGGGCGATGGTAATGTCCCATATCATCCACTGTTATCCGTTGACACCGGATGTAAATCCGGATAACCTTATAGGCAGTTATTTACTGATTCTGCATGAAATGGTAAATCTCGAGTATGAGAAAAAATCCTGTACAGATGAAAGTGCGCTCCGCTGGATACGCTCGATGGAAGAATCGATTGCGGCAAGGCGCTGATGAAATCCATTGTTGGATATGGAAAATCGATGTGTTATACTATATTGGTTAATTGAAATTATGTACTAACGGAGGAATTAGACTATGGCTCAAAAGTGGGAAAAACAAGAGGGTAACGAAGGAGTACTGACTGTAACGGTTCCGGCGACGGAAGTGGACTCCGCCCTGGATGAAGCATTTAAAAAAGTATCCAAGCAGGTATCTGTACCTGGATTCAGAAAAGGCAAAGTACCGCGTCAGATGTTCGAGAAACGTTTCGGTGTGGAATCACTCTACCAGGATGCACTCGACATACTTCTTCCAAAAGCTTACACAGAAGCTGTCGAAGAAGCAGGCATCAACCCGGTTGACCAGCCGGAAGTGGATATCGAAGAGATGGAAAAAGGCAAAGATCTAATCTTCACTGCTAAAGTTACTGTTGAACCTGAAGTTAAACTCGGCGAGTACAAAGGTCTTGAGGCTGAAGAGCTCGAGACTGAAGTGACTGAAGAGGATGTTCAGAAAGAAATCGACAGCATGCTCGAATCCCATGCGGAAATGGTTGTCAAAGATGAAGGCAGGGTAGAGGAAGGCGATACCGTCAATCTGGACTTTGACGGATATGTCGACGGCGAACAGTTCGAAGGCGGAAAAGCTGAAGGATATGATCTTGAAATCGGCTCCGGAAGCTTTATCCCCGGCTTCGAAGAGCAGGTCGTCGGTCTTGAAAACGGTGAAGAGAAAGACGTTGAGGTAACTTTCCCTGAAGAGTACCACGCTGAAGAGCTTGCAGGCAAAGAAGCGGTCTTCAAAGTGAAAATCAACTCTATCAAAGTGAAGGAAACGCCTGAACTTGATGAAGAACTTCTAAAAGAACTCGACCAGGATGTCGACTCAGTGGATGCGCTCAAAGAGAAACTGGAAAAAGACCTCAAGGAAGCAAAAGAGAACCAGGCTGACGTTTCAATGAAAGAACAATTGATCGAACAGGCTTCTGACAACGCTGAAATCGATGTGCCTGAAGCGATGATCAAGAGTGAAACTGACAGAATGCTGCAGGAATTCGAACAGCGTCTGTCACAGCAGGGCATCAACATGGAAATGTATCAGCAGCTCTCCGGTCAGGATGAGGATGCACTTCGTGACCAGATGAAAGACGATGCTGAAAAACGCGTGCGTACAAACCTCGTACTGAAGCAGATTGCTGTCGATGAGAACATCGAAGTAGCTGAGGCTGATGTGGATGCTGAGCTCGAAAAAATGAGCGGGCAGTTCGGCATCAAAGTTGAGGATATCAAATCCACGCTCGGAGACCTCTCCATGCTGAATGAGGACCTCAAAGTCCAAAAGGCGATCGACGTGCTTGTGGACAACAGGAAAAAAGCTGAATAATAGATTATAGTCAAAATAGAACGAAGCTCTGTAACAGTTGTTGCAGAGCTTTTCTACTCATTTTGGGCTGTCTGAAACCAGTTATTTGATTTTGCCGCTTATATCTAGTATATTTTACAGGAATGAAAAAAGAGGTGTTGAATATGTTTAAATTTAATGAAGACGACACTAACCTGACTTGCTCTTTCTGTGGGAAGGATCAGGAACAGGTTAAGAAACTGATAGCAGGCAGCGGTGTTTATATTTGTAACGAATGTATCGAACTGTGCCACGAGATCATCGAAGAGGAACTCAAATCAGAGAAGACTGAAGTGATCACTGACATTCCTAAACCGCAGGAAATCCTCGAGTCCCTGAATGACTATGTCATCGGTCAGGAGAAAGCGAAACGTGCGCTCAGCGTAGCAGTCTACAATCACTATAAACGCATCAACCAGAACAATGAAGACGGCGTTGAAATTTCAAAGAGTAACATTGCCCTCATCGGTCCTACCGGCAGTGGTAAAACACTCCTTGCACAGACACTCGCAAGAACACTCAACGTGCCGTTCGCAATTGCGGATGCGACGAGTCTGACTGAAGCGGGATACGTCGGTGACGATGTCGAAAACATCCTTCTAAGACTGATCCAGGCTGCAGACTTTGATGTTGAACGTGCAGAACAGGGGATCATCTATGTCGATGAAATCGACAAGATCGCCAGGAAGAGCGAAAACACTTCAATTACAAGAGATGTATCGGGTGAAGGCGTGCAGCAGGCACTGCTCAAGATTCTGGAAGGTACGACGGCCAGCGTGCCGCCGCAGGGCGGAAGAAAGCATCCGAACCAGGAGTCCATACAGATAGATACAACGAATATTCTGTTCATCATCGGCGGTGCATTTGACGGCATGGATGAAATCATCAAGAGAAGGATCGGTGAAAAGGTCATCGGCTTCGGCGGTGCATCCAGCGAGAAATTCGATGATAAAGATGCGATTATGAGCCGTGTGCGTCCGGACGATCTTCAGAGCTACGGCCTGATTCCTGAATTCATCGGCCGTGTACCGATTATCAGCTACCTTGAGGAACTTGATGTTGAAGCACTCAACTCTATTTTGACAGAGCCTAAAAATGCGCTCGTCAAGCAGTATAAGAAGATGCTTGAGATCGACAACGTCGAACTTGAATTTGATGAAGATGCACTGAATGCAATCAGCGAACTTGCAATCGAGAGAAGAACAGGTGCACGTGGTCTCCGCTCAATAATCGAAGAGCGCATGGTGGACATTATGTTCAGCATCCCTTCAAACGATGAGATCCGTAAAGTCAAGATTACGAGGGAGACAATCCAGGAGGAAGCGCAGCCGCTGCTCTATGATGAAAACGGCGAACTGCTGGATCCTGAACGCAAAAGCGCATAAACGAACGATAATTCACCTGAGCTGTCTTTAACCGGACAGCTCTTTTTGCTGAAAGGAATGTAAACATGAAAATAAATCCGGGAAATGTGGATATTCTCATATCTGCAGTAGGACCCGACCAGTATCCCGAAACCGGGCTGGCGGAAATAGCACTCAGTGGAAGATCCAATGTCGGAAAATCATCTTTCATCAATGCAGTGGCAGGAAGGAAGAATATCGCAAGGACTTCTTCGAAGCCGGGAAAGACCCAGACGCTCAACTTCTATGATATGGATGCGAAGTTCGTGTTTGTGGACGTACCGGGTTACGGCTATGCAAAGGAATCAAAGAAGGCGCGTGAGAAATGGGGGGCGATGATAGAAGCTTATATCACCGAAAGGGAAGCTTTAAAGGCAGTCATACAGCTCATAGATTTGAGGCATAAACCGACCGAAGACGATATTCTGATGTATGATTTTCTCAAGTATTATGAAATACCGGTAATTGTCATCTGCACTAAAATGGACAAGATTCCAAAAAGCAAAGTGCAGAAGCATCTGAAAATAATCAAAGAAGGCATCGAATTTGAGTCGGAGGACACCATCATCCCGTTCTCATCTACGGATAAGAAGAACCTGCCGCTCGTCATCCAGACGATTGCCGATCACATATGAAAATGTTCACAAAAATTTCTTATTTATAATCAGTATAAATAAGAGCAGTGGCATGGATAATATGTTCACATTCTGTTAAAATGATATGTGTTATAAGTACCTCGTGAAGGTGCAATATGGATTGGGGGGCAATTCGGATGCACGTTATTGCGTTGAGTCTGAATTACAGAAAAGCGAGTGTCGAAGAAAGAGAACTGATGGCTTTTGAGGATGAGGAAGTCATCACGGCACTCCATAGATTAAGAGAACAAAAAAGCATACTTGAAGCTGTGCTGCTTTCTACATGCAACCGTACTGAATTGTATGTGGTCAGTGACCAGGTGCATACGGGCAAATACTATTCCCAGAAATTCCTCTCGGACTGGTTCGGTCTCGAGTTTGATAAAGTGAAAAGTATCACGGATGTGAAGGTTGCGGACGAAGCCATCCACCATCTGTACCGTGTGACAGCAGGTCTTGAGTCCATGGTGCTGGGAGAAACCCAGATCCTCGGCCAGATCAGAGGGGCCTTCTTTACTGCACAGCAGGAACATACTACAGGGACAGTCTTCAACAAGCTCTTCAAAGAGGCGATTACAGTCGCCAAACGCGGACACAATGAAACGGATATTTCAAAAAATGCAATATCAATTTCATATTCAGCGGTCGAACTGGCCAAAAAGATCTTCTCCAATATAAACGACAGCAAAGTGCTGGTTGTCGGAGCGGGTGAAATGGCGGAGCAGTCCCTGCTCAACCTGACATCCAATGGCATCAATAAATTGACGGTCATCAACCGTTCAGAGGACAAAGCACAAGCGCTGGCACAGCGTTTTGGCGGTGAGAGTGTACCGTTTGACACGTTGGAAGAGCAGCTTGCAGATGCCGACATTGTCATTTCAAGTACAGCGGCGAGGAACCATGTCATTACTGAAGACATGGTGAGTAATGCTTTGGCTGAAAGGAAGACAAGGGAACCTCTCGTTCTGATGGACATTGCCCTGCCGCGTGACATCGCACCTGGAGTGAGCAGCCTGGATGATGTATACATGTATAATGTGGACGACCTGCAGGGGCTTGTGGATGCCAACCTTTCCACCCGCAAGGAAGAGGCACTCAAGATCGAAGCGATGATTGCAGAGAGTATGGACAGTTTCGAAGAGTGGGTGAGTATGCTCGGTGTTGTACCGGTCATCCAGGCACTCAGATCCAAGGCGCTCAATATACATGAAGATACATTCCAGAGCGTGGAAAGAAAAATGCCGGATATGACCGACCGTGAGCGGACGATCATATCCAAACACATGAAGAGTATCATAAACCAGATGCTCAAAGATCCCATCATCTATACGAAAGAGATTGCAGGCAGCAGAAAAGCGGATGTGAAACTGGATGAGATCCAGCAGCTGTTCGGCATTGAAGACGAAGTGAATGAGATCAGACAGCAGGATAAAGCCAAAAATCAGGAAAGGCTCTGTGCCAGGAAACAGGAGCTCGCACTCGATTAGACAGGTGGGTAACATATGGACTTTATGTTCCGCATCCATGAATTTATTCTATTATTATATTTTATAAGCCTTTCTGCGCTGAGCTACGATCTGTTCTTCAGAAATCGCCAGGCCAGGAAGGTTTCCTTTTATATTGCGGTTGCTGCAGCGGGACTGCAGATTGCAGGTTTCATCGGCATCAGTGTAAACATCGGGCGGATTCCGGTCCAGACTACGTTTGAGGGTCTGTATGCCCTGTCCATACTCATAATACTGACCGGTCTCCTCCACTACAGGAGGAGTGATTCGGAGATTGCATTGTTCATATATGTATTGACCGCTTTCCTGCTGTTTGCCGTTCATACCTTTGCGCCGGTCCAGTACTCACGGACGACCGAAGTCTCCACTTTGATGAATGAGTTGCTCGTCATCCATGTCGGTCTTGCTCTGTTTGCATACGTCCTGTTCTTCGTTTCTGCACTGCACGCCGTGATTTATGTCATCCAGTATGATAATCTGAAAAAGAAACGCTTCAACCGGCTTTTCTTTTCATTGTTCAGCGTAGGGACGGCAGAAAAGATGATGGTGCGCACGTTGCTTTTCGGTGTGTGCAGCATGGCGATCAGCATCCTGCTCGGAGCGATGTGGGGCATCAATATAATGGGAACACAGATATTTACAGACATCAAAGTCCTCGGCACTTGCATTGTGCTTCTTTTGTACGCTGCACTGCTGTTCCATCTGAAAACGGAACACAATATTTTACGTTTTGCCAAATTGAATATCATCATCTTCTTCATTTGCATGCTTAATTATATTTTCATCACACAACTCTCCCAGTTCCATTTCTGGGGTTATTAAAGGAGAAATACCGAATGCGAAAATTTATCGTAGGCTCAAGGCGGAGCGGACTGGCACTGACACAGTCAAAACAGTTCATAGACAGTCTGAAGGAACACTATCCTGATATGGATATCGAAATAAAGGAAATCGTCACTAAAGGTGACCGTATCGTGGATGTGCAGCTGTCCAAAGTCGGCGGCAAAGGCCTTTTTGTCAAAGAAATCGAACAGGCGCTTGAAAACAAGGAAATCGATATGGCAATCCACAGTCTGAAAGATGTGCCGAGTGCCCTATCAGAAGGGTTTACAATCGCGTGTGTGCCGCAGCGTGAAGATATGCGGGATGCCTTCCTTTCCAATAACAAGGTGACATTAAAAGATCTTCCCGCAGGCAGCGTGGTGGGGACGAGCAGTCTCCGCCGCGGCGCACAGCTGCTGGCGATGAGGGATGATATCGAAGTCAAATGGGTGCGTGGAAACATCGACACCCGCATCAAAAAGATGGAATCCGGTGAATATGATGCAATCATTCTTGCTGCCGCGGGGTTGAAACGCATGGGATGGTCTGATGATATCGTGACTGAATATCTGGATCCTGAAACTTTCATTCCTGCAATCGCCCAGGGTGCACTCGGTATAGAGTGCCGCTCCGATGACAGGGAACTCATTGAAATGCTGCAGAAGGTCCATTCCGAGGAAGATGCGGCATGTACAAATGCCGAGAGGGCATTTCTGAAACGTATGGACGGCAGCTGCCAGGTGCCGATTGGCGGACATGCAAAATATGAAGATGGCGAGCTGTATCTGACCGGCCTCATCATGCCTGAAGATGGCAGTGAGCAGTACCTCGTCAGAAAATCCCATGAAAATCCGGAAACGCTTGGCAACCTTGTAGCGGATGAGATGGAACGCATCGGGGCCAAGGATATCATTGACAGAATCAATGAATCGCTCTAAACCGCTGGTAATTGTTACCCAAAGTAGAATGGGGAGTGCAGAATCAGATATTTTTACCATCGAGCATGCACCGGTGATCAGGAC
>Ga0209487_1001617_pt1 | contig 18850 bp, 17 predicted proteins | sample Poulit2012_FD_187524 | JGI IMG/M metagenome (GOLD analysis project Ga0209487, IMG submission 187524) | Agricultural soil microbial communities from Georgia to study Nitrogen management - Poultry litter 2012 (SPAdes) (version 2) | ecosystem: Environmental > Terrestrial > Soil > Agricultural land...
CACCGGAATGGACTCTCCGGTGATTGATGCTTCGTCGACTGCGCCGGTGCCCGCGACGATCTGACCGTCGACGGGGACCTTCGCACCGTTCTTGACGATGACGACCTCACCCATGCGCACCTCGGCGGCGGCGATCTCGACCTGATTCCCATCGCGCAGGACGATCGCGGAGTCCGGGGCCACGGCCACGAGTTCGGCCAGGGCCGACCGGGTCTTGTTCATCGTCGCGGCCTCGAGAGCGTGCCCGACCGCGAAGAGTGCCGTGACAGCGGCCGCCTCCCAGAAGTTGCCGATGAGCACCGCGCCGATCGCTGCGATCGACACCAGCAGGTCGATGCTGATGAACTTCGTCATCAGGGCGCGGAAGGCATTGACGGCGATATTGTACCCGGCGACGATCGCCGCCGCGAGCATGAGCAGATTCGCCAGTGTGAAGACGTGTCCCGATCCGTGGGCGTGTTCACCTGCATCGATCCACCATTGTGGTCCGATGGTGAGGTTCCACGCACCGCCGAGGAGTTTCTCCACTCCGAAGGAGAGAAGGATGAGGATCCCGGCGAGAACTGGGACGGACCAGTTTCCGAACCACCATCTGCGGAGCCGATTCATTGCTGCTGACCTTTCTGGACGTCGGGCGCGTGTGCTGCCCCGAGTGGGCTGCCTGGCGCGGGCCCGGAGGAGGGAGAGGGGACTTTCAGAATGCCGAGGGGGTCGCCGTGTATCCGGCTTTGGCGATGGCGGCGACGATGTCGTCGACAGAAGTCTTCGACTCGTCGTGGTCGACTTCGATGCGTGCCGTGGCGAAGTGCACCGTCACGGATTCGACACCGGCGAGCTTGCCGACCTGCTTCTCGATCTTCTTCACGCACGAGGGGCAGGAGAAGCCTTCTGCGCGAAGCAGGGTGTGGGTTGAGGTGGTGGCGGCCATGATCGTTCCTTCCAGGGGTGGGATGGTGTCCTTCTTCTTGGTGAAGAAGGTGATTCCAGATTATGGAACCCTCGCCGAGGTGTCCTTGACATCGGTCAAGACGTACCGAGGTCTTCTTCTCCGGCACCTGTGAGGTCATCGGCCCGGCACCCGTGAAGTCGTCGGTCAGCGACCGATATGATCTGGAGTATGCGCACACTTCCGCTCACCGAGGCCCACCGTTCGGAGCCGAACTGCGTGCGGCTGGTGCCGATCTTCTCGGGCCTGACGGTCGAGCAGCAGGGCCTGGTCAAGCAGAGGGCGCGGCCGGTTCGCATGGCCCGCGGCGAAGTCCTCCATGTGGCCGGTGACCAGCCGGGGGCGATGGGGGTGGTCCACCAGGGCGAGATCGCGCTGAGCCGTACCATGCCGAGCGGGCGGACCAGGCTGCTGCGTGTGGCGAGAACGGGGGACACGGTGGGCGAACTGGCGTATGTCGCCGGCAGCACGACCCACGATGAGGCCGTGGCCCTCAGCGATGCCCAGTTGTGCGTCTTCGCCCATGCCGACCTCGATGAGCTGATGGGCCGGTATCCGGACATCGCCGTGCGGATGATGCACAGCCTCGGCGATCGGCTGGCGCAGGCCGAACGCAATCTGGGACTGTCCGGGCTGGGCGTCGATGTCCGGCTGGCCGACTTCCTCCTCCAGCAGCCGATCCGCCGCGACGCCTCTACGGATACTGCAGGGGCAGGTGAGACAGCCGCGGGCTCTCGGGCCGCGGGCGTGGGGCCGCTGCAGGTCCTGCTGCCGCTGAGCAAGAAGGACATCGCCTCACTGCTGGGAACGACGCCGGAGTCGTTCAGCCGCGCGCTGGCCCGACTGACCGCCGACGGACTCATCGCCGTCGACGGTGAGGTGGTGAGCCTGGTCGACCCGCAGGGCCTCGAGGATCGGGTCGGGGACGCCTGAGCGAGTTCGGGACGTCGAATGCCCGGAGGCTGGGCTCGATCGCTGTGCGGGACAAGTCTTCCGGCGAGGCCCGGCTCGAATTCGTCACCGCAGAGGCCGGTCGTGACTGCCGCCGCCGGCAGCGGCCGATTGTCATCTCAATCTGCGGGTACCTCTGCCGGGCGTTCGCTGCGCCGTTCCATCCATTCAACGTGGCGTCGAGGGCGAAGAACACAGAGGGAAGGCGGACCGGTCAACGCGGAGGCGATGACCGCATGGAGGCGAGGGCGATCGCCCCTGCGTGAGCAAACGCACCACGGAGGTCGATTGTGCTTGTCAGTGCGGCGGCGTAGAACTATATGAATGGGCAATACTTCCGAGACGGTGATGTCAGCCGAGCAGCGCAAGATCCTTGCGGTGATGCTCGTTCCGATGTTCATGTCGCTGCTGAGCGTTTCGATCGTCAACGTCATCCTGCCCGACATGCAGCGTTCGATCGGGGCGTCGAACTCGGCGATCCAGTGGGTGCTCTCAGGCTATACGCTGGCCTTCGGCGTCTTCCTCGTCGCCGCAGGACGGGCCGGCGACCTCTTCGGCCGCGGGCGGCTCTTCGTCATCGGCGTCGGCGTCTTCGCCCTCGGCTCCCTCATCGCCGGGCTCTCGCCCGATCCGCTCGTGCTCAATATCGCCCGCATCGTCATGGGCATCGGCTCCGGCCTGCTCAGCCCGCAGGGCGTGGGCATGCTCCAGCAGTACTTCCACGGCAAGCTGCGCGGACGCGCCTTCGGCATGTTCGGCACGATCGTCGGCGTCTCCGTGGGCATCGGCCCCGTGCTCGGCGGCGGGCTCATCGCCGTCCTCGGCGACGAATGGGGATGGCGCTCGGCGTTCCTCATCAACGTGCCGATCGCGCTGGCCGCGATCGTCTTGGGCAAGGTCTGGCTGCCGAAGAGCGCCTGGTTCGGCAGCGGCGCCGAACCCGATCCGCGCGACCGCCATCGGGCGGACTTCGACCCGGTCGGCCTCGTGCTCCTGGCATTCGGCACTCTGCTCATCATGCTTCCCTTCCTCGAACGCAGCGCCGGGGCATGGATCTACGCGCTGGTCCCCGCCGGCGCCGCCATCGTCTTCGGCTGGGTGAAGTGGGAGAACAGGTACGCCCGCCGAGGCGGCTCACCGATGGTCGATATGCAGATGTTCCGGACTCGCAGCTTCGCCTACGGGGCGTCGCTGACGTCGATCTACTTCGTCGGGATGCCCGGTGTCTGGGTCATCGTCGCCCTCTACCTGCAGAACGGGCTCGGGTTCCCCGCCCTCGAGGCCGGTCTCGTCGGACTGCCCTCGGCCCTGCTCTCGGCCGCCGGGGCACAGGCGGCCGGCCGGGTCGTGCTCACCTTCGGCCGCAAGATGGTCGTCCTCGGCGTCGGGATCGCGCTGGCCGGCATCATCGCCTCGGCGCTCATCGTCATCGCCCACGAAACGTGGGGTGTGAGCATCTGGTGGCTGATGGCCACCCTCGGGCTCACCGGCATCGGGCAGGGCATGGCGATCAGCCCCAATCAGACGCTCACGCTGGCCGAAGTCCCCGTCGAATACGCCGGCAGCTCAGGCGGTGTGATGCAGACCGGACAGCGTGTGGGCACGGCCATCGGCATCGCGATCGTGACTGCGGTCTTCTTCGTCGTCCAGTCGCTGGGCGGCTACGGAGCGGCGATCGTGGCCGGGTTCGGCTTCATCGCGATCACCATGGCCCTGGCGGGACTCATCGGCATCATCGACCTCGCCCGCGGACGCAAGAAGACGCAGCCCCGGACGGAATACACGCACGCCTGAGCGTCCGGCTCGCGGGGCCCGCCTGACCAGGTATCTGCCTCACTGGGTGGCCTCGGCTATACCGGGGTCTCCCGAGGGGCCGTCTCACCGGAAGTACCGGCGGATCGTCTGCTCCCAGGGGTTGCTCGGCAGCTGCGGGTTGAGCAGCGCGGCCGAGACGCAGTACTTGCTCACCTTGTGCGGTCGGATGCCGACCTGTTTGAGCAGACCGTCCCAGATTCCGCCGCCTCCGGGTGACTTCGTCTCGACGAGGACGTCGCTCGGCCCCACATGCTGCTCATCGCCGCTGATCGCGCGGATGTCGAGATCGCAGGTCAGCCGCTGGTCGGCGTGACAGAGGGTGATGCGGTCGTAGACGGTCTCGACGACGGGTGCGAGGTCCGCCGCCTGCGGCCGAACACGGACGCTGGGACTGCAGCCGAAGTCGTGACCGCCGGGCCCACGGCCGTCGCAATCGCGTCCCCCGGAAGCGCGGTCGCCGGAAGCCCGGCCGCCGGAATCGACGCCGCCCGCGCGAGCCGGTGGCCCGCCGAGGACGGAGTCGATGAATTCGCGGTCGCCGTCTGTCAGCGTCAGCGGTGAGTCGAGCGGATGGGCGATGCGCTCCTTGACCGTCTGCCCCCGGTAGCCCTTCGACTTCACCTCGAGATGGCAGGTGCCGGTGTCGACATAGGTGCGGGTGCGGACCTTGAACCGGTGCCGACGCTCCTGGACGTGATCGCGGTAGAACCGGAAATCGGGTGTGTCGAAATAGGCGGTGCGGTACTCGAAGCGGTGCTTGCCGTCGATCTCGAGGACCCGGAAGTCGTCCCGAGTCGCCGCGAGGAGGTCGATGAAGAGCCCGCGCGGAAGGAAGTACTTCCGATCGACACGGGTCATCAGCCTCGCCTGGGCGTTGATCTCGTCGAGCGAGATCGGCGTGAGCCGCTGCAGCTGGGTCTCGAGGGCGAGCCCGCTCGCGGTGGTGTCCTCGGCGCCGCCTCCGGCCGACTGCCCGCCGCCGATCGTCGGCCCGTCGGCGAGGGCGGGGTTCATGCCCGGGTCGGGGGCCGCCTCGGCGATGGTGGCGTCCCGCATCGTCATCGGACCTCGGTGTCGAGGATTCCGGCCGCGTGATCGGCGGAGGTGCGGCCGCCGGGCTGCCCGTCCTCGGCGGCACCGGACCGGCGGCGAGGCAGCGTCTTGTAGCGGACGTCGACGAGGGTGGTGTCGCGGACCAGGTCGATGTCGAGGACCTCGACGCGGACGGTGTCGGCGGCGAACATCTCGGCCAGATGGACGATGAGTGCGTCACGGTCGGTGATCGCACGGTCGAGGGTCAGGGTGTGCCGGTGGGTCGAGGAAGCGATGAGCGGGCTGTCGAGGATCGCGATGGCCAGGATCACGAGCGCCGAGAGCACCGGTGTCAGCCACATCGGCTCCGGATGGAGGCCGGCGAGCAGGCCGAGCGCCAGCGCCGTGAAGTAGTAGGCGATCTCCTGTTGCGTGATCTGATCCGAGCGCAGCCGGATGATCGAGAGGATGCCGAACAGGCCCATCCCCAGCCCGACGCCGACCTCGACCGATCCCAGCGCCGAGGTGACCGCGACGACCCCGATGTTGAGGGCAACATAGGACAGCAGCAGATCCCGGCGGCGGTGACGGCGGAAGTACAGGACATAGGCGAGTATGACGATGGCGACCAGATCGGTGCCCACAGCGATGGCGAATGGCATTGAGATTCCTCCTGTTGATGTTCGCCATCCACACTGGTGGGCGAGGTTAAGACCACGATGAGCTGAAGATGAGAGCTTTCACATCTTCGCCACGCGCAGCCGGTAGCCGGCGCCGCGGACGGTCTCGAACGTCTCGTGGCCGAGCTTCTCCCGCAGATAGCGCACATAGACGTCGACGACATTCGACCCGGGATCGAAGTCGAGGCCCCACACCCGGCTGAGCAGCTGGGCACGGCTGAGGACCTGATCGGGGTGTTTGACGAAGACCTCGAGGAGGGTGAATTCGCGGGAGCTGAGCTCGACGGTGCGATCGCCGATGTGGGCGCGGCGGGTGCGGATGTCGACGGCGATGTTCCCGGCCCGCAGCACTGTGGCCTCCTGCGGGTCGGCGGCGCGCAGGCGCAGCCGGATGCGGGCGAGGAGTTCGTCGAAGGCGAAGGGCTTGCGCATGTAGTCATCGGCCCCGCTGGACAGGCCCGCGACGGTGTCCTCGATGGACTCCCGGGCGGTGAGGATGATGACGGGAAGCTCATGGCGCTCGCTGCGGATCATGCGCAGCACGCTGAACCCGTCGAGTCCGGGCAGGCCGAGATCGAGGACGACGAGGTCGTATCGGCCGGTGCGCACGAGGTCGATCGCCTCGTGGCCGTCCTCGACGATGTCGGGGGAGAAGCCCTCGGCGCGCAGTCCCTTGGCCACGAAGGACGCGATGCGGTCCTCGTCCTCGACGATGAGTATGCGAGTCAACTGGTCTCCCTTTCTTCCCGGTGCCAGGGCAGGCGCAGCAGGAACGTCGCCCCTTCGCCCTGGACGGAGCTGACGGTGACGGATCCGCCGTGGGCCTTGGCGATGCGGTCGACGATCGTCAATCCCAGCCCCGTGCCCTGGCGCCCGTGTCTGGTCCTCTTCGCTCGTGCGAAGCGTTCGAAGATCCGGTTCTGGTCCTCGGCGGCGATGCCGGCACCCGTGTCGCGGACCCACAGTTCGATCATCCCATCGGAGGTCTCGCCTGCGATGCGGCCGCCGAAGGCGATCGTGTCGGACTCGTCGGTGTAGTCGACGCTGTTGGCCGCCAGCTGCAGCAGCGCCTGCGTCAGCCGCTGCTCGTCGACGATGCCGAACGCCTCGGGTGTGGAGTCGATGATCCACCGGCGCGGGGCCAGAGCGCTCGCCTTCGAGAAGCTCTCGAGGACGAGGTCGGTCAGGTCCGCCTCGGCGGGGACGAGGAAATCGGGGCGCTCGCTGCGGGCGAGCATGATCAGCTCGTCGACGAGGCGGGACATGCGCTTGAGTTCGTCGCCGACGAGTTCGAGCGTGTGCTTGCGGTCCTCGGGGTCGTCGCCCATGACGTCGAGGTGTCCGCGCACGACGGTGATCGGGGTGCGCAGTTCGTGTCCGGCATCGTCGAGGAACTGCCGCTGTCCGTCGAAGGCGGATTCGAGCCGGTCGAGCATCCGGTTGAAGGTGTCGCCGAGGTGGGCGACGTCATCGTTGCCCGAGACCTCGATCCTCCGGGTGAGATCGTTCTCGCCGATGCCCGAGGCGGTCTCGCTGAGTTCGCGGATCGGGGCGAGCACGCGACCGGCGACCAGCCAGCCGAAGAAGCCCGCGGCGATGAGCGCGACCACGGCGATGCCGGTCATCGTCCAGATCGTCGCCCATGCCTCCTCGTACTCGCCGGCGAGGAATTCGACGATGACCAGCTGCGCCGTCTCGGACTGCCCTTCGATCTGCACGGGCATGATCGCATAGGCGACCCGTCCGGAATCGGTGTCGAGCTCTCCGGTCTGCGGCGTGGTCACCTGTGCGGCGCGGGCGACGAATTCGCGGTCCTTGTCGAGGCGGACCGGAGGATCGTCGACGCTGCGCTGGTCCTCCTTGCCGTCGACGATGCTGAAGATGGTCTCGGACTGCTCGGGCAGATTGGTCTGCAGGTGATTGGTCATGAGCTTCTGCACCGAGGTGTAGGGCCGGCCGTCGGAGGGGTCGGGCTTCGACGCGAAGTTGCGGAACTTATCGGCTTCGTGCTGCAGCTCCTCATTGGCCTGGACCTTCACCCGGGACAGCTCGGCCCGGGCGGTCGAGAGGACGATGACGAAGACCGCGATCGTGAGCACGAGCATGATCCATGCGAGGATCCGCGTGCGGGCGGTCACCCCGCGGCGCTGATCAGTCGTCATCGTCGTCCTCGTCGTCATCCTCCGCATCGTCGTGATCGTCGTCTTCATCGTAGGCGTCGTCATCGTCGACGTCGTCGTCCGCGTCATCGGACTCGTCGCGGTCATCGTCGTCTTCGTCGTCTCCGGCATGGCGCGGAGGGGCGGGGGTGATCCGCTCGGCGCCGGTGGAATCGCCGTTCGCGGAACCGCTGCTCGCGGAATCGCCGTTCGTCGATCCGGCCGGGGGAGAGCTCGGCGACTTCGGCTCCTGGGATTCTTCGAGCGTCGGCTCGTCCGACGGTTCGCTCGTGGTGGTGGCCGAGGGGATGACGATCGGGGGACCGAGTTTCGTCTCATCGTCGGCCAGTGACCTTCCGACCACGATCCAGGCGAGGACGCAGAGCAGGACGGCGCCGATGCCGAGAAACCATCCGTAGCGCCTCATGGTCCCAGTATGGACGAGCGCCGGGGGAGTTTCAGCGCCCAGGCGATGAGAGTTCTCTCATCCCGGTCCCCGCCTCGGTCCCGGTCTCAGACCAGTCCGCCCAGCCACAGGCCCAGTCCCGCGGCACCGGTCGCGAGTGCCAGCGTGCCGAGGGCATTGGCCAGGCTCGCCGCCCACCTGCGTTCCTGAGCCAGCCGGACCGTCTCCACGCTGGCTGTTGAGAACGTCGTATATCCGCCGAGGAACCCTGTGCCGATGATGAGGTGCCAGGTCTCGGGCAGCAGCCGGCCGGCCGTCAGACCCGTGAGGAAACCGAGCACGAGCGAGCCCGAGACGTTGATGAGGATCGTCCCCCACGGCATGGCTCCGGTGAGGCGGGACTTGACGATCCCGTCGAGCAGCATGCGCAGGGCCGCGCCGAAGCCGCCGGCGACAGCGATGCCTGAGAACACGAGCCAGGTCATCGCAGACCTCCGTCGCCGAGCTCAGGGTCCGCTTCGTTGGTTGGGGTCCCCGAGGCCGGTTCAGTGCTCAGGGCCTCCGGGGCTGCCGCGGTGCTCGGGGACTCCGGGGTCGCCTCGGTGCTGCGGGACTCCGGGGCTGCCTCGGCGAGGTCGGGATCGATGGGCTCATGCGGACGGGCCGTCGGCCTGTGCGTGGCCACCGCCACGGCGACGCCCGCCCACGTGGCCAGGCCGCCGAGGACGACCGTGGCCAGACCGTAGCCGATGCCGGCGGCCAGAGCGCCGTTGCCCATCAGCCATGCCGCATCCGCAGCCAGAGCACTGTAGGTGGTGAACCCGCCCAGGAAGCCGGTGCCGATGAGGATGCGGGCTGTCCTGGGCACACTCACGTCGGGACCGCGCCGGGCGAGAGCTTCGAGGAGGAGCCCGAGGAGGAAGGCACCGCCGATGTTGACGGCGAAGATCGCCACCGGAATCCCGTCGACCTCGGGCACGGCGAGGCTGATCGCCTCCCGCGCCGCGGTGCCGCCGATGCCGCCGAGGAGGGCGAGACCGAGGAAGGAGATGCGCAGATGGGCGGGACGGTTCATGCTGTCTCCTACCTTTCGGGCATGCTGACGCCGACTGAGGTAGGGACTGTTGTCGGGAAGCCCGGGTCGGCAACTCCGAGGTTGGGTGCGGCGAGCCCCACCGCCGCGGCGCATGCGTTCGTGTGGCTGCGTCAGGCCCATTGTGTCACAGGACCCGGACGCGGCACGGTGCGGGTCAGCCCTGGGTATGATGCACCGCCGCCGGGACGCGCACTAGCATGAGGCTCATGAGCAGACGACCGTCCGAGGCCCCGCAGCGCCTGACCGATCCCGCGCAAGGTGAGCCCGACCGGTTGGAGCGCATGCGCATCTTCCTGGCCGCACGTCCGTGGATCTTCGATTCCGTGGTCTGGGCCCTGCCGGTCGCCTTCTTGGGTGTGAGCACGGAACTCGCCACGGCCGAGACCAGTGAGCTGTCGTCCCTGCCGGTGCCCGTCCACCTCATCCTCGCCCTGCTGCAGACGGTCCCGCTGGCCCTGCGCCGGACCGTGCCGCTGATCAGCTCGCTGCTCATCGCCGTCGGCAACCTGCTGGCGGTGCTGACGATGATCGGGCCGAACTTCGGGGTCGTGGCCGTGCCTCTGACCATCTATTCGACGACGGCGTTCGGGACCCGCGCACAGGGCCGGATCGTGCTCGGCCTCGGCTTCGTCGGGGCCGTGCTGCTCGGCGGATGGCTGTATCTCGTGTCGCTGCAGGCCACGATCGGACCCGACTCACGGCCCCTGATGGCCGGAGAGTATCTGCTCCTGGCCACGATCGTGGCTCTGTGCGCGGCGATCGTGTTCATCGCCTGGCTGCTGGGCGGGGTCATCTACCGCAGGCGACGCGAGATCGAAGGCGTCAGGGAACGCAACCGGCTCCTCGAACGCGAACGCGAATCCGAGACCCGGCTGGCCGCCGACGCCGAGCGCATGCGCATCGCCCGGGAGATGCACGATGTCATCGCCCACTCGCTGTCCGTCGTCATCGCCCAGGCCGATGGCGGCCGGTATGTGGCCAAGACCGATCCGGCAGCGGCCGTCGGAGTCCTCGAGACGATCTCGCAGACGGGCCGCGAAGCGCTCGCCCAGACCCGTTCGCTGCTCGGCTTCCTCCGTTCCGACGAGGACGACAGCTGGTCCAAGTCCCCGCTGCCGGGCGTCGGCGACATCGAATCCCTCATCGCCGACGTGCGCTCAGCAGGACTGCCGGTGTCGGTGTCCGGAATCGCCGACTTCGACGAGGAGCAGCTGCCCGAAGGCGCCGCGCTGGCGGTGTACCGGATCGTGCAGGAGGCGCTGACGAATGTGCTCAAGCACGCCGGCAGCGGGGCGCGAGCGCATGTGAGCCTGCAGCTCGAGGGACGTGAGCTCCTGGTCCGCATCAGCGATGACGGGGCAGGGGAGGCGCCCGAGAAGGACCAGAGCGGCAACGAGCGTGCCCGCGGCCACGGGATCATCGGCATGAAGGAGCGTGCCGCCCTCTACGGAGGCACGCTGACGGCGCGGGCCATCCACTCGACGGGACTCACCGACGCCTCCGAAAGTTCTGGGACTTCTGGTGGTTCTGTGGCTTCAGGGGGTGTCAGAGCTGCTGGGGCGGCCAACGTGTCCGGGGGAGAGCCCGCGTTCAGTTCGGGCAAGGTGCCGGGCAGCGCCTTCGGGACGGCCACCGGCTTCCTCGTCGAGGCCCGGTTCCCGCTCAAACGCGATGTCGAGTCCCAGGGGGCCGGCACCGAGGCTGTCGGGGCCGAGGCCGGCGAGTCCCAGGAGGCCGGCACCGAAGCCGAGGACACCAGCGGCGAGGCCGAAGACCACAGTGTCGAGTCCCAGGAGACCAGCGCCGAGGCGGTCGAGGCCCATGACACCGGTGCGCGGGGCAGCGACGACGGCGGCGGTGCGGGGCAGGATGCTGGCTCGGCTGCTGCCGAAGGGGACGCGGCAGCCTCGGGCCCGAGCGCTCCGAGCGGCGAGAACGGAGGCCGGCGGTGAGCGAACATGCGTCGAATACGCTGCGCGTCGTCCTCGTCGACGACCAGGCCCTTGTGCGCGCTGGCTTCGCCATGGTCATCGACTCCCAACCCGATATGACCGTGGCCGGTCAGGCCGGCGATGGCGTGACCGGCATCGACACCGTCGGCCGGGAGGAGCCCGATGTCGTCCTCATGGACGTGCGCATGCCCCGCGTCGACGGGATCGAAGCGACCGAGCAGATCCTCGGCCTCGCCGACAGCGGGCAGATCCGCACCCCGAAGATCATCGTCCTGACCACCTTCGACGATGATGAGTACGCCCTGCACGCCCTGCGGGGCGGCGCCTCCGGGTTCCTCCTCAAGGACACCCTGCCCGAGGTGCTGCTCGACTCGATCCGCACCGTCGTCGACGGGGGAGCCGTCATCGCCCCCACGACGACCAGACGCCTGCTCGACAACGAACTGCTGCCCCGCCTCGGCGCCGGTGGACCAACCGGCGGTGCCGGGGGAGGGCATGACTCCCCGGCCGGCACGGACTCCTGGCCGGCCGAGACCGGTGGCTCGACATCGGACGCAGCGGTCGACCCGCCGCCGAACCTGCTCGACGAGGCCGCGGCCCGCCGCCTGGAGACGCTGACTCCGCGCGAACGGGAGGTGCTCGTGCTCATCGCCCAGGGGCTGAGCAACACCGAGATCGGACAGCGGCTCTTCCTCGCTCAGCCGACGGTCAAGACCCACGTCGGACGCATCCTCATGAAACTCCAGGTCCGCGACCGCGTCCAAGCCGTCGTCCTCGCCTACGAAGCCGGACTCGTCGGCGGGCACTGACCCCGGCGCCGGCCTGAACGCGAGTCACTGAGCGCGGGCACCGAGGTCATCCCCTAGTATGACGTGCCAGCGGCGAGGCGACCGCGGCCGCGTTCGAAGACCATCCTCCAGTCCGATGTCGCAGACGCCGGCAGCGACAAGACTGGAGTCATGAACTCATCACCGATGCACACAGACACCCTCCCGTCGACCATCGCGACCACCACACCGGCCATCCGCGCCGTCGGCCTGCGCAAGACCTACGGCGACGGTGAGGCCATCGTCCGGCCGCTGAACGACCTCAGCCTCGACATCGAGGCCGGACGCTTCACCGCCATCATGGGGCCGTCCGGTTCGGGCAAGTCGACGCTGCTGAACATGCTCGCCGGCCTCGACACCCCTGATTCCGGGGAGGTCATCATCGGCGGGACCGCGCTGTCGGGACTCAGCGACCGCAAGCTCACCGCGATCCGCCGCGACCGCATCGGCTTCGTCTTCCAATCGTTCAACCTCGTGCCCGCGATGGATGCGGAGGAGAACATCCTGCTGCCCATGCAGCTGTCGGGGAAGAAACCGGACCGCCGCGTCTTCCGCCGCATGGTCGACCTCCTCGGACTCAGCGACCGTCTCCACCACCGCCCCCACGAACTCTCCGGCGGCCAGCAGCAGCGCGTCGCCGTCGCCCGCGCACTCGTGTCTCAGCCGGATGTCATCGTCGCCGACGAACCCACCGGCAACCTCGACTCGAACGCCGGTGAGGAGGTGCTGAGCATTCTGCGGTCCTCGGTCGACGAACTCGGCCAGACCGTCGTCATGGTCACCCACGATCCCCGCGCCGCCGCCCGCGCCGACCGCGTCGTGCTGCTCGCCGACGGCCGGCTGGCCGGGGAACTGACCGACCCGGACCCCGAATCCGTGGCCACCGCGCTGATGAACCTCACCGCGACCACCGGCGGCTCGAACACCGCAGCCTCACGGTCCGGAGCCTCCCACGCAGCGACCGCACACGAAGGAGGTGCACGTTGATCCGCATCGCCTGGTCCAACCTCCGCAGCGCCTCCGGGCGGCTCTTCGCGGCCACGATCGCGATCGCCGTGTCCGTGGCCTTCATCGTCGCCGCCCTCCTGTTCTCCCAGGCCTTCGGCGACACCCTGCGCGATCAGGTGCGCTCCCAGTGGGCCGGCGCCGATGTCGCCATCACCGCCTCCCAGAGCGACCGGACCGATCCCGCGAAGTCCTCACCCCTGGACGAATCGCTGGCGAAGTCCGTCGCCGAGCTCGACGGAGCCAAGAGCGCCCAGCTGACCGAATCCGGATTCGTTTCGGTCACCGCCGACGGCACCACGGTCTCGGCCATGCCCACGAACGTCCCGGAGAACCAGGACGAGCCGATCACCGGCTCGGCCCCCGAGGCCGATGACGAGCTCATGCTCCACGAAGCCGATGCGCAGACCCTTGGTCTCGGAGTCGGCGATGAACTGACCATGAAGGCCTTCGACGGCGCCGGCGGCAGCGGTTCGGACGACCGGGCCTACACCGTCTCCGGCATCATGCCGGGATCGTCCGCCTCGGCGATGGGCCTCTACCTCACCGATGCCGGCCTGCAGACCGTGCCCAGCGAACTGACCGCCGATTCCGTGCGCGTCGTGGCCGCGGACGGAACCGATCGCGGTGACCTCGCCGAGGCGGTCCGCACCACCGTCGCCGAGGCGGGATCGGCGGATGCGCTCACCGTCCGGACCGTCGACCAGGTCGTGGACGAACAGCTCGAGGCGATGTCCGATTCGACGAACGTGCTGGACACCGTCGGCCTCGCCTTCGGACTGCTCGCCGCCGGAGTCGCCGCACTCGTCATCTCGAACACCTTCAACGTGCTCGTGGCCTCCCGCACCCGCGTGCTCGCACTGTTCCGGGCCGTCGGCGCCACCAGACGGCAGGTGCGCGGAGCCGCGGTCATCGAGAGCCTCAGCCTCGGCATCATCGGCTCCATCCTCGGCGTCGGGCTCGGCCTCGGCCTCGGTTGGGGGCTTGCGGCCGCCGCCCGTGCATTCTGGATGCCCGAGTTCGCGCAGATGTCCGTCTCGCCTCTGGCTCTCGTGGCCGGACCGGCCGTCGGCATCCTCGTCACGGTCGCGGCCGGACTGATCCCGGCCCTGCGCTCCTCCCGCGTCTCGCCGATCGAGGCGCTGCGTCCCGTCGACGTGCCCGCCGCCGCTGCCGGCATCCGCTGGTTCCGTGCGACGCTCGCGATCGTCCTCGGCGCCGCCGGCATCGCCCTGTGCCTGCTCGGTGCGAGCTCCCAGTCCGTGCTCTTCGGCATCCTCGGCTGCTTCGTCCTCTTCGTCGCCCTCCTCATCGGCGCTCGGGTGTTCGTGCCGCGGCTGGTGGCTCTGCTGGCGCGACTGATCGCGCTGATCACCCGGCGCTCGCCCACGGTCAGACTGGCCGGACGGTCGGCGAGCACCGCGGGCGGACGGACCGCCTCGACGACGGGTGCCCTGCTGATCGGGATCACCCTGGTCACGGCCGTCGTCGTCGGTTCGGCCAGCCTGCAGCGCACCCTCGAACTGGCCACCGCCGAGGACACACCCGTCGACCTCGTCGTGACCGCAAGCGGCAGCGACGTCGATTCCGTCCTCGATGACTCACCCGTCGTCGACGACCGGGTCGAGGTGCCGTCGGCGGCCGCCTCGGTGAGCGTCGAAGGCGGACAGGGCGAGAACGATCTGACGATCGCCAGCGCCGCCGAGGCGGGGGACTCCTCGGTCGTGCGCAGCGACGGCTACGACGTCGAGCGGGGGACCGTGCTCGTCGACCCCGATGAGCTCGGGCTCGACGGTGTCACCTCGGACATCGACGGCAAGACCGTGACCGTGGCCGTCGGCGGTGAGACGCTCACGCTCGAGGCCGTCGGCTCACGCGACGTCCCTGCCGGAACGGCACTGGTCAGCGGTGCCGACGGCAGGACCCTCGACGCGGCCGCCGGCGACGCCGTGGAGCAGCAGACCTGGGTGAGGATCGCCGATGACGCCTCAACCTCCCAGATCGAGGCGCTGTCGTCGGAACTCGACGGAATCGGCGCCGACTCGGACGCGGAACCGGCGCAGAACCGGGCCGAATACGCCTCGATGTTCCAGGTGGCGCTGACGGTGGTGCTCGGCCTGCTCGCCGCAGCAGTGATCATCGCGGTCATCGGCGTGAGCAACACGCTGACCCTGTCGGTCATCGACCGGCGGCGAGAGGGCGCCCTGCTGCGGGCCCTCGGGTTCACCCGGGGATCGATGTCGCGGATGATCACGATCGAATCGCTGCTCATGACCGTCATCGCCCTGGTCGTCGGGGCCGGCGTGGGAACGTTCTTCGGTTGGGTGGGCACCGCCTCGATCACCCCGGACGTGACCGAACCGGTGCTCTCCGTTCCTCCGGTCCAGCTCGGGCTCATCGGGCTGGCCGCGGTGCTGGCCGCCGTCCTCGCCTCGGCGATTCCGGCCCGCACCATGTCGCGGATCGCCCCGGCCAAGGGCATGAGCATGGAATGAGTCCCGGACGCACTGCGCGCCGTGGTCCCGATCCTGTCGGGGCCACGGCGCGCAGTGTGCTGTTGAGGCTCAGTCCTCCCAGTCGGTGCAGGTCATCGTTCCGTCCAGCGTTGCCGAACCGACCTCGGTGCCGTCGAAGGTCACGCTCTCGTCGCCGAAGTCCACGCCGCCGGGCTGATCGGTCTTGTAGGGCTTCCCCTGGCCGATCTTGACCATGACGAAGTCCGAGCCCTCGGCCTTGACCAGCGGCGGTTCGTTGTTCGACTTGCCGATGATGTGACGGAGGTTGCCCGGCTCACCGGAGCAGTAGACATCTGTGGGGTGGATCGTGATCGTCTTCGCACCGGTATCGAGGGTCAGCTTCGAGTCCTCGGCTTCGTCCGCGGGCTCGGAGGCCTCCGCGGTTTCGGACTCATCGTCGGCGTCCTCGGCGTCTTCGGAACCGTCCTCGGACTCGGCCTGTTCACTCTGATCGACCGTCTCCGCGCCCTGAGCGTCCTCGGTTGCGGGCTGCTCGGCTTCATCGGAGCCGGAGCACCCGCTGAGAGCGAGGAGTCCGGCAATGGCAATGGTGGGGATCGTTCTGGTGCGCATGTCTCCATTATCGGCGAGCAGTGGGGCCGCAGACGGCGAAAACCGGTTACGACGAACGTGTGATTGTGCACAAAGCAGATTGCCGGCTCAGACAGTGGGACCCGTCGGTCGGGATGTGGGATTCGCGGGGTTTTCCGCGTGGGTGAGGGGCGGGAGTCGCGGCTCGCGGGTGCGGGGCCGCGTGAGGTCACTTCCGTGGATTCGACTTCGCCGCCTCGCGGGCCCGGCGATCGGAGGCGACATCGTCGACGATGACAGCGATATGGCGCAGGCTGGTGATGAGCGCGCCGTACAGCGGCCAGGACCGGGAGGGCAGCTCACCTTGAGCCAGACGGGTCGAGAGCTCGTCGAGGCGTGCGTGGATCGGCTCGACATCGGCGTCGGGGTCGGCGACGGCCTGTCCCGCGTCGGCGGCGATATCGGCCCATTCGGCGCGGAAGCGGTCGTCCCACCGGCCCTCGTCGTAGGAGGCCTCGGACAGGGTGCGGGTGAGATTGCGCAGATGGGAGATGCCCTCGTCGACGCGTTCGAGGATGTCCTCGTAGCCGACCTTCGCCGAGGAGGAGATGGTGGTCGAATGCGGCCCGGCCCGGCGCGTGCCGAGGTAGCCGCGGGGATTGGCCCGACGGCTCTCCCGGGCGAAGCGCACCGAGGCCCATGCGGAGTTGAGCTCCCGACTCATCGACAGGGTCTCCTGCAGCCAGCTGTCCGACTCGTCGGTGTCCCACGACTCGCGGAACTCCCGGCCCATGCTGCACAGCACGTCTCCCATCCTGCGGTTGATGCTGTCGACGTATCTGGCCGCCTGCTGGTCACGCAGGGGCGGAACGACGATGAGGTTGACGGCCAGACCGATCGCGACGCCGAGGGCGAGTTCGCCGATGCGCTCGCCGAGCAGGGGCTGCTGGCTGTTGAAGCCGCTGCCGAGGATGAAGATCGCGGTCGTGGCGATGGCCACGCCCTCATCCCGGATCCAGCTCAGTCGGGCACCGGCCAGTCCCACGAGCAGCGCCAGGGCGAAGGTCCAGAGGCTGACGCCGAGGAAATTGCCGATGAGGAACGAGATCCCGACCCCGATGGTCGTGGCCACCGTTGTCTGGATGCCGCGCGAGAGGGAGCGGTGGACCGTGGCGTGGACGGTCAGCAGCGCCGTCCACGGCGCGAGGAACGGCATCTGCGAGTCGAGCACGGACCCCGAGAGCCACCAGGCCGCGGTGGCGGCGATGACGGACTTGCCGATCTGCATCAGGTCGGTGGTGACCTCGGGGTCGCGCATCCAGGCGCGCAGACGTGGTATCGGCTGATCGGGCACGCGGGCTCCTCCTGAGTCGGAATCGGTCAGGCGATCAGCCTATCTGCCCCCTCACCGGGTGGGAAGGTGCCTCAGGCGCGGTGCCGGTCGATGGCCCTGCGCAGACGCTCCAGCCCCTCGTCGATGCGTTCGGGGGTGTTCGAGGCGAAGCACAGGCGCAGGTCGTTGGTGAAGCTGCCGCCGGGGGAGAAGGCCGGGCCCGGAATGTAGGCGACGCCCTCTTCCAGGGCGGTGGGCAGCAGCTGCTCGGTGTTGAGCGTCTCGTCGTCGAAGGTCACCCACAGAAAGAATCCGCCGTCCGGGTCGGTGGCCCTCAGCTCGCCGGGGAAGTGGCGTTCGAGACCCGCCGACATCGTCAGCTTCCGCTCCCGGTAGGCCTCGCGCAGGACCTCGACGTGGGACTCGGCGCCGCCTTCGGACAGCCATTGGGCGACGAGGTGCTGGTTGGGCACGGGTGCGCAGGTGTCCATCGTCTGCTTGGCGTTGACGGCGAGGTCGCGGACCTCGGGGTCGACGTCGATCCAGCCCAGTCGCAGGCCGGGGGCGACGAACTTCGAGAAAGTGCGGACACCGAAGATGAGGGGGTCGTTCGGGCTGAGGTCGCTGAGCGCCGGCAGGGACTCGCCCGAGAAGCGCAGCATGCCGTAGGGGTTGTCCTCGATGATGACCGAACGGTGGCGGTGGGCGAAGGACAGCAGCCGTTCGCGCCGCGGCAGGGACATCGTCACCCCGGCCGGGTTCTGGAACGTCGGGATCGTGTAGATGACCTTCGGCGGCCTGCCGGTGCGAGCCGTGTGCTCCTCGAGCACCTCGACCTGCATGCCCTCATCGTCGACGGGGACCTCGAGGATGTCGGCTTCGTAGCTCATGGCCGTGGCCGAGCCGTTGGTGTAGGTGGGCGACTCGCAGGCGACGAGGTCGCCGGGGCTGACGAAGAGCTTGAACCCGAGGTCGAGGCCCTGCATCCCCCCGGAGGTGATGAGCAGGCGGTCGAGGTTGCCCTTCTGTTCGGCCGGGATCTGGTCCGTGGCCGACAGATAGTCGTGGAGGGCCTCGAGCAGGATCGGCTCGCCCTTGGTCTCCCCGTAGGTGAAGTTCGAAGGGTCGAAGACCTCTCCGGCGATGCGTCCGAAGTCCTTGGCCGGCAGCATGTCCGGGGCGGGCGCGCCCATACCGAACTTGACGATGTCGTGGTCGTAGGCGGCCAGCAGTGTGGTGGAGGCGTCGATGACGGATCCGACGAGCTGGTCGGCACGGCTGGCGAACGGCAGCGAGGGGCTCTGCGCGGAATTCGTGGCCGGATTCGTTGAGGTGGTGGACATGAGCAACCTCCTACGAGCGGTGATGCCCTGAAGTCGACTGCTCCGGCGACGTTCAGAAGGCTCCTGCCCGAACGACGGAATACGTGGGTGACCTCAGCATAAGCCCGCTGATCTCGGCGAACAAGGACTGGACGGATGAGCCTCGGCGGGCGAGGACGGGGCGGGTCACCTCGGCGCGCAGGCGGGGGTCGCTTCGGCGCGCAGGCGGGGGTCGCCTCGGCGGACGGATTCGGACCGGCGTTCGCCCGCTGACGGCTG
>Ga0209487_1001619_pt1 | contig 18848 bp, 18 predicted proteins | sample Poulit2012_FD_187524 | JGI IMG/M metagenome (GOLD analysis project Ga0209487, IMG submission 187524) | Agricultural soil microbial communities from Georgia to study Nitrogen management - Poultry litter 2012 (SPAdes) (version 2) | ecosystem: Environmental > Terrestrial > Soil > Agricultural land...
CCGGCAGCCAACGCTACGGCCAGGTAGATCAGCGGATGCGAGTTTGCGCCGGGGAGCGGCCCTACGACAGCCGCAGCGGTCAGGGCCGCGACGGCCCCGCCGGCCGGACCGGTGAGGAGCGCGCCCACCACCACTACGAGGTAACCCACCTGCATCAGCGTCCCGGCACTCACGCCGAAGTGCTGGAGGAGGGCGAAGGCGAGCAACAGCAAGGCGCACAGCAGCCAGCGGAACACATTCCTGCTGCTTTTCGCCTCCCGGAGCACGTCGCGTGCCCCCTTCATCTCCGGGCCATTCTTCCCGGCGGGTACCGCGACTGCCCGACTGTCCTCGATCCTCGTGCTGTCCACCTGAACTCCAATCCAATACTGAATGCAGGATCCCGTTTTCAGGCGTCGGCTGCTGTTGATTTCTCCTCGTTGCCCGCAATAGTGAAAAAGTACGCCTGGAGTGGCACTTTCGCCGTTTTGCCCTGTAGACGGCCCGACAGTCAACCGCTCACTTCCGGGCCTAAAGTTGGTGCACCCCCGACCAGCTGCCCCCGAGTAATGGCCAATGCCAGTACCCCTACGGGTACTTGCAGGAGGAGCGATGATCGAACCGAAGCAGAGCATTAACCCGCCGGACGATGCGAACGCCTTCTATGCGGATGTCCTCGAGGTACTGAACGACTCACAGGTCAATTACATGGTGGCCGGCTCTTTTGCCTCCTACACCTACACCGGCCGCGTTCCCGACACGAAGGATCTCGACGTCTTCCTGTGCCCGGAGGAGGTCGATGACGCACTGGAGGCACTCAAGGATGCGGGCTACGAGACCGAACTGACCTACGGGTACTGGATCGCCAAGGCCTGGCGCGGCAATAATTTCGTGGACCTGATATTCCGGGCTGCCTCGGGACTGTGGGAGGTCGAGCCGGAGTGGCTGGCGCGTGCCGTCCCGGTGACGATGTGGGGTGTCGACACCCAGGTGGTGGCGCCCGAGGAGCTCATCTGGTCGAAGGCGGGCCTCATGGATCGGGAGCGGTACGACGGCAACAACGTGCTGCACCTGCTTCAGGCCGAGGCAACCGAACTCGACTGGCCACGCCTCCTCGAGCTCGCCGGGGACGACTGGCCCTTGCTGCTGAGCCACCTGACCCTCTTCGGCTACGTCTACCCCGACCTGGCCTCGCTGATTCCCAAGGACCTGATAGCGCGGCTCGCGCTGCGCCTGGTGAACCAGCAGGCGGCAGATTCGCCCTTCAACCAGGGTGCGTCCAACGGCACGCCGCTGTGCCGCGGTACCCTCATCTCCAACAAGCAGTACCTCGAGGATGTCGAGGAGATGGGCTACGCCGACGCCCGGCTAGCGCCCTGGGGAAGGCTCTCCAGGGAGCAGCTGGCCCCCTGGGTGCAGGCGGTGAAGAGGGGCGACACCTGAGCCCCCGGCACCGCGCCTGCGCGCGGACGACTGCCCCGGCTCCCCGTGCTTCACGATCTATTGAAGTCGGGGCAGTACGTCCTATATATTGGTGAGTCGCTTGGGTCGTTAGCTCAGTCGGTAGAGCAGCTGACTCTTAATCAGCGGGTCGTAGGTTCGAGTCCTACACGACCCACCAAGCAATCCCGCCAGGGACGAGAGGAATGAACCTCTCCCCTGGCGGGATTATTCATTCCCTACTACCCTCCCTACTATCACTCGAAAATGGCACTGTCACAGCCCGTACTGCTCCCGCGCGATATCGCCCAGGCCAGCCTCATCAAGCGCACTGAGCGGCGCGAGGAAGGTTACGCGAATGACGCCCGGGTCGCGCCCGATCTCGATGCCGCCGTTGATGGTGGCGCGATTGCGGACCTCTGCCTCACTCACGCCAAGCAGCCTGGCGGCACGGCCCAGGCCGTTCTCGATGGCGATATTCAGGTTGGTACCGGTGCCAATGACGGAGATGGGCGCCGCCTCCTCGAGTTCTCCGACACCCCACTCCCGGGCAAGGCGCTCGGCGCGCGTACGCTCCTCGGCGCTGAACGGACGCGCGAGGGCGGGCAGGTCTTCGACGAGCGGGAAGATGACCGGACCCTCGAGTGTGCGGCCCTTCAGGACCGACACCCGCAAGGTGACACTCCCGGCGACGTCCATCGTGTGGCCGGCGATTTCACCGTCGCCCTGGCCAGCGTGCATGTCCCCCATGTAGATTCCGGCCCCGGGAACCTTTACGGGTGCGACGACGACGGCGCCGGCCCGCACCGAGTTCACGTCCAGGTGGCCGTCGGTGCGGTGTTCCTCGAGCTCCTGGGCCGTAATCGCATCCTGGTGCGGAGCGCCTACGAGAGCCGCACCGAAGTCGCCGGCGTTATGGGAGTCCGGCATGCGGATCGACGGGGCAGTTCCAAGCTGACCCAGGAAGGGGCGCATTCTCACCAACACCCCTGCCATGTCGCCCAGCGCGTAGTTGAGGATGGAGTGCTGGACGGAGGCATCGGGAAGGGCAGAGAATTCCTCTGCCCTCTCAGCAATTCTCCTCGCCGCAGCCTCGGGAACCGTGACGCCCACCCGGCGATTCTCGTCGAACACGACCGTGTAACCGTGTACTACCTGGAAAGGCGTAACCGGATTGCCGCAATCCGCGCACACGACCGACTGTTGCCCGACCCCCTGGACGCGCGTCTCCGGATTCAGGGTGTCGCACTCCGGGCACCTGGCCGCCACGTACGGGTCGCCCAGGAAGTGCCCCGCAGGTGAGGTGTCGTGACCGGAAGCGGTTGCCAGCGACGTGACGGTGATGTCGCGAATGCGGATGGCCACGGCGTCCCCGACCTGTGCCCCCTCGACGTACACGGGTTTCGTTACCTCGTGTCCACCCCGGATCCGCGGAGTGATCATTGGACCCCAGCAGCCTGGCGCCGTGTTGGCGACGATTGTTGCGCCATCAACTACGGGACCGAGCATCGGCTCGTTGGGATCGAGCAGACCGTTGGTGAACTCCTGGACTACAAGGCTGCGCTTCGGACGGGTGCGTTCAGGTGCGATAGTCACGATGGACTCCTTCAACATCCCGTCGCGGGATTAGCCGCGACCGGCCCGAATCTTGCGACCGCTTCACAGCGGTCTCCTGTTGTGGAATCTCCATCGTAGCAAGCTAGAGGCCTGGCGGCCACAAAGCCATCTCCCGCTCGAGCAGCCGCCGCTTGCGCTCCACGCCCCAGCGGTACCCCGAGATGCTGCAGTCGCTGGGCAATACCCTGTGGCAGGGGATGACTCAGTTTCCCATGCTCTGCTAACAGAGGTAAAAATTGAGCGCTCCTGCTCAATTGCCTAAGATGAGGCAATAATGAGCCCCCTGATCCTTGACCGCATCGAGGCCGGCCTCGCCCACCTCGAAACTGCCGACGGACGCACCATCGTCCTGCCCGGGGAGTGGCTTCCGCCCGGAACGCGCGAAGGTGACGTCCTGACTGCCTCCAGCCAGGCCATGGACGCGCAAACGCGGGTGATCCTGGAGCGCGACCTGACCGCCACGCACAGGCGACGCGAAGAGCTGGAGGAGTTGCGGGAAGGTCTTACCAGGGGACCCGAGGGAGACCTGGATCTGTGAGGGCCTCCCTGCGGCGCACGGCGGCGGCGCTCCTCCTGCTCCTGGCAAGTACCTTCGCGCTGGCACTCGAACTGATCGTGCTGGACGTGGGGCAGGGCCTCAGCGTCGTGATCAGGAGTCCCAGCGGGCAGAGCGTCCTCTACGACGCCGGGCCCGGCTCGGCAAACGTCGCCAGTCAGCTGCGTGAGCTGGGAGTCGAAGCGCTCGATCTCGTCATTGCCAGTCACGCCCACGCCGACCACATCGGCGGAATGGAAGAGGTCATCCGCGCCTTCGAGCCTCGCCTCTACATGGATAACGCCATTCCGCACAGCACGCTCACCTACGAGCGGACGTTGCGGGCAGTGGAGGCGGTTGGCTCTGCCCTGCTCGAACCGGTGAGGCGCACGATCCGACTTGGTGACGTGCGCCTGGAAATCCTGCCGCCAACAGGTAAGCCGGAGCTGGGCCAGAACAACAACAGCATTGGCGTTCGCGTCAGTTACGGCGATTTCCACGCCTTGCTTCCCGGAGACGCGGAGGGTCCCCAGTGGGAGTGGTGGCGGGAGCAGCACCCCGACCTCCTTGCACCCGTCGACCTGCACGTCGCCAGCCATCACGGCAGCAGGGCAGGCGATACCGGGGATGCGATCGGGCTCCTCACACCCCACACGGTGGCAATCAGCGTGGGCACGGACAACCCGTACGGACATCCGCACGATGCGGCGATGGCCCTCTACGGCACCGCTTACATCGTCCGCACCGATACTGACGGCCGGGTCAGGGTACGGGTCGAGCCGGAAGGCGGCGTACTGGTCGAGGCAGAGAGAAACACCGGAGAAACCCTCGCCGCAGGTCCGCGCCAGCCGGCGGCGGATCGGACAGTGAACACCGGTTCCTCCTGCATCGACCTCAACAGGGCGCAGGCGCCCGAACTGGAGAGCATTCGCCACATTGGCCCTGAAAGGGCGGGCAGCATCGTTGCCCTGCGGGCAAAGGCGCCGTTCGCGACGGTTGCCGACCTTGTGAGGATAGACGGGATCGGGGCAGCCAGAATCGCAGAGATCGAGGAGCAGGGCGTCGCCTGCGTTGCAGAAGTGAGCGACCCGTAGCGACGCTGCCTAGCGGGGTTGCGGCTGGGACAGCGAGCGTACGTGGCGCAGCAGCTCGGCCCGCGATATCTCCCCTACGTGGGTGTGCTGCAACTCGCCTTGAGACCCGAAGAAGAGGGTGGTGGGGAGGCCTATTGAGCGCAACTCATCGGCGACCGCGGTTCGCGGGTCGAGGTAGACATCCTCAAGCTGCAGGCCACGCTCCTCGAGGAATTCGACTACTTCCGAGACGGCGCTTCCCTGGTCGACCAGCGCGAAGGTTACCGAGTCCTCGGATCCGGCCACGTCCAGCATCATCGGGGTTTCCCGTTGGCACGGCGGGCACCAGGGCGCCCACAGGTTCACCACGATAGGTTGGCCGCCGGCAATCTGGGCCAGCTGCGTTTCCTGGTTGGCCATCGTGAAAATCCGGGTATCCGGCAGGCTCACGTCAGCGGTCGCAACCGGCGTGAGCAGGAGCAGAGACCCGCCCCAGACTGCGCCACCCACTGCAGCTACACTCAGTTGCTGGCTTATCACCGCGCGCCGGCCCGCCGGCCAGAGGACCGTGTAGACCGCGGCGACGGCGAAACCCCACCAGGGTGAGAAGCCACCCTGCCAGACGAAGAGAATGGTCAGCGGCTCCTGCAGGTAGACGCTCAGGTTCTCGATAACGAATCCGAGACGGGCGCCCAGAATGAACAGGATCAGGCCCGTCCAGGCCCAGTCGGTCAGGCTGTCGTCCCGCCGGCCGCGTATCTGGGCCGCCACCAGGAAAGCCACAGCGCCCAGGATCGCGACAAAGCGGGGCGTCGAGAGTACGAGCGGACCTAGTTCGATAGCGGCCATGAGATTACGACTTCTACCACGTGCCGGTTCTGCCGGCAGTTGCGCCTATGCCCGGGATCATAGCGTGCCCTTATATCGGTGGCACGGCGCCAGGGTCGTGAAAGGCCGTCGCCCGGTTCAGGTAACCGAGCGCGTGTTGCTGCTCTGGCAGGAGGAAACGCGAGTTCCTGACCAGTCTGTGGAGCGGGATACGACCGAGCGGCGATTCGACCGGCACGCGCAGCAGGGCCCCGGCCGCCACGTCATGTTCGACGAAGGAGCCGATGGTGATGCCGATACCGAGGCCGTCCAAGACCGCACTGCGCACCGCAGCCGGCCCGCTCACCTCAAGCAGCCTGCCGGGGGGAACATCGTGCGTCGACAGGAGCTGCTGCGCCGCCTTGTAGATGGCAGAGGCACTCGATGGAAGCACCAGCGCCTCCCCCCGCAACACCTCTGGCGACAGAACCTGCTCCTTGCCCAGCGGGTCCTCGGGTCGCACGAGAAAGACCAGCTCCTGGGTGCCGACCTCCTGGCTTTCCAGCCCGCTGATGTCCCCCGGATCACCAAGGATGTAAGCCGCCTCGAGCGAACCGGAGTGCAGGCCGTTCATCAGGTCCGGCGTGTAGCCCTCCATGAGGTGCATGCGCAACAGGTGGCCCTCGTCGCCGTACGACTTTGCCGCGCGCAATAGCGGCCCCGTGAGGCGCGTGATGAGGTGGTGGCTAAGGCCCACGTGCACCCTGGTGTACTCCGGCGTGACCTTTCCCGCCAGGACATCCCGTGCGCGGGTGAGCGCCTCGCTCACGTTGCAGGCGTAGGGGAGCAACGCCCTTCCACGCGGAGTGAGCGTCACCCCATGGCCACGCCGCTCGTAGAGGACGTGTCCACTGGACTCTTCGAGGAGGCGCAGGTGCCGGCTTACGGCCGGCTGGCTTATGCCCAGCAAACGGGCTGCAGCGCTGACGCTGCCCTCGCTGGCGACGATGCAGAAGGAGTGCAGATGCTCGGCGTTCACGGATGCTCCCTTCGAGTCGGCGGGCCGACACTTATAACTATATCTTATGGTACTTCGCTGCAGGCTACTCGCCGGTTGGCTTAATGAACGTAGAATCCCGCGTGAAAGGGTTCCGCAACTGATGAATAAACTGATGAAGTCCCCCACAATACGTTGGGCCGCGATCGCGCTCGTAGTCGTGGCCGTGGCCCTGGGCGCGTTCCTGGCGGGTCGTTCCACCGGCGGCCAGTCCGTACAGGCTCAGCAGGAGCAGACGACCACCAGTTCGGCCCCCGGGCCGCTTGGTGATCAGGCGCGCCGCGAGGAAGGCGACATCTTCGCGCTGGGCGACCCCGATGCACCCATCTCGATGGTCGTCTACTCCGACTACCGCTGCCCGTTCTGCGCACGGTACAGCAACGTGAGCGAGCCCGTGATCATCGAACGGTTTGTCGAGAGCGGCCAGGTCCGCATGGAGTGGCGGGACTTCCCGGTCTTCGGCGACGCCTCCATGCTGGGTGCCCGGGCGGGCCGGGCTGCCGCCGAGCAGGGCCTATTCTGGGAGTTCAACGAGGCCGTATTCGCCGCAGCCCCCAGCAACGCCCACCACGACCTCACCCCTGAAAAGCTTCTGGGGTTCGCCGAGCAGGTCGGGGTACCTGACCTCGAGAAGTTCGAGGAGCAGATGCTCAGTGAGGACTTTGACGAGGAGATCGCTTCCGACATGCTCCAGGGCCGCATGCTGGGCATATCGGGCACACCCTCGTTCGTCATTGGCGGTTACGCGCTCGTCGGAGCGCAGCCGACTGAAGTCTTCATCGACGTGATCGAGCAAACCCTGGCCGAGGTTCAATGATCGACATAGGGCTCGCCGGGGCCTTTCTGGGCGGCCTGTTCGCGCTGGTGAGCCCCTGCTCGGCCCTGTTGCTGCCATCGTTCTTCGCCTACGCCTTCGGGGGCGTCGGCAAGCTGGTGGCCCGCACCGGCCTTTTCTACGTTGGCCTGGCTCTCGTGCTCATCCCGCTGGGCGCGGGCGTCGGCGCCCTCGGCACACTGGTGACGCAGTACCGGGGTGCCGTGACGACCGCCGGGGGCGTGCTCCTCATCGCCTTCGGGCTGGCTGCGATCCTGGGTCTGGGCTTCTCGATCCTGCCCTCTGCCAGCACGGCACGTGCCTCCTCGGGCAAGGGGTGGCCTTCGGTCATCTTCCTGGGCGCCGTCTACGGCCTGGCAGGATTCTGCTCGGGACCGCTCCTCGGTGCCGTGCTCACCTTCGCTATGACGGGCGGGAGCCCCGCCTACGGCGGCCTGCTGATGGCCTTCTACGGCCTGGGGATGGCCGTCCCACTCTTCGTTCTCGCGCTCCTGTGGGACCGCCTCGAACTGGGCAAGAAGCAGTGGCTCCGGGGCAGAGAACTGCGCCTTGGCCCCCTGCGCACCCACTCCACCTCCCTGATCTCGGGCCTGGTGTTCATCGCCATAGGTGTCCTGTTCATCACCACCGAGGGCACGGCCAACCTGGGCGGAATCATGGGCGTCGAGGCCCAGTTCCAGCTTCAGGCGTGGGCTTCGAACGTCGCGGAACACATTCCCGATTTCGTCCTGCCGCTGATGGTGTTCCTGCTGCTGGTTCCCGTGCTGCTCCGGTTCCTCCGGGGTGCGCGGCGGCGCGAGGTTAGCCAGGAGTAGCGCAACAAAAGGCGGCTACCGTGCATCGTGGCGGTGGCCGAATCAAAAAAATGGGGGACGTTTGACCCTCAATTCCTCCTGTTGCGCAAGTACAGACTGGGCGCAACAGGAGGAACTGCATATGCCAGCACTTTCACGCCACGGTGTATTGGTCGTACTGGTCATCTCGCTCCTTGTTGCGCTCGAAGTCTGGGCACTCAACAGCCGATTGATCGGTGCACTTACGTTCGATTGGGCAGGTGGCAAATCGGCCAGGGAATTTGCGCTGCTGCTCGATCTCTACGTCGTCATACCGGCAGCAATTCTTGCCACCTCCTTTATCCTGCTGAGGCGCCGAAACGACCTGAGGCAACGCTGCCTGGCGGCAGGTCGTGGCGTTTCAGCGATTGTCAGGCGTTTCGGCTGGCTTGCCCTCGTTCCACTTGCCCTCTGGCTGCGCGGAACAGAACTCGGTACGGCGGCGCTGGTCATCCTGATTGCAATTGAGGTTCTACTTGCGCTGGTGCTCGTTTCGCGCCTGTCTGCAATCGCAAGGCATGCGGGCGTCGCAAGGCGAGCGGGCCACAGCACCAGCACGGCGCTTCAGGCAGCGGCGATCCGCTCATTCGGCGGCGGGAAGCAATCCTTCATCGTGCGCGTCGCGATCGCCGAGCTGACCCTCCTGTACTCAGGGGCACTGGGCTGGGCTTTCGCTCACCGTACCCGCGGAATTGAGTTCACGAACCGCCGGCGGAGCGACGACACCTTCTGGATAGCAGCGGCCGTAATGATCGTCCTTGAGGCCATTCCGGTACATGTCCTCGTCCACAATTACAGCCCGGTCGCAGCCTGGATCCTCACCATCCTGAGCGCTTACTCCCTGCTGTGGGTGGTGGGCGACCTTTTCGCCCGGCGGAACCGCCCGCACCTCCTGCATGACGGTCTGTTGCGGCTCAACCACGGTCTGCGCCAGGAAGTTGTGGTCAGTCTCGATCAGATTGAGGTTGTAAAAGAGGCTGACGCCCAGGCAGTGGCGCAGACAGGCGCCGTTCTTGGCGAGAACGCGAATCTCGTTATCGAACTAGCTGAGGAAGTCGCCGTGTACGGCTGGTTCGGGACGATGAGCAAGGCGAGGGTGATCGTACTGTCTGTAGACGAGCCCGACCGGTTCCTGCAGGCGATCGGCAAGGAACCGCGGAAAACCCATTCCTGATCGGCCTAACGCATCAGTCGCTCGAGTACCGTGGCCACGTTTGACTTCAGCTCGGCATGCCTGCTCGCGTCGAACGGTGCGGACATCCTCTGCAGGGGAAGGGCCGGCGCGCATTCGCGTCGCCGGCCCTGACTCCGGAAAGAGTTCCGGAATTTCCTTGTGAAGCTGTTCTAAGCCGCCTCGAACAGGGTTTCGCCGAGAATCTCCTTGCTCCTGTAAGCCTGGCTGCCCAGATGCTGTGCCACGTACTCCTCTGCCGCCCCGGGCTCGATTCCATAGTAGGTTTCGATCTCCTTGGCGAACAGGCGGCCCTCGCTCGCCAGCAGCTCATCCAGCGGCAGCAGCGCCCGGGTACGGACAGTGGCGTCCTCGCCCATGACACGCTGTAGGGTGTCGGCGTACTGCTGCAGCGGCCGCATGCCCACGACCCGCTCCCCGCGGCCATCATCATCGACGAAGACCAGCGTGGGAAAGCCCCGCACGCCCAGTTCGCGGGCGAAAGCAATGTCGCGGTTCAGGAGCTCCTCACCACGCTCTGACAGGGCCTCCTCTACAACCGCCTCACCGTTCAGGCCCAGGTCATTCACCAGCTCGGTCAGGACTTCGCGGTCCGCGATGTTGCGGTCGAAGGCGAAGACCGCCTCGCGTGCCTTGCGCAGGAACCGCCCGGCAAGCTCCGCATCCTGCTCCTGGATGACCAGGAAAACCTTGGATGGCGGGAACGAGGAGGAGAGAGGATCGCGCACCCAGACGGATCCGTCGATGGGCATCCGCGACGCCTCGCCGACCTCGCGCCAGTGCCCGGCGACGTCGGCAGCCTTGCCGATTCCGTTCGCCCGGTCGGCGAAGCCGTCCCAGCCGGGCAGGAGGCCGCCCATGACCGTCTTCACATTGACATGTCGCCCGTACTCGTGCCCGAAGCGGCGCAGTACCGGCTCGATCGCCCAGCAGTGGGAGCATATGGGGTCGGTAACGTAGTAGACGTCGACCTTCTTTGCCGGCTGCAGGACCTGGATGGGCTGCGCCTGGCTCTCGGCAGCATCGGCCGCCGGCCCGCATACGCCCGTTTCAACATCGCAAATCATGGCACTCAGGCCTTCATACTGTTCACTCACGTATTCGAAACTCCTCCTGCCGCGCTGTCGCCGGCAGTCGCCACAATGCAGGCGCGACTGCTGGCACTATAAAAAATCATGTTACTTCCGTCAAGTAAGTATATGTGGCGGGTGCAAGCCCAGGGGTGGCGCGGCCTACCCCTCAGGGCGCTCACCTTCCGCCGGTATGCGCCTGATCACCCGGCAGGGGTTGCCTGCGGCGAAGACGTCTTCGGGGATGTCCCGGGTTACCACACTGCCGGCCCCGATGACGGTGCGGGAACCGATCCTCACGCCGGGGCAAATTATCGCCCCGCCGCCCACCCAGACATCCGAACCGATCTCGATCGGCTTGCCGGACTCCTGCTCACGCCGCAGCAGGGCATCCATCGGGTGGGTCGCCGTGTAGAGCTGGACAGCCGGGCCAAAGAAGCAGTGGTCGCCAATCCGTACTTCACAGACGTCGAGGATGACGCAGTTGAAGTTGAAGAAGACCTTCTCGCCCAGGTGGATGTTCGAGCCGTAGTCACAGTGGAACGGGGGTTGCAGCCAGACGTGTTCTCCGCCCCTTCCGAGCAGCTCCGAAAGTATTCGTCTTCGCTCGACCCCGTCGGATTCCCGGGTGGCATTGAGGTCCTGACACAGGTCCCTGGCGCGCGTTCGCGCCCGGACCAGCTCCGCGTCCATGGGATCGTACGGCTCCCCCGCCAGCATCTTCTCCCGCTCGGTTCTCACTCTCGCTCCAGCCTTCCGGCACACGCCCGTGCCGCGAGTATTGGACTCACAGTCTAACTAGACGACCTCCTCGACCTCCCTGGCGATATAGGTGTCGATCGCGACGAGGAGAGCGAGAACCAGGACCACGAACAGGAGGGCCAGGATTAGCCGCCACGGGGCCGGAAACGCGGTCACAGACAATGGGCGACCGGGTTTCGGCTCATTGGACTCATGACATGCACACTCTTTGGCGTGCGAATCACTGAATATAGTGCGCAGGCAGGGGAACCTGACCCTGCGGGGACGGGGCAGCAATCCAAGTTCGGAGTAGGCAATGGCGCGCAAGCAGATGGATCTCGACATCACCACAGCCGCACTCGACCTGGCGCCCATCAACGTCGCGTTCGTTGACACCGACCTGCGTTATCGCTTCGTCAACCGCATGTTCGAGCTGACGTTCCGGCGTCCCCGTGAGGAGCTCGTGGGAGACACGGTCGAAAACGTGATCGGGCCCAAGAGTTTCGAGAACGTGCGTGATCGGATTGCGAGGGCGCTTGGGGGTGAGGCAGAGGTATTCTCGGCCTGGTATCCCCTGCTTACCGGGGAGCTGCGAAACTTCCGGACCAGCTACATCCCGCTCATGGACGGCGGGGAGGCGAAGGGGTTCTTCGTCTACGCGCGCGACGCCACCGACGAGCTCCTCACCCAACAGTCGCTCCAGGAGAGCGAACGCAAGTACCGGGGTATCTTCTTCAACGCCGCGGTCGGGATGGCCCGCATGGCGCTCGACGGCAGCTGGCTCGATGTCAACGACCGCTTCTGCGAGATCCTGGGTTACGACCGTGAGGAGCTGGTCGGCAAGACCGTCCAGGACCTGACCCATCCCGACGACATCGAGGGCGAATGGAAGCTCATGAGCGACCTCGCCAACGGCGTGGGCGACACCTACGGCATCGACAAGCGCTATCTGCGCCGTGACGGCACGCCTGTGTGGGGCCACCTGACGGTGTCGACCGCCAGGAGCGACGGCGGTGACGCGCTCTACTACGTTTGCGTCGTGGAAGACATCAGCGAACGCAAGGAGGTGGAGCAGAAGCTCCAGGCCCTCAACACCTCCCTGGAAACGCGGGTGGCCGAGAGAACCGCCGAGCTGACCGCCCTCAACCAGGAGCTGGATGCCTTCAACTACAGCGTCTCCCACGACCTGCGGGCGCCTCTGCGCGCCATCGACGGCTTCAGCCAGGCGATGGAGGAGGATTACGGTCCTCAGCTCGACGAGGGTGCCCGCCACTACCTGGGCAGGATCCGCAACGGCGCCACCCGGATGAGCGACATGATCGAATCCCTGCTGCGCATGTCCCGCCTCACCCGCGGCGAGCTGCACCTCGAGGAGGTCGACCTTAGCGCCATGGCGAACGAGCTGCTTGCCAACCTCCAGCAGGAGGAGCCGGAGCGCCAGCTGGTGGCCACCGTCGCGGACGGCCTCAAAGCGGTGGGGGACGGCCGGCTGCTCAGGGTGGTGATGGCGAACCTCCTGGAGAACGCCTGGAAGTTCACGAGGCAGCGGGAGGAGACGCGCATCGAGGTGGGCTCGGCGCACGACCCGGAAAGCGGCGAAAAATCCTTCTTCGTGCGTGACAATGGCGCCGGTTTCGATCCGAAGTATGCAGACAGGCTGTTCGTGCCGTTCCAGCGGCTGCACTCTGCCGGCGAGTTCGATGGCCAGGGCATAGGACTGGCCACGGTACAGCGCGTCGTTCACCGTCACAACGGCCAGATTTGGGCACAATCGCAGGAGGATGCAGGAGCAACCTTCTACTTCACCATCAGGGCAACCCCGGGCAGGCAGTAGCCCCAGGCGAATCGCCGTCTTCCGGGCGCTGGCCGGACTGGGCGACATGCTGTGCGTCATACCCGCTCTGCGCTCGCTACGCGCCGCCCACCCGCAGGCGCGGATTACGCTTCTGGGCCTGCCGTCGGCCGGCTGGCTGCTGGAGCGCTTCCCCTACCTCATAGACGAACTGCTGCCTTTCCCCGGCTACCCGGGGATCCCCGAGGCGCCGCTCGAACCTCTGCGCCTCGCCAGCTTCATCAGCGAGCACAGCGGGCACTTCGACCTGGTCCTGCAGATGCACGGCAGCGGCCACAGCAGCAACCCCTTCGCCGCACTCCTGAATGCGCCCCAAACGGCCGGCTTCCACCTGCCCGGCGCGTGGACACTTGCCGCCGACAGCTTCTTCCCCTACCCCGCGCACGAGCAGGAGGTCAGGCGCTGGACCACGTTGATGGCTCATCTGGGCTACCCCGACGAAGGCGACCAGCTCGAGTTTCCTGTAACGGAGGCCGAGACCCGCACGGCCAGCCAGCTGGCAGGGGACCATCCATACGTGTGCCTGCACCCGGGAGCGAGCGAGGAGTCGCGACGCTGGCCGGCACAGAAGTTCGCGCAGGTGGGCGACCTGCTCGCGGAACGCGGCTTCCGCGTATTCATCACCGGCTCGCCGGCCGAGCGGGAACTGGCGGCTGCCACAGCCGGCATGATGAACTCTCCGGCGACCAACCTCGCAGGAGAGACGGAGCTTGGCGTGCTTGCGGCGCTTCTGCAGGGCGCCTCGCTGCTCGTCTCGAACGACACAGGCGTCTCCCACCTTGCTGCCGCGGTGAAGGCGCCCTCCGTGGTGATCTTCATGGCCTCTGACCCACTGCGCTGGGCCCCGCTGAATGAGGAGCTGCACCGTGCGGTCGGCAGCGTCCACCCGGTGCACCGGAACGCCTGCGTCCACACTCCGGAACTGACCGGGCACCGCTGCCTCATGGACGGCTGCCGCTCACTGCGCGTCAGCGACGGCGAGGAGTGGCGGCCGCCGGAAGTCGGGGAGGTGGCCGGCGCCGCGCTGGAGTTGCTCGGACGCCGCCAGGCGTCTTAGCTGCTTTTGGGGATTATCGAGATCTTGCCGTCGCCCTCCAGCACCGCCCAGCGCACCTCGTCGAGCCTCTCCAGGCCCTGTTTGCGGATCTCCCCGTACAGCTCGTCGGGAGTCACCCGCTCCTTGCGCATGTTCTTCTCGATAAGCCGGCCGTCGTACGCCAGCACCGACGGGGTGCCCTCGACGGTCTGCTCGATTTTCCGGTTCGAGAAAGTGATGAGCGAGTTCAGGAAAACCAGCGTAAAGAGCGTACCGACGGCCAGGAAGGCATTGGTTACCGAGTAATCCTCCCCCACCACTGCGGTCGCTACCAGCTCGGGGACGAGCAGGAGCGACACGAGCTCCAGCGGCGAGAGCTCCCCGAACTCCCGCTTGCCCATCGCCCGCAACGTCAGCAGAACGAACGCGTAGATCAGGACAACGCGAATGATCGTCTCCACATCTCCCCCTTCTACGGCCAGACGAAGGTGCTCAGGAGAAGCTGCGCAGGGTCACCGTCGCCGCTGCTGGCGAGCAGTCTTCCCTCCGAGCGCCACGGCTTCCTGGCCACCATGCCGATGTGCAACGCACCCACTTCGCCCGGGCCTATTGCCGGCAGGTCAACATGCACGAACTCCTCGCCTATCCGGGACTCCTGCGGCTGGAAGGACACGCTTTCGAAGCCCTGCAGGTAGTCGCGGTTCACGCTCACCCGCACGTCCTCCAGTGCGGTATCTGAGGTGTTGACGATCTCCACGGTTACGGGCGAGCTGACGCCCGAGCGACTGCGGGACTCGAACTGCGTCCTCACGGCGAAAGTGTCAGTTGCCTGGGCCGTCGTCCTGCTGGTGGGCCCCAGCAGGCCAAACGCGGCAGCCACGACAAGCGCCAGCAGCAGGAGCATGACGACTGCCTGGTAGGAATTCAGGATGGGCAGCCGTCTTATCTTGGCCTGTTTGGGTAGCTTCGGAACCTCATCGGGCGGCGTCATCATCTGATCCCCACGAGTTTAGACAGGGCAGGGAGAATTGCGCGTGACGGACTGGCGGTCGCGACCCATACGGGAATGTCTCAGGTGCTACTATTGCAGCAACATGAAATTGCTGCTCACCATCGTGCAGGATGCCGACGTTGGACGCTTGCAGTCGGCGCTAAGCGAGGCTGGCTTCCAGCTGACGAAGCTGGCTTCAACCGGGGGCTTCCTCCGCGAAGGCAACACCACTCTCCTGGTCGGCGTCGAGGACGAAGAGGTCGAAGAAGTGACCGGAATCATCCACGACACCTGCCGCGAACGGACCCGGGTCATCCCAGGGGGCAGCCCGTTTCATGCTCCCGAAGCGACCTTTGCCGGCCCGCCGGTGGAGGTTCCGGTGGGCGGCGCGATCGTCTTCGTCCTGAACGTGGAGTCTTTTCAGAGGCTCTAGAAGGCCCGGTTCAGACGCTCAAGCCGAACCGGCCGCCTTCGGGCAGGGTCACGAGCTCACTGTCGCTGATCTCGATGTAGCCGTGCGCGCGCAACTCCTCCAGGGCCTGCGCGACGGCAGCGGGAGAGTCGTTGCAACGCTCCCCCAGCTCCTCTACCCTGGCCTCGTTACCGAGCAGATTCAGGGTAGCGAACACGCCCTTTGCCGCCATGCTGATGCGGCTGTCATCCAGGACGATATCGCTGCGGCGCATGTTTACGCCCGGGCCAACCTCTTTCCTGTCACTCATGGGTTCACCTTACCCCTCTCCGAAGGCGCTCTTCACGATCTCCTGCGCTTCACCGACGATGCGCTCCAGGTGCTCCTCGTCCCTGAAGCTCTCGGCGTAGATCTTGTAGATGGCCTCGGTCCCTGATGGCCTGGCGGCGAACCAGCCGTTCTCGGTGACCACCTTGAGGCCGCCTATCGGTGCGCCGTTGGCGGGCGCGTGCGTGAGCTTGTCGAGGATGGACTCCCCTGCCAGCTCCCGCGCCTCGACGAGGTCGGGGCTCAGGTTCTTGAGGATGCGCTTCTGGCTGTCGGTCGCCGGCGCCTCGGCCCGCCGGTAGACGGGCGACCCGAACGCCTCCTCCAGCTCCCGGTAGCGCTGGGCGGGATCCTTGCCTGTGACCGCGGTGATCTCGGCCGCCAGCAGGCCCATGATGAAGCCGTCCTTGTCGGTGGTCCACACGGTACCGTCCCTGCGCAGGAAGGACGCCCCGGCGCTCTCCTCGCCGCCAAAGCCGTAACTGCCGTCCAACAGGCCGTCCACGAACCACTTGAAGCCGACCGGGACCTCGCGCAGGTCTCTGCCTATACTCGCGGCCACGCGGTCGATCATCGAGCTGGAGACGAGCGTCTTGCCCACCGCCGCGGTTTCGCTCCATTGCGGCCGGTTGCTGAAGAGGTAGTCGATCGCCACGGCGAGATAGTGGTTGGGGTTCATCAGGCCGGCCGGCGTGATGATCCCGTGGCGATCGAAGTCCGGATCGTTGCCGAAGGCGATGTCGAAGCGGTCCTTCAGACCGATGAGGCTCGCCATAGCGTAGGGCGAGGAGCAGTCCATGCGGATCTTGCCGTCGCCATCGAGCGTCATGAACGCGAAAGTGGGATCGACGACGTCGTTGACCACGGTGAGGTCGAGGCCGTAACGCTCGGCGATAGGCTCCAGGAAGTGGATGCCGGAGCCGCCCATCGGATCGGCGCCAATGCGGATGCCCGCCTCCCTGATCCGCTCCATGTCGATCACGTTGCCCAGATCGTTCACGTACGGCTGCACGAAATCGTGGCGGGTCACGTTCCCGCTGCGCAGCGCCCGCTCGTAAGGGATGCGCTCCACGCTCTCCCAGTCGGCGAGCAGTTCGTTGGCGCGACGCTCGATCCAGGCGGTCTCGTCGGTTCCTGCCGGGCCGCCGTGCGGCGGGTTGTACTTGAAGCCCCCGTCGGCGGGCGGGTTGTGTGAGGGCGTGATTACGATGCCGTCGGCCCTGCTGGAGTTCGCGCGGTTGTGGGTGAGGATGGCGTGCGAAATGACGGGCGTGGGGACGTAGCCTGGCTCGAAGGGGACCCGCACTTGCACGCCGGCGGCAGCGAACACCTCGACTGCGCTGCGTATCGCCGGCTCGGAGAGTGCGTGCGTGTCCATGCCCACGAAGAGCGGCCCGGTGATGCCCTGCTCGCGGCGGTACTCGACGATCGCCTGGCTGGTGGCGACTATGTGCGCCTCGTTGAAGGTTCCCTCCAGTGAGGTGCCCCTGTGCCCGGACGTGCCGAAGGAAACCGCCTGGGAGGCGTCTGCGGGGTCGGGTGTGTCCGTGTAGTACGCGGCGACGAGGCGCGGGACGTTGATCAGGAGTTCCTTGGGGGCCTTCTGGCCTGCCCGGGGATCTGCGCTCATTGGTTAAACCTCCGCCACACCGGCAAAACCGGCTCGATATCAGGTGAAAGTCACCTTATCACCGCTCCGGGCTTCCGGGGCGGGCTGCCTCCCTGCCGGTCGGCGCACCCGGGACTGATTTTCACTTCGCTCCAATTGCTGAGTATACACCTTTATGCACTTCCGTGCGGTTTGGGAGAATATACATGCAGGAGCCGATCGGGAGTACCATCAGGTCAGGAAGGAGGTCCTCAATAGACCAGGACAACCAGACTTCCTATTCGAACTACCCCCGCTCCCAATAGAGGCTCGACCGAGTATCTGACAGCAGGACGCCGGAACCGACTGAGCACAGCGCAGAAAGGGAGCGGGGGCAGTTCATTGCCGTCCCGCTCCCATCGGCTTCCGGGAGACCGGCGAACCAGCCGCGGTCACCCCGGAAGCGGCGATTACTCCCCGTAGGGAACCCAGATGTTCTTCACCTGCGTGGCATGCCGCAGGAACTCACGGCCCTGGCCTTGCACTGGGTCGGTCCAGTCGCGCTGCCGACCGTAATTGACCCAGGTGGCCTTGAGGTTGCCGACCGAGTGCTCCTCGACCGTCCTGCTGCCGGCTGCGCTGCCCTGGTACCAGAGGCAGGCGACGTCGTCGTGCTGGGCGAGCACCTTCGCCAGCTCGTCGCCGGCACCCGTGACGATGTTGATCACGCCGGCGGGCACGTCCGAGGTCTCCAGCACCTGGTAGAAGTCGGTCGCCGGCAGCGGCCATCTGGCAGAGGGCACCGCGATCACGCGGTTGCCCATCGCCACCGCGGGGGCCACGAGCGACACGAGCCCCAGCAGCGGCAGCTCGTCGGGACAAACGATGCCCATCACTCCCCACGGCTCGGGCATGGCCAGCGTTACGTTCCGCAGCGGCGTGTGGTGCACCTGGCCGTCGTACTTGTCGGCCCAGGCGGCATAGGTGAAGAGCCGTTCGACGGAGAGCTCCACCTCGCGCGCGGCGCCCCTGGTGTCGCCCGTCAGGGTGGCGATCCGCTCCTCGAACTCCTGTGACCTGGCAGAGAGATTCTCCGCGAGGTAGTAGAGCACCTGCGCCCGGTTGTGGGCGGTCGCCTTCGACCAGCCTGCCGCCTTGTGCGCCGCCTCGACCGCATTGCGTATGTCCTTGCGGTTGCCCAGGCTGGCCTCACCGGCCACGGTTCCGTTCGCGGTCAGCACCGGGTAGCTGTAGCCGCCGTCGGGCCGCGCCTGCTTGCCGCCTATGTAGAGCTTGGCCGTGCGGTCGATGCCGGGCTTAGTACCGTTCCGCGAGCCGTTGCTGCCGGCCAGCGGCGCCGCGACCGGTTCGAACGGCTGCTCCGGGACTTGCGGCAGGCCCCGCTCGAAGGCGGGCACCAGGTACTCGTACATGCCCTCGCGGCCACCCTCGCGCCCGAAGCC
>Ga0209487_1001620_pt1 | contig 18841 bp, 14 predicted proteins | sample Poulit2012_FD_187524 | JGI IMG/M metagenome (GOLD analysis project Ga0209487, IMG submission 187524) | Agricultural soil microbial communities from Georgia to study Nitrogen management - Poultry litter 2012 (SPAdes) (version 2) | ecosystem: Environmental > Terrestrial > Soil > Agricultural land...
AATTTAAAAGCGGATGCAACAGAAGAAGATATTTTAAAGTTGTGTCAAGAAGCAAAGGAGCATAACTTTTTTTCAGTTTGTGTAAATCCAGCATGGGTTAAGCTCGCGAGTGAAGAATTAAAGACTAGTGAAGTTGCTATATGTACCGTGGTCGGTTTCCCACTAGGCGCATCATCACCAGCGACAAAAGCCTTTGAAACAGAAGAAGCGATCAAAAATGGCGCCACAGAAATTGACATGGTGATCAATATTGGTCAACTTAAAAGTGCAAATTTCGACCAAGTTGAATCAGATATTAAAGCGGTCGTTGGTGCAACACGAGATGATGCACTCGTTAAAGTCATCATTGAAACTAGCTTGCTGAGCGACGAAGAAAAAGTGCAAGCGTGTAAGATAGCCGCTTCAGCCCATGCTGATTTTGTTAAAACATCTACAGGTTTTCAAGATGGTGGGGCTACCGTTGAAGATATTGCTTTAATGAGAAAAACGGTTGGACCAGAGATCGGCGTGAAGGCATCAGGTGGCATTCGTGACCGAGAGACTGCCAAAGCAATGATCGAAGCAGGAGCTAATCGACTTGGCGCAAGTGCAGGTATTCAAATCATAAAAGGCTAAATAATACGAAGCGGAGGGGAGTTGTATTAATGAAAAATCCATCGAAACCAGACATTTCAATTCAAGAAACGGTGTCACACTTTGATGCTAACTTTGATCAGCATCACCCTTTTGTAGAAGGACTAAAAATCGAAAACTGCATCATCTCAGATGTGGACATTGCCGGAGCAGAGTTTATTAACGTTGTGTTCCAAAATGTCACCTTCAAAGATGTTAATTTTGAAAAATTATATTTACGAGATGTCCAGTTTATCAGATGTGATCTCTCCCTTGCTAAATTTGATGAAGCAACAATGCAACGCGTTGAATTCAAACACTGCCAGTTAACCGGATTATCAATGGCTGATGCTCGTCTGCAAAATGTCATGTTTAAAAGTTGTAATCTTCGGCTAGCAGGAATGGGATACTCTGTTCAAAAGTATGTTCAATACACTGAATGTGTTTTGACAGAGGTTGACTTTTACCATAATAAATGGAAGCATATCCTGTTTGAAGATTGTGAATTGACTGGTTCGAACTTATCAAATACCAATCTAAAAGGAATTGATCTTAGCGATTCAACCTTCGATTTCTTGACAGTTAGAATGGAAGACTTAAAAGGTTGTATTGTAAATACGTTCCAAGCACAACAGCTATCAACTTTATTAGGATTAATCATAAAGTAAGCAAATCAAATCTAATCATTAGAAACCAAGTGGCTAAGGCCTTTGTCCTATCGGGTTGCTTGACAATGCCTTTGTTGAGCGATTATACTGAGTATAGACAATGGAGTGCGTAATCGCATTTCACAAAGGTTTTTTTGAGGATATTCAGAGGGGGTTACTCATGAACCGAATCGTCATAGTCGATGATGAACAGTTCGTTAGAAAAGGAATCATTGCTTTGGTAGATTGGGAAAAAATTAATTACCAAGTCGTTGGAGAAGCTAGCAACGGCGAGGATGCCTTAGATTTGATTTTAGAAGAAAAACCAGATGTTGTTTTAACAGACATTCGGATGCCTGTATTTGATGGCTTACAATTGATTCAAAAGATAAAAGAATTGGCTATACGTGTGCCGAAGTTCATTATAATCAGTGGTTATAATGATTTTGAGTATGCTCAAAAAGCAGTGAGACTAGGCGTAACAGACTTCATTTTAAAGCCGGTTGACAAAGATGAAATAGAAAAAACATTTGTTGATTTGACACCCGTTATTGAGAGAGAGCGACTTGAAGAACGAGCCAATCAACGTTTTATTAATTATAGTCTTTATCAGCGTGTATTGCTCGAAGATGGAGAACCTACTTCACAAGAGCTAGCGCTTTTGACTGAGGATATTGATAAGCGGAATGGATATTTGATAGTAGATATTCGTCAAGACCCGATAATGGATAAGGCGGACGAGCTATTAAATCGAGCTGTGGTAGATTTTCTTGGTGATCAATCTGTCTTTATTCACCCTCTTGAAAATGGAGATTTTGGCATTGTATTACAGGAAAAGCATTTACCGCAACAAATCAATGAATTACCGTGGCTTTTATCACGCTTGAAATCACACCTTGAAAAAGAGCTGGATCAGAAAGTTTTTCTGTTTGCTGGCGAAGTGAATTCAGGCTTAGACGGGTTAAAGAGGTCATTTAAAACCGCCGTTAAAGCCAGTGAACGACGATACATTCAATTAGATGATCAGCCACTTATCTATAATGAAGAATTGGAAAAACATCATTCTGAAAATAAACCCTTGGACTTTCAATTAGTGACCAAATTAATGGAGAAAATCGAAGAAAACAAAACCAAAGCGATTAAGGAACAAATTGAGGAATGGGTAGATGAAGTCCAATCGATGGGTGTGTCTACGGATTCTGTGAAAGTGTTTTTATTCCACTTTGAGAAAAAGGTTGAAGCAACAATTTATCAGCTGAGTGATGATGATCAAGAAATTGAATTAGACTCTCTGGTTTTAGCCTATGAGCAAAAACTCACTCTAAATGAATTACAAAAAGAATTAGAGCGCTATGCTTTAGAAGCGGGTAAAATTCTCTGTAAACTGAGTAAAGAAATGTTTAACGGGGAAATTTATCGAGTGAAGCGCTATATTAATAGGAATTATAATGAGAATCTCACATTGAAAAAAATAGCAGCAAAGTTTTATATGAATCCTGTTTATTTGGGTCAACTTTTCAAAAAGACGTATGGGATTTATTTTAAAGATTACCTATTAAATGTCCGGATTGAAAAGGCAAAGCAAATGTTACGTCAAACAGATATGCGTATCTATGAAGTAGCTGAGAAAGTAGGGTTTGGTAGCCCTGATTACTTTGTGACTCAATTTGAAAAGACGGAAGGAAGCACACCGTCGAAGTATCGACAGCGGATTATGAATTAAATAAATGATCAAATATAAATAGAGGTTCTACGTCAAGTAACGTTGGTGAAGAATTTTAGTCGATAAATATTAATTTGTTTTTCACGATACAAAGTAGCTACTAAGTTGCTTTGTATCGTGATTTTTTTGATTTCTTTCAATTGGACTTGGTTCTATCACTTTAAACTTGAAGTGAATCAAGATTCTTTTCTTGTAATTATAAAAAATGCGATAGCCATAAGCGACCCTGCTTAATACCTTAATCTTAAATGAGATTTCTTATATCACTAGAGATAATCAAGTGAGTTCCCTCCTAGGATATTGTTTTAGTCGACTTTCATTCTAGAGGGATACTCACTTGTTTTCTATATGTAAGTTAGAAAATGAGAAAAATACGAACTGCTAAAGCTCATGTGGCTGCACAACAAGAACATAGGAATGCCAAATTAAGTGATCGGAACGCTAGGTGGCGACTCCTTGAAAATAAAGGGCAATTTTCTTCGTGCGATGTATCGCTCACGAAGCCTTCCTTGTCCAGCGGGAAAAGCGAAGACGATGAGACCCCGCAGAGTGACTTTCTCGAGGTCGATGATAACGTCACATCCATGGGACTGCGGTTACTCGTCCCACCGAAGACCTTTTGGGACTGCGGTTACTCGTCCCACCGAAGACCTTTTGTGACGTCATCGACACTAGCACGTCGTGTGCGTCGAAGGCTCAGCGCGAGCCCGCGGAAAGCGTCCACCTAGCGTGGAGATCACGGTGCACTTTCCAACCCCATCGTTCGAATTATCTCCTGATTTATTTCTTTATGAGAAGCAATAACATAAATACAAAAATTGCGTTAATGAGTATTTTCTTACTCACCAACGCTATATATTCTAGAACCTAAATAAAGCCCTATGCTGATTAGCATAGGGCTCTCTTAATGTTTATTTATTTCGGATCATAAATGAAATAATCGAAGTCGGCGTGGCGTCTTTCTCCAGATGTATCTTGAACAGCCATACCAACAAATGCACCTGTGAAGAATCCTCCACCTAAAATGTAGTCGTCAGATAGTTTATATGAAGGAAGGACAGGACCAATTTTCTCCCACTTCTCTCCGTCTAGACTATATGAGTACTGATAATCGTTGTAATCTACTTCAACACGTAAGTATACCGGACTATCATCTTGCGGAAGAACAACTTCTGAACCTTTAATAGGCTGTGAGAAGTCAAGGTTGTCGTGAACCATGATATCTAAAACGCGACCTTTTTCTTCGTGATAAGTGATGTTTAAGTAAGTCCAATTATCAGTGTTGTAATAGTTAACCAATCCAGCAGCTTCTTGATAAGTTTCAGGGTTAAATTCAACCTTTGTTTCAGCTGTAAATTGGAAATCTTGCCAACGACGTGCAACTAGTGCTTGTGTAAAGAGCGATGTTAGTGACTCGCGACCGTAAATACGTAAGTGACCTGGGCGTTTCTTCAGTGAAACGATATCTTCACCAAGTGGAATACGTAATGATTGGAAGTCGAGCGGTAAAGTATCACCGTCAAAATCCTCTTTTACTGGTACTGGATCAAATGGTTGCTCTTCGATATCTGGACCATTGATTTCATCTTTCGGATAGTTTCCATCAACGATGTATGGCCAGCCATCTTTCCATTCAACTTCTTGAATAGCAGTTTCACGTCCAAGTGGGCAATAGCCACGTGGGTCAAGCAATGGATCGGTTACTTTTGGTAAAACGCGTCCTGTTAAGTGAACAAAGAACCACTCGTCTGTATGCGTATGAATAAATGACCCGTGTCCAGCTTTTTGCAACGTAATTCTTGGGTGTGCAAATGATGAAATCAGTGGATTTTCTGGATGAACTTCATACGGTCCTTCAATATTTTTCGAACGTGCTATCGTTGCTTGGTGATCATACTTTGTTCCACCTTCAGCTGTTAGCAAGTAATAATATCCATCAATGTAGTATTGGTGTGATGCTTCGACTAATTTGATGTCTGTACCTTTAAAGATGTTCGTTTTTTCGCCGACTAATTTCTTTTGCTCATGGTCGTATTCCTGCATGATAATTCCATCGAAATTATGATGACCTTCTCGATGATCCCAAAGCATGTTTGTCAAGTACTTTTTGCCTGTGTTTGGATCGTGGAAAAGTGATGGGTCAAATCCTGAGCTATTCAGGCGAATAGGCTCTGACCACTCACCATCGATTGTGTCACATGTTGTTAGGTAGTTCGTTACATCTTTCCAACGACCATCTGTAACCTTAACGTCAGAATAAATTAACCAAAACTGATCATCGTGATACGATAGTTGTGGAGCCCATACACCACCAGAGTTAGGGTTCCCTTTCATATCTAGTAGTGAAACGCGATTCAATGGTCGTGAAACGAGCTTCCAGTTTTTTAAATCTTTCGAATGGTGAATACTGACACCTGGGAACCACTCGAATGTGGATGTTGCAATGTAATAATCTTCACCCGCACGGCAAATACTCGGGTCAGGATTAAACCCTGTTAAAATAGGATTTTGTATTTTCAATTAGATAACCTCCATTATTTCCAAATTTTGAATTTTCCAGCTAGTGCTAATAAGCTGAAGAAGTATAAACAGTTGTCATAGTATCTTCTCTCACCAGTACGCAGTGGGGTTTCCCAAAACTTATTAACGTAATGGTCACTCAAGTCACCCTCTGTAGCAAGTGATGCCATAGCAAGAGATGCTAATAAGCCAATCGGATGGAGAGATTTCTCCTCAAAAGGCTCACCATCAATTTTATAGCGACGGTAGTCTTCAACAGGAATATCTTTGAAGAACTCTTGAACTTTTTCGTTTACTTCTACAGGCGTGTCTGGATCTGCATACCACTCATTATCTAGTCCAACATTCATAACCACTCGGTAGGAATCACTAAAGAAGTGACCAAATCCACGGATGTGATTAGGTGATCCATCATAAAAGGCATATTCAGGAGATAATCCTGTTTCATCGTGTGCGGCTAATCGAATATAAGCTCGGCTAGCTTCAGCAGCTTCTTTCCAAAATGCCCGATCTTCTTCAGCTGCATATTCCGCAAATAACTCATAAAAATGTGGTAGATGATAAGAAGGATCACTAAAATCTACTTCTGGAACGAATTTGATCAGTTTATTATCTGGATCCCACATTGGGTGCCCATCATTATTTTCGCCTTTATGTAGGCAGTCACTCAGAAGTTTTGTGGCTTGCTCTGAGTAATTAAATGGTGCTTCTCGATCACCCCAACGGTTAGAGGCAAAGTATAAAGCCATTGCAAAATACTCTTCTCCGTCAGGTGCAGGACCATGCGCATTTTTCGTACCGTCTAATTGGCAAGACCAAGCGAAGTACCCTGCGTGCAATCCCTCTTCCATATACATGTATTTTTTAGACCATTTCCAAATGCGATCAAAAATGTCTTGTCGATCCATTTGAACAGCCATCATCATTCCATATGATTGTCCTTCTGTTCGAACATCATTGTTTCCGGTATCAACAAGGTAACCCATATCGTCATCTGTTTCGAAGTAAATTTGTGTTTCTGGATATTGATCAGTAAATAAACGATCCCAAGTATCCTGAACTTTTGCATCAACATCTTTCTCGTCAACGCCTAATTCAACAAACAGGTTTCGATATTGACCAGTCTCATAGGCCCCTTTTCTCATGTAACTACCTCCGTTATTTAAATAATATAGTGTAGAACAATAGCCGAAAAATATACTTGAAATACTATCGCTCTATGCAGAGTTCTTAATTAAAGAAACTCCATCAAGACAATGATACAAAAGAAAGCGCTTAAAAGCTAGTGATATCCTTAAAATATAGGAATCAAACCTTATGAATGTTATAATACAAGTAGAATAATTACCATAAAGAGTGAGGACATGGCTTGCAATTCCTATTGAGGATTGCCATAATTATTGTCGTCCCAAGTTAGATAAAAGTCAAAGAAAAATAATTGGGAATGGGTTCGTTTCCCTTAAGAAAAACTTTTGATAATACAAAGTTCAGGAGTGATTTGTTTGAAGAAATTCCTTGTTGTGATTCTATTGAGTTTAACTCTTGTCGGTTGTAGCTATGGTGGTGTCGCTAATCATGACCCAGACACACTCCAAGTGATATTTTTGTCCACTATCCCTGTGAGCTATGATGAAGCATTAGAGGATTATATTCGGGACATCCTTTCAGAAGAAGTAGAGGAAGGTCTGGATGTTGAAGTGACACTGACAATGCCGAATTTTGATCGCCTAACAATTGAAATATTCAATCGAGAAGCAGACATGATCATTGTTGAAGGATGGTTAATCCCTCCTTTATTAGATCCATTAGGATTAGTTCCCCTTGATCAATTTTATGATGATGTCGACCCAGCAGTTAGGTCAACATATATGACTGAGAATGAAGAAGGTACAGATGAACATTTGTTTCTCATTCCATTAAATGAGGGTTCAGGTTTCCATGAATATACAGGCTTTATCTTTGAGGAAGGTTTAGCCGCTGGTGTCGTTTCTTCAACTCCTCATAAAGAAGCAGCATTGAAAATACTAGAAGAATGGTTATAGGAGCGTGAGAAAAAGTGAGTAGTGGCATGAATTACGGTTTTATGTCAACACGATTTTATCGAATCATGCAGTGGATTTGGTGGTTGGCCTATCTGAATTTACTCTGGTTAGGGTTTACAGTATTAGGTCTGGGTTTTTTAGGTATCTTCCCTGCAACGGTAGCATTATATGCTGTTCTGCGTAAGTGGCTAACAAATAAAACAGACATCTCGATCTTTAAGGTGTTTTGGCAAACATTTAAGCAGGATTTTTTGCGAGCAAATATTCTTGGTTATATTCTCGTCGTATTTGGGTTTATCGTTTGGTATAACTATCAGTACTTAAAGATTATTTCAGGTGTAGAGCACACAATTATTTTAATCTTTTGGATTGTTTTCGTTGTTTTATTTGTCTTGTTAGTTATCTTTCTATTCCCAATCTACTCGCATTTTGAATTACCCTTATTACAATATCTTAAAACGACAATTAAAATTGCTCTTTCGAGTCCATTAGCATTGGTAACAGTGGCGATAGGTCTCTGGTTAGCCTTACAGATATTCAGTACAATACCTGGATTAATACCATTTTACTCAATCAGTATTCCGGGTTGGCTAATCATGTGGGCGACCTTACATGCCTTGCGCCGGATAGAGCGAAAAAAAGAGCGCATTGAAAATAATGAAGACTCATTGAAATACAGATGGAAGAGATTAAAGGAAAAGTTTAGTTCTTCTATGGATTGATTGTTTATTAGATGGAAGGGAGCAGAGGCAATTGAAAATCATTTTGCAATCTTTTAATAATTTAAAATTGCGCAACAAGTTTTTAATTGTTTATATTCTGTCAGTACTCGTGCCGATCATTGTCACGAACTCTGCTTTCTTTATCATGATGAACAATCGATTTGTAGAACAGAAAGTAGCAGATATTGAGCTGGTCCTAAATCAAGCGCAACAAGATTTTGCGGATGTCACAGACCAGGCGATTGGACTTGCGACCACATTATATTTAGACGTCAGACTCTATAATTTTTTTGACCGTGACTATGCAAGTCCGATTGAATATATTGAAAATTTTAATCAAGTGATCAGGCAGTACAATATATCAACCCCACTCTATAGTTCAGTGCAAAACGTCACATTTTATACGAATAATCCCACGACCTTAGCTGGGGGTGGAGTCACACATCTTATCGATGAGTGGCCCCACGGAGAGATTGATAGTGAGCATCCCCATGCTTATATTAATGTGAATAACGAGGATAATGAAATTAATCTATCCGTTTATTCATCCCTTGATTATTTTCAGTTATACGATACTTATGACAATTTCATCCAGATCGATATCAACCCTGTTGCTTTAAAGCAGGTATTTAATAACATGACCTTACAAGGGGATTTGTATTTGCTAGATGAGACTGGATCCATTGTTTATTCAAATAGCGAATCTTTCATTTTAGCTGAGGACCAACAACTATTTAATGAAGACGATTTTTCCAACAATAAAATTATACTTAGAAACGCATTGCACGATCGTTTTTTAACGGATTGGGAGATCGTTGCTGTTGTTAACTCATCGGAATACACTAGCGAGCTCATTGAGTCGAGCCAATTGATGATTATACTGAGTTTATTTAATATTCTTTTACCTACCCTCGTGATTGTTTATATATCTAAATCTTTTCATTCGCGACTTGATAGTGTTCTGAGTCATGTGAAAAATATCGAAAAGCATAATTTTGAGGAATATCCACATGTTAAATCAAAGGATGAAATTGGCCAATTAGCTCGGCAAATCAACCGGATGACTCGCCAGATCAATAAGCTATTTAATGAGATTTTCCGAGCAAACATAGAGAAAAAGGATTTAGAGATTAAGGAAAAACAAGCACAACTAAGCGCATTACAGAGTCAAATTAACCCCCATTTTTTATTTAATGCATTAGAGACCATCAGAATGCGCAGTCTAATGAAGGGGGAAAATGAAACAGCTGGTATTATTCAAAATATGGCTGGAATTTTTAGGAACTCCTTAACTTGGGGAAGAGATTGGGTAACCGTTGAAGAAGAAGTTTCGTTGATTAAATCATTTTTAGAGATCCAAGCGTATCGCTTTGGAGATAAACTCAGTTACACTGTTGAGGTAGATCCGGAAATAAAAGAAGTTAAAATACCAAATTTATCGTTTCTTCCTTTTGTCGAAAATGCTAGCATTCATGGGATTGAACCACTTAAAGATTTGGGAACAATCCACATATCAATTTACCGTGAAGATGACTATATAGCGTTTTCTATTACTGATAATGGAGTAGGTATTTCGCCAGAACGTCTGGCGCTCATTGAACAACAACTCGAAAATGAACAAGATATGGGTGACAGTGTGGGAATACAAAATGTTTATTACCGATTAAAGCTCTATTATAAAGATTTATTTGAATTTAAGATTTCAACAGAGGTTAATCAAGGAACAACAGTTATGATCCGTTTACCTATAGAAATTTATCGAATCTAATCAATTTATCTTAAAAGGGTATTCTAAAAATCAAAATGGTTATGACTTTAGTTGGGCAACTTTTTACAATAAATATAAAATCGTGTATAAAAAAAGCATAAGGACAGTGTTTCCACTTAAAAATTTTGATTTAGTTAAATTTTTTTAGCGTTTCATCAAACCTTGTCATGGCGCCTATCTACCTACTTTTTAGCCGTTATTTAAAGTCAACGCCTATATTTTTTAGGGTTCTCTCTTTAGTTTGTACTGGTGATATTCAGGGTTGAAAACGCTATAATGAAAGTGCTTTCAAAAATGAGAGCAAAAACTTTTATCATAAGAAAGGGGTAGTAACGTGTTTAAAAAGAAATCATTATTACTGTTATTACTAGCTGGATTGCTTGTTTTCTTTGTCGCTTGCGGTGACACAGATGAAGATGATACAGCTAGCACTGACGATCCAGACACAGAAGATGTGGCTGACGATCCAGCAGATGATGAAGATGGTGACACAGAAGATGGCTTACCGTATGATACAGAGCCTGAAATGCATTATCACTACTTCGTTGGAGCAAATGGAACTGAAGTAAGCGATACACGTGACACAGAGTTAGGTCAAAAATTCTTCGAGGAAACTGGAGTTAGTTTCCAGATGGAATTCCTAGTAGGAGACCTAATGGAACGATTAGGTACAATGGTAGCTGGAGGAACTTACCCAGATGTAGTTACTCCTGACCACGGTATTGAAATGATGCTAGATGCTAGCGCATTCATTCCATTGAATGAGTTACTTGAAGAGCATGGGCCAAACCTTTTAGAAGTATATGGCGATAATATCGACAGCTTCACAATGACTGATGGAAATATTTATTATCTTCCATTCGGTATCGAAGTTGGGGAGTATGTGCCTGATCCAAACATTAACCAAGGTGCATTCTGGATTCAAAGAGATGTTCTAATCCAAAATGATTTCCCAGAGCTTCATGGAATCGAAGAATACTTCGATTTAATTACAGCCTATGCTGATGAGAACCCAGAGATTGATGGAGCATCTACTATTCCATTCACGGGATTAACTTATGATACTAACTGGTTTACTTTCTCGAACATTCCAAACCACTTAGCAGGTTATCCTAACGACGGTGACGTTCAAGTTGATATGGATACTCATGAAGTAGATGTTTATGGAGACTCAGATGCAGCATATGAGTTCTTGAAGAAATTAAGCGAATTAAACGCCGATGGCTATGTCGATCGTGAAATGTTTGTAAGTAACATGGACGATTTCCTAGCTAAAGTTTCATCTGGACGTGTTCTAGGTTTCTTCGCTTATGGATGGCAATTCGGTGAAGCACGTAACGCTTTAGAAGATGCAGGAAACCCAGAGCGTGAATTTGTACCACTTCCAATTGTTTTAGATGATTCTGTTCCGTACGATCAGTATCTTGACCCACCTGCATTCGTACAGAACCGTGGTTTAGGTATTACTGTTAATGCTGAAAACCCAGAAAGAATTATTCAATTCATTGACAACCTAGTTAGAGAAGAAAATCAAAAACTTGTCAAATGGGGAGAAGATGGAAGACACCATAGTACACATGATGATGGTACTTACTATCGAACTGAAGAACAAGTTGAGCTTATGAAAGATCAAGACGAGCGAGAAGCTTTCGGTATGACAGCATTTGAGTGGAACTGGCCAGTACTCAGCGGAACTATGTCTGATGGCAACTCGTTTAACCCAAGTGGTCAGCCAGAAGTTGCGGCACTTGAATATGATGAGGATGATTGGGAAGTTCTAGATGCTTATGGCGTCGAGACTTACTCACAGCTATTTGCTCAGCCAGACGAACGTCCTTGGTTCCCTGCTTGGAGTGCGAATATCCCTGACGGTTCAGAACCGAGTCTTTACGAAACTAGAGCGGAAGAGCTTACACAAGAGTACTATCCACGGTTAGTGATGGCTGCTCCAGGAGACTTCGATGCTCTATGGGATGAGTTTGTTGAAGCGTATCGTTCAGTAGATCACCTAGACATTTATCTAGATTTCTATAATGAAACGATTCAGCAACGTCTAGAAGGCAACTGGCAGTTCGAATATTTCGATTAAATTGACGACCTTAAGGCTATGGCAAGCACAAGCTTGCCATAGGCCTTATTTTAAAGTCTTATTTTTAAACAAGGAGAAATTCTATTTTTTTGTAACCAAAAGTCTATTTGAAATCATTAATTTGGAAAAATAGACACTCGTACAACATAGGATTTACTCAATTTATCGTGCAAAAGAGATAGTCACCTTAGAGACGAATAGGCAACAGATAGAAGTCACGATCGAGCTAATCTAATGGATAGATTACTAGCTGCCTTTTGAGCAAGTAAGTTTATTTTTCTAAATTAATGACAAATAACAGAGAGAGCAATTTAAGGAGGTCGAAGAAGTTGGCACAACCAGTTAATCCTTTAGGTGAAGTTCAGAAAACGAAAAAGGCTAAAAAAGTTAAACGAATGACACCGAAGGAGTTTTTCCAAAAATGTCGTGAACAAAAGGCATTACTATGGATGACTGTTCCATTTCTTATTTGGTTGTTCATATTTAAATATTTCCCGCTCGTCGGTTGGACGATGGCATTTCAAAATTTCAGACCGGCACTACCTATGTTTGAACAAGAATGGGTTGGTTTTCAACATTTTGAATTCTTATTTAGTGATGCCCGCTTTTTAGAAATTTTACGAAACACGCTTGCGATGAGTTTTATTAATTTAATTTTAGGATTTGTCACAGCGATTGCCTTAGCTGTTTTATTAAATGAAATTCGTCATACTGGCTTTAAGCGAATTACTCAAACGATTAGTTACATGCCACACTTTTTATCTTGGGTGGTCGTAGCTGGACTCGTTTCAGTCGCGTTGTCAGTGGATAACGGTATCATTAACAACCTATTGGTTAACCTAGGGATTATTGATGAACCGATTGTTTGGTTAGGTATAGGTCAATACTTCTGGGGAATCATTGGTGCCGCAGATGTGTGGAAGAACGTTGGATGGAACTCAATCATCTATCTAGCAGCAATCACAGCGATTGACCAAGAGCAGTATGAAGCTGCGGATATTGATGGAGCATCAAGATTACAACGTATACGCTACATCACTTTACCTGGAATTAGACCAGTCTTTATTATCTTACTAATAATGAACGTTGGTTATGTGCTTGAATCTGGTTTTGAAGCACAATATCTATTGATGAACCCATTAAACAGGGAATTTGCAGAGAACTTAGATATATTCGTGTTGAGATATGGTATCTCAATGGCGAACTTCTCACTAGCAACTGCTGCAGGTATGTTTAAAACTGTAGTTAGCGTTATCTTATTATTCACAGCAAACCAAATTGCTGGAAAACTTGGAGAATCGAAGCTATTCTAAAAGGGGGGTAAAACATGGATTTTTTAAGAAAGTTAGCTGGAAAAAGACGTGGAATCGATGACTTAGTTTTCGATACCATTAATATAATTCTTATGCTGTTATTAATTGTTGTCATGCTTTATCCCATGCTAAATACATTAGCGATTTCATTTAATACAGCAACAGATACAGTAAGAGGTGGAATCGGGATTATTCCACGTGAATTCACTACTTATAACTATGCGCACGTTTTTGATAATGCACAAATCTTACAAGCGGGTCTTATCTCTGTTTTACGTACTGTAATCGGTACGGTAACGGGGGTATTCGCTGCAGCTTGTGTCGCATATGCTATTTCAAGAGAGTACTTTGTTCTACGTCGTTTTACAACGTTAGCATTTGTTCTAACGATGTACATGAACCCAGGGTTGATCCCGATGTATTTATTACACCGAGACCTTGGACTAATCGGTACGTTCTGGATTTACATTTTACCAACATTAATTGGTGTGTTTAACATCATTGTTATCCGTTCATTTATGGATGCTTTACCAGAATCATTATTTGAATCCGCACGAATGGATGGGGCGGGAGAGTTTGTTCAATTCTTCAAGATTGCATTACCATTATCAATTCCTGTTATCGCTACAGTATCACTATTTATTGCGGTAGGTCAGTGGAACCAGTGGTTTGACGTTTTCATTTATAACTCAGCGATATCTGATTTAAGTACATTACAATATGAGTTAATGAAAGTGTTGAGTAGTTCCGCTTTCCAATCTGGCGGGGACGCACAAAGTGCGATGCAAGCTGGTTCGGCTGGAATTGTTGAGACAGTAACACCACAGTCAATTCGAGCTGCAATGACAATTGTTGTATCCGTACCAATCATTTGTGTGTATCCATTCCTACAGAAGTACTTTGTAAAAGGATTGACGATTGGTGGAGTAAAAGGTTAATAACTATAATCAAGAGCCTTAGCTAATGAGCTAAGGTTCTTTTTTTATAGGGGTTCTCTTTTATTTGTCTTTACAGACTATTTTAGATAGAATTAATAAGTGGGAGTAGAATTTCAATGTTCTCAGACTAAATTAATTAATCAATTAAGAAAATATAAGGAGGAATGCAAGTGGTAAGTTTTAGAACTTCTGAAAGAGTAGTCGATCAACTTTCTGAAGAAAAATTGACAAGCTACCGTGCTTGGCTACAATACAAGGCAATTGATGATCACAAATATCGAGATCAATTGAAAGAATTACTATCTCGATTGACATATGAGATGGATCGAGATGAGATTGTGGACCGAGCTATTGTAGAATGGCAAATGGCTTTGGGAGAAATGTTAAACTTTAGCCCAAGTGTAGAAGGCGACACTAAAGCTGATGAAGGGTTAACGCTTGACATTGATTCAAGCTATCCAGAAGAATCCTATACAATTAATGGGACAGACACGAAAGTTGAATTAGTTGGTGGATCTAGTCGCGGCCTCTTATATGGTGTGTTCCATCTCTTAAGATTGATCCAACAACGTGCTACTTTAACAGATTTAGCGGTAAAAGAAACGCCGAAAAATGACATCCGTATGCTCAATCATTGGGATGATATGGATGGTTCAGTTGAGCGAGGTTATGCCGGCGAATCATTCTTCTTTAAAGATTATAAATTTATTAAAGACCGCCAGCGAATTCATGATTATGCTCGCTTAATTAGTTCGGTAGGGATTAATGCACTTACGATCAATAATGTGAATGTGCATAAAATTGAATCGGAACTGATCACAGATACTTTTTTAGCAGATGTAAAGCAAACATCCGATATTTTTAATCAGTATGGGATAACCATGTACTTAAGTATCAATTATGCTGCACCGATTGAAATTGGTGGATTAGATACGGCAGATCCTTTGGACAAAGATGTAATCGCTTTCTGGGAAAAAACCGCAGAACATGTTTATAACGTTGTTCCTAAACTTGGTGGTTTCTTAGTCAAGGCAGATTCGGAAAACCGTCCAGGACCTTTCACGTATAATCGTAATCATGCTGAAGGAGCTAATATGCTTGGAAAAGCTGTTGAACCTTATGGCGGAAAAGTCATATGGCGCTGCTTTGTTTATAATAACAAACAAGACTGGCGAGATCGCACAACGGATCGTGCCCGAGCTGCATACGATAACTTCATTGATTTGGACGGTAAGTTCAATGATAACGTTGTACTACAAATTAAAAATGGACCGATGGATTTCCAAGTTAGAGAACCAGTTTCTCCATTACTCGGTGGTTTAGAGAAGACAAACCAGTTCTTAGAATTCCAAATTGCTCAAGAGTATTTAGGTCAACAACGTCATCTCGTGTATTTAATTCCACAATGGAAAGAAGTATTGGAATTTGACACTTATGCAAAAGGTGAAGGGACCAAAATTAAAGATATTGCGAGTGGTGAAGTTTTTAACAATAAAATTTCAGGAATTGTCGCAGTGACAAACGTTGGGATTGACTATAATTGGACTGGCCACACAATCGCTCAATTAAACTTATATGGTTACGGTCGCTTGATTTGGAACCCTGATTTAACAGCTGAAGAAATTGCAATTGAGTGGATTAAACAAACATTTGGTCATGATCCTAAAGTGATTGATACGATCATGAAAATTGTGATGCCATCATGGGAAGCGTATGAAAATTATACGTCACCACTTGGTATTGGTTGGATGGTTAATGTAAGCCACCACTACGGTCCAAATATTGATGGCTATGAGTATGATATGTGGGGAACGTATCATTTTGCAGATCGCGATGGAATTGGTGTTGATCGAACGATGGCAACAGGAACAGGTTATACGGAGCAATATTACCCTGAAAATCGTGATTTATATGAGTCAATTGATACATGTCCAGATGAGCTAATTCTGTTTTTCCACCACGTACCATACACACATGAATTAAAAAGTGGTAAGACAGTCATTCAGCATATTTATGACACACACTTTAAAGGTGTTGAACAAGTTGAAGAGATGATCGCTAATTGGGATAGTCTTAAAGACAAACTCGATGCTACACGTTATCGTGATGTGAAAGAGCGGTTAAATCATCAATTGTGGTCAGCGAAAGAATGGCGAGATACAGTGAATAGCTACTTCTACCGTAAGTCTGGCATTAATGATGAACAAAATAGAAAAATCTATTAATTAGGGGAGGTTTTAAATTATGAAAATGACCTATAGGTGGTACGGAAGAGACGATCATATCCCTCTTTCACACTTTAAACAAGTTCCAGGGACAACAGGTGTTGTAGGTGGAATCTTTCACATTCCGGCTGGTGAAGATTGGCCAGAAGAAGATGTGAAGAATTTAGTTCAAGAAGCGAATGATGCTGGACTAGATTTAGAAGTTATTGAAAGTGTTAATGTCCATGATGATATTAAATTAGGTTTACCATCTCGTGATCGTTATATCGAGAATTACAAATCAACAATGAGAACGTTAAGTAAATATGGAATTAAAGTCATCTGTTATAATTTCATGCCGATTTTTGACTGGACGCGTTCTGATTTAGCGATGCCACTGGAAGATGGGTCAAACGCATTAGCATATGAACGGGATAAAATTGAGGGTATTGATCCAAATGAATTAATTAAAAATATTTTAGAAGGATCAAAAGGCCACGCGATGCCAGGATGGGAGCCAGAAAGATTAGCTGGTATTAAAAAGTTATTCGAACAGTATGATGGTATGACTGAAGAGACACTTTTTAACAATCTCGTTTACTTTTTAGAACAAATTATCCCTGTCGCAAAAGAATGTGATATTAAGATGGCGATTCATCCGGATGATCCACCATGGCCAGTCTTTGGGTTGCCAAGAATCGTTAAGAATGAAGCCGACTTAGAGCACATTATTAAAGCAGTTGATGAACCAGAAAATGGCTTGACGCTCTGCTCAGGATCATTGGGTGCAAATCAGGATAATGACCTAGTTGCGATCTTTGATAAATATACAGCGATGGATCGAGCGCCATTTCTTCATATTCGAAATGTGAAGCACAATGAAAAAGGCGATTTCCATGAAGTGGCTCATAAGGACGATGAAGGTACAGTTGATGTAATGGGAATTCTGAAAGTATTGCACAAAAATGATTACCAAGGATACTGGCGACCAGATCACGGTAGAATGATCTGGGGAGAAGAAGGGCGTCCAGGTTATGGTCTGTATGACCGTGCATTAGGCGCTAGCTATATTCAAGGTATCTGGGATACTTTAGAGGAAGGAGAGTAATAATGAAACCTAAACACACAAATTTAGAGGGTAAAGTTGCTGTTGTAACAGGTGGTGGTGGAGTTCTGTGTGGTTCAATGGCGCGAGAACTAGCTAAACATGGAATGAAAATTGCCATCCTCAACTATCCAAAAGAATTCGGTGATAAAACGGCTGAAGACATCAATAATGCTGGTGGAGAAGCGATTTCAGTATTTTGTGATGTGACAAAACCCGATATTGTTAACCAAGCAAAAGATGAGGTTGTCGAGGCATTTGGCCAAGTAGACTTACTCATCAATGGTGCGGGCGGTAATCATCCAGGTGGTCAAACAACGAATGAAATGTATGATGAAGCAGATCTTGACAATGAAGATATTCGAACCTTTTTTGATTTATCACTTGAAGGCTTTAACCATGTGTTTAATCTTAACTTAATGGGAACGTTGATCCCATCACAAGTATTTACAAAAGAGCTGTTAAAAACAAAAGGTTCAATCATCAATATGTCATCAATGAGTGCACCTTCTCCAATGACTAAAGTACCTGCCTATAGCGCTGCGAAAGCAGGAATTGAAAACTTTACTCAATGGATGGCTGTTCACTTTGGTGAAACAGGAATCAGAGTCAACGCAATTGCACCAGGATTCTTCTTGACTGAGCAAAATCGTGACTTGCTAACAAACGAGGACGGGTCTTACACACCCCGAACGACAAAAATTTTATCTCAAACACCGATGAATCGTTTAGGAAAACCAGAAGACCTACATGGAGTGTTATTATGGCTAGCTGATGAAGATTACAGTGGATTTGTAACAGGAATTAGCGTTCCAATTGATGGGGGCTTCATGGCGTTTTCAGGTGTGTAGGAAGGAGTTTAAACCATTATGTTAACAGTGTTAAAGAAAGACAAGTTAGTTGCGATTTTTCGAAAAGTCCCGAATGAATCAGCCATTCAAACAGCAGAAGCTGTTGTTCGAGGTGGGATTAAATTTATTGAAATCACAATGGATGCACCAGATGCAGATCAGCAGATTAAAAATGTCATCGCTCATTTTAAAGAGCAAGATGTTTACGTTGGGGCTGGGACTGTTTTGAATGAGTCCATGGCTCAAAAAGCCATTGATGCTGGTGCGGAGTTTCTCGTTTCACCAAATTTAGACGAAGCCATTGTTA
>Ga0209487_1001621_pt1 | contig 18839 bp, 16 predicted proteins | sample Poulit2012_FD_187524 | JGI IMG/M metagenome (GOLD analysis project Ga0209487, IMG submission 187524) | Agricultural soil microbial communities from Georgia to study Nitrogen management - Poultry litter 2012 (SPAdes) (version 2) | ecosystem: Environmental > Terrestrial > Soil > Agricultural land...
GCGGGCCTGCTGGCACTGCGGCTGCGCTGGCGCAGCCGTCAGCCGCTCTCCAGACGGCTGGTGGCCAGCTGAACTTCCCACAGCGCGCATATTCAGGTAAACTCAGCGGAGAGCTGGAGGACTTTAACTGCCAATGAGTATTTTCATCGAAATAATGACGAATGCCGTTCTGGTCATGGCCTTCCTGACAGTACTGGCCGTGGTTGGTGTCTTCGGAGCCCGTTTCCTTGCCGGTGTAGAGGCTGACCGCCCCGAGGACTGAACTTTGAAACTGCTGCGGCTTTACCTTCACGGTAAGCAGCTGAGCGTGGCGCAGGCGAGCATGTTCCTGCGCCTCGTTTTTGTTGTCGTGTTCATGGCTCAGATAGTGCTGGCCATGCTTACCGGCCTGCTGCTGCGCCTGGCAGCCGGTGGTACGGCGGCAGCGCCCAACTCCGTGCTCGGCTGGGTGCTCGTGCTCATCAGCCTGCTGAACCTGCCGCTGGTCCTGTTCCTGAGCAGCCGCGGTGTGCGGGCGGGGGACCGGCAGGCTGCGCTCACCGGTACGCTGCTGGCGGCGGTGCTGCTGTCGACACCGGCGTGGTTCCTGTCGCTGGCACTCATTACCCGCCAGGAGCTGCTGCACCTGGTGCTGCTGCTCGGGCTACTGTTGCTGCAGTACGGTATCGGGATGTTCCTGGCGCTGCGCTTCGCGCGGCTGGCACTGTCAGCCGCAAAAGAACCGCAAGCGGCGGCGGAAGCGGAACCGGAGGGGGCTGACGGCTCAGCCGCGGCGCAGCTCACTGCTGGCGTCAACGAGCAGTGAACTCATCTCGAGGGCCCGGCTGGTGCCGATGACGACGCAGTCGCTTGGGTCCTCGGCCACCATGACCGGCACCCCGGTGATGCGCTGCAGGTACACATCCAGGTTGCGCAGCTGCGAACCGCCGCCGGTCAGGACGATGCCCCGTTCGATGACATCACTGATGAGCTCGGGCGGAGCCTGTTCCAGCACGGCTCTGGTGGCGCTGCCGATCCTGTCCAGGGAACTGCCGAGCGCCTCGACCACCTGACTGCTCGCTACCGTCACGGTCTTCGGCATTCCGTCGATCAGGTCACGGCCGCGGACGTCGATCGTAAGGTCGTCCTCACCTTCGAGCAGTACTGCAGCGCCCACCGTCCGCTTGATCTCCTCGGCAGTCCGGTCGCCGATGAGCAGGTTGAAGCGGTTGCGGACGAAACGCATGATCTCGTTGTCGAAGGCGTTTCCAGCGATGCGCAGCGACTCGGACACCACGATGCCGCCGAGACTGATGATGGCTATGTCGGTGGTACCGCCGCCGATATCGACCGTCATCGAACCTACCGGCTGCAGGATGTCGATGCCGGCGCCGATCGCTCCGGCGACGACCTCCTCGATCAGGTAGGTACGGCGGGCACCGACCTCGGCCACCGCCTGGATCACCGCCCGCTTCTCAACCGTGGTTATGCCCGAGGGGATGCACACCATGATGCTTGGTTTGAAGAAGCGGGCCGGGCCGGTCATGACCTTGCGGATGAACGCCTGGAGCAGCTTCTCGGTCAGGGTGTAGTCCGCGATGACGCCTTCGCTCATGGGCCTTACGGCGGTGATGTTGCCAGGCGTGCGGCCCAGCATCGAGTAGGCGTCGCTGCCGACAGCCTTGACTTCAGTGGTGCCGTTCACGACGGCGATCACTGCGGGCTCGCGCAGCAGCACGCCTTTGCCCTTCACATGGATCCTCACGTTGGTCGTACCGAGATCTACACCTATCACAGTGTGTCAGTATACGTGGCCGGCTCCGCCTCCGACCCCCGCGGCAGTACCGTCAGTCCGCCCGGCAGGCGGGGTTCCGGGGCTATCATCGGCAGATGCCCGACCAGAACCAGCCGCGCCAGGCAGAGCCGTACACGGTATTCGCACATGTGTATGACGACGTGATGGCCGACATCGAGTACGAACAATGGGCGGAGTTCATCCTGACCGAAGCCGCACGGCGCGGTTTCGCTGGCGGCCGTGTCCTCGACCTAGGGTGCGGTACCGGCAACTCAGCGGCCCCCCTGCTGCGGCGGGGCTACGAGGTGATCGGCGTTGACGCTTCAGAGGCCATGCTGGACCGGGCCCGGGAACGCTGGCCGGAAGGGTCGTGGCATCAGGCTGACTTCACTGACTTCCGGCTCGACGGACGCTTCAGCCTCGTGCAGTCCGTGTTCGACGCGCTGAACAACCTGCTGAGTCCGGAGGCGTTCCTGAGCATGGCCAGGCGGGTACATGCCCACCTCGAACCAGGTGGCCTGTTCATGTTCGACATCAACACGGTGGCCGGGTTGAGGGAGCTGTGGGAAGCTGGCTTCGTGCAGGGCTGGCTGGGCGATGACTGGTACGGCTGGACCCACAAATGGGACGAGGAAAGCCGTATCGCCACGGTCGAAGCCGGGTTCCTCATCGATGGTACCGAGTGGATCGAGGTTCACCGGGAACGCGCCTACGAGCCGGATGAGCTGCGCAGCCTATTGCAGCAGGCGGGTTTCAGCGGAACTGAGCTGATCGATTACCCGGACGGTGAGCCGGCACCCGCGGGAGCGCCGCGGCTGTGGGTGGTGACCAGGCGGCCCTGAGCGGCCTCAGTTCCCTGCCGGGCGGAGCACGCTGTAGCCCTGGGCCCGCAGGGCTACAGCCAGCTGCTGTTCATCGACCTCTTCGATCCGCAGCACGAACACGACACTGTCCTCGTGGCGCTCGTTCATGAACACGCTGCTGACGTTGTGCCCGAGGGAAGCGATCCGGTCGAGCAGGCCGGCCAGCGCACCCGGCCGGTTGGCGACCTCCACTTCCAGCCGCGCGCTGGAACGGCCGACTCCGGTTATCGCCACCAGCGCGTCGAGGAAATCGATGGCGGTGACGATGCCCACCAGTTCATCACCTTCGAGTACGGGCATGGCCCCGATCTTGTGCTCGCGCAGTACCCGGGCGCTCTCCTCGATCGGGTCCAGCGGATGAGCGCACAGCACGTCCGCACTCATGATCTCCCGGACCGGGCTTCGCATGGTCACGCCCGGACGGGCGTCGGGATGGCTGCCACCGACGACCCTGATGTCGCGGTCTGAGACGATGCCGACAAGCCTTTCGCCGTCACCGATCCGACCGTCCCCGCTGTTCTCCATGATCGGGAAATGCCGGATGTTGCGCTGTTCCATCAGGGTGAGCACATCACTGATCGGCATGGCCGGGGTGATCGCCACCACCTGACGGGTCATGATGTCCTGCACCAGCATCGGTTCAGCCCCTTTCAGCGGCTTACGCCTGCCGGCTCACCGCGTGCCAGCTTGCGAGCAGCGCATCCGTGAGCCGCAGCTCGCCCATCAGTTCGAGGCTGAGGGTACCACCGGGGATCACGTCATCGGGCAGGGTGGCAGTGCCGGCTTTCTGTTCGGCAGCGGCTCCGAACACCATGATGAGCTGCTCCTGGAAGCCTGCGAGCTCCGGGCAGCTGAGGCGCTCCTGCAGCACGCGGACCGCTTCATCAAGCTGACCGAGGCCGATCCTGGCTCTCATGTGCAGGGCAGCGGCCCAGGCCCTGAGGCTGAGGTCGGAGCGTTCATCGGCTCCGGTCAGCTCGCCCAAGCCCGCATCTACGCAGCTGATGTGCTGCAGTGCCTGGCCGTGCTCCTGCCGGTCGATGAGCGTCGCGGCGACGTAAGCGTGGCCCTGGGCCCGGTCGTAAGCGCTGCTGGTCAGCTCCAGGGCCGCCTCGGCGCGGGCGGTTGCGTCACTGCTGTCGCTGCTCAGCAGGCTCTCCAGCAGCAGGATGTCCCGCTGGATCGTGCGGGTGGCGCTGCTGCGGTCCGCTGCCAGCCGGCTGAGCAGCGCCCTGGCATGCTCGATGTCGGCTGCGTCCACCGCCTGGCGGACGTTGCGCAGCAGCGGGAACCGGAACGGCTGCACCGTGCCGCGGCACCAGTATGCGAGCGCCAGGTAGAGCGTGCTGCGTACGATCCGGCGGCCGGTATCCACCCGGAAAGTTCGGCCGTACAGGTTGAATATGCGCAGATTCTCGGTGAGCAGGAAGATGGCCTGCTGGAAATCGCCCCGGGCGAGGAGGGTGAGGGCGTGATCCTCGTTGCTGCGCGCCAGCCAGAAGTCGCGTTCCAGCAGGCCGCCAGGCAGTTCGCTGAGCAGCCGGCTGCCCTCCTGGTTCTCCTGCAGCAGGATGGTGCGCGCCGAAGCGAAGTCCCGCTCAGCCAGTTCGAAGTCGCCAAGCAGGCCATGAAGCCGGCCGCGGCGCGACAGGAACCGCGTCTGTTCCGAGATGAGTGCCTCGCTGCGGCGGGCGAGTTCGACGGCGCTGTCAAGGCAGCGCAGCGCCTCATCGAAGCGGCCCAGCCGCAGGAGCACGTCACCGGTCTGGTAAGCGATGCGCGCTTCGATGAGATCGTCACTTGCGCTGACCGAGCTGAACTCGGTAAGTGCCTGCTCCAGCCGGCCCTGATCCTTGGCGACGAGTCCTGCGGAGATCGCGACCTTGGCATGCAGCAGCCGCCCGTTCGCGCCGGAACTCTTGATGTGCGGCAGCAGCGGCCGGGCGATGTCGCCGACCAGTCGGGCTGCCTCGTCGAGCTGTCCGCGCCAGCGGGCGATGGAGGCGCGGACCACGGCTGCTTCCGCGTTCAGGAGCGGGGAGCCGGTCTCTTCCCAGCTGCCAAGCAGCGCTTCGGCCTGCTCGTACTGCCCGCGCAGCGCCGCGCCTTCGGCGCGCTTGAGCGCGGTCCAGGCGCGCACGTTGCCGTCATCCGAGCGGCTGAGCGGCTCCAGCGCTTCCTGCACGTCCGGATGGTTGTACGAGCCGAGCTTCACGTAATGAGTCGCGACCCGCAGTGCGATCCGTTCGAACTGCGGGGCGGGCAGCCCCTCCTGGCGGGCTGCTGCCCAGATCGTCTGCAGCAGGCTCTGCGGGATGCTGTGGACGCGCATCCAGTCGTCAAGTCCGTCCCACACCCGCGCTTCGAACAGATGGTGCACGTAGCGGACGCCTTCTTCCGAGCGTGGCTGGGCAGCAGCCGCTTCGCGGTACCAGTCAGCTGCACGGACGTTCAGGTTCCTGAACTCGTCCGGGCGGGTCTCGCGCAGGTGCTGCCGCAGCTTGCGGGCCAGCTGCCGCGAGAACGGCCGGAAGTGCCCCTCGCGGCCCGGCACCGGATCGAGGAACGCAAGCTCGAGGTTGTCCGGACCCGAGCTGTCCTCGCGCAGTGCTGCCAGCAGACCGGCCGGGAACGACGGGAACTCGGCGGGAGCGAGCACCGCGAGGATCGCCAGGAACTCACGCAGCACCGGGTCAGTAGCGTTGTCGGCCAGCCGGATCAGTTGCCTGAGGTGTTCAGCGCCGTCACTGCCCTCTACCGGCTCGCGCAGCTCCGCCAGCAGCGTGAGGGTGCGCAGCTCCTCGAACGAACGGCCGGAACTCTGGACCAGCGCATCCTGCTGGGCTGCACTGAGGTGCGGCAGTCGCGCCCGGACGAAACGTCGTGCCTCACTCGCGGTAGGCGGGTTGAGGCGGTAAGTCTCGAACTCGTAAGGCGGCTGGATGCGCAGCCGCGCCGGGGCTTCCGACATGCTGATCAGCAGGCTGACCTCCGGCATGCTGCTCAGCGGCTCGATGAGGGAATGCCACAGCCACTCTCCTGCCCGCACCCGTGGTACCTCCGGCGTGTTGAGCCGCAGGGGAGCTCCCGCCAGCTCCTCGATGCCGGCAGCATGCTGCGACACATGGAGGATGACCACGAGCGGTTCCTGACGCTGGCGCACCGCGTCGAGCAGCACCCGGGCGACGTCAGCCTGCGCGTCGGCCTGGACGGCGAACGCGCCGGAAGTACCTACCTTGATGAGCCGTGTCTCCAGCGCTGACTGCTCGAGACCGAGCAGGCGGGCCATCCTGGTCAGTGAACTGACCAGGTCAGCCGAGTTGAACTCCACGCGCAGCAGCTGCCCTTCGAGTTCCGGCGTGATCGCCAGTGCCTGCTGGATCGTGTCGCTGAGCAGCGTCTTGCCTGAGCCCGCTTTCCCGGTGATGAGCAGCCGCGGGCTCTCACCGGCGCGCAGACCGCTGATGAAACGCCGGTACGCCTGCATCTTCTCGCGGCCCAGCAGCTGCATCACCTCGGACTCCGCTCCCGCGGCCGGTGAGAGCAGCGCCTCAAGCTCAGGCGCTTTCAGCGGACTGTTGCCGCTGGCCTGCCAGAGGTCGTTGAGGATGCTGAACAGGGCCCGCTTGTCCTCCAGCTTGCCTTTGTCACGGTAGATGATGTTGCGGACCACGTTCGGGTTGGCGGACCTGAGTTCCATCTGCTTCCTGAGCCAGTTGATGCTGCCCAGAGTGCCATGTTCGTCGCGCCTGTTGCCTGCCGCCGTACGGACCTGCTCGAAGATCTGGCGCCAGGGACTGGTATGAGCTGTCGACTTACTATCGGCCATCGCCGATAGTGTAACCGCAGAGCGGTATACAGGTACAACGCCATGAACCATCGCCCGGGAAGCTGCGCCCGGGCCTCTGTATAGTGAGCGTGATGTCCACCTCCAAACTTCAGCTGCTTACGGCGGAAGTCGTCTACACAGGAATCGGCACCCCGCTCGCGGACGGGGCCGTCGTCATCGAACAGGATGGGGACCGCCACACGGTCGTGGATGTCCTGCCTGCTGAAGAAGGCCGCAGGATCTGGCCCGAAGCCACGGAGACCGCTGCCGGTTTCGCGATCTCTCCCCGGCCTGTCAACGCCCACACCCACCTTGACCTGACTGACATGCCGCTCGTTAACGATGCGTACGAACGCTTCATCCCGACTGTCATCGCTTTCGCCGGGGCCGGCAACCGGACCCTGGCGGCAGCGGAGCGGGGGGTGGAGGAAGTGCTGGACAGCGGTGTCACCATGGTCGGTGACATCGTCACCAGGCGGGATGTACTCAGGTACCTGCTCGAACATGAGCAGCTGACCGGGGTCGCTTACTGGGAAGTGATCGGTATGGATCCGGCCCTGACGGCCCGTCAGCTCGCCGAGACCCGTGAGCTGATCGAGGAGTTCCTGCCACTGCAGCGGCAGGGTGGGGTCCGGCTCGGCCTCAGTCCGCACACCCCCCACACGGTCAACGACGAACTGCTGACCGGCCTCGTCCGGCTGGCCCAGGAGTTCTCATTGCCGCTGCAGATCCACGTGGAGGAGAGCCCGCTGGAGAAACCGGCGTCAGTGCACGGTACGGGTGACCTTGCGGACGTGCGTCGCAGCATCGACCCGGACTGGCAGCCACCGGGCGTACCGCCGCTGCTGCACCTCGAACGGCTCGGAGTGCTGCAGGCCCGGCCCACCCTGGTGCATATGGTCAACGTCACCGAGGAGGAGATCCGCCGGGTGCAGCATCAAGGCTGCCGGGTGGTGCACTGCCCCCGCTCCAACGACCAGCTGTACTGCGGTCGCTTCCCGTGGGAGCTGTACGCACGTCACGCCGTCGATGTCGCGATCGGGACCGATTCCCGCGGGTCGAGCCCTTCGCTGGCGGTCCAGGAGGAAGTCGCTTACGCCCGGCAGCTGCACGGCAGCAACTCCAGTGACCTGGCGCTGGTCCGGGCCGCAGTGAAGGGCGGTCACCAGGCGCTCGGGCTCAGACCGCCGTACTTCATGCGCGGGGCCGATGCGCGCCAGCTGCACATCTGGGACCGCCGCCGCTCCGCCGTCTGATGGCTAGGCACGGTACAGCGGGCGCGCAGCTCACCATATAGATTGGGGACAGGAGGATGACCATGTCTGACAATGCAGTGACGTTCACTGATGAGAACTTCAGCGAAGAGACCAGCGAGGGCCTGGCCCTTGTCGACTTCTGGGCGCCCTGGTGCGGACCGTGCCGGCTGGTGAGCCCGGTTATCGAGGAGCTGGCGGGTGACCTTCAGGGCAAGGTGAAGGTCGGGAAACTGAACGTCGACGAGAACATGAAGACGTCGGAAAAGTTCCGGGTCATGTCGATCCCGACGGTGATCCTGTTCAAGGACGGCGAAGCCGTGGAGGTGATGGTCGGCGCGCAGCCGAAGTCTGCCTATCAGTCGAGGATCGAGAAACACCTGGGCGCCTGAGTCCTGCTGATCGCAGTTCAGCCAGATGAACGGTCGGGCCGCAGCATCATCGCTGCGGCCCGACGGGTTTGTCATGCGTTCATGCCGGCGTCAGGTGTTACCAGTCGCCGTGGAGCACGTAGCGGGCGCGGATGACGTCGCCGCTGCGCACCTGAGTGCCCTCGAGGATACCGGTCCGGTCAGAAGTGATCCTGATCGCCCGGGGCAGCAGCTCGAACGCGTCCAGCAGCTGGCCGAACGACGGCACCTCGGTCAGTGCAGGCTCGTCCTCTTCGGTTTCGGCTTCGGTCGACTGCAGGCTGAGCGCGATGCTGAACTCGTGAGCCTCGGGGCCGAAACCCCACAGGTTCGCACGCACGATGTAGCTCTGGCCGGCGGCTGCTGTGAAGTCGATCTGCGGGTTGAGGTCAGGCCATTCGTAGTCGTCGTTGTAGGCCCTGACTTCACCGGTTTCCGCTTCGATCAGCTCGAGCTGGCCGTCACCGGTTTCCGATTCGAGGCGCACGCTGAACTCCATGCCTGCGCTGAGGCCTTCGAGCAGGAAGTAGGCCTCGGAGGCGGCCGGATCGTCGGCGATGAGCGTGCCGGTCGCGGTCTCACCCAGAGCGAGCGGCGTGAACGTCACTTCGCTCAGGTCGTAATAGCCGTAACTGCCGCCAGAGCTCCAGTCCTGGGAAGCTCCGCCCATGTCCCAGCTGTCCCAGGATCGGCGGGCTTCGACTTCCTCGACTGCGGCCAGGCGCAGCGCCCAGGCGAGCGGCTGCACGAACGAGCCGGTCAGGTCAGCGATGCTGCGGAGTTCCTGGCCGACCTCGTAATCGATGCGTGAGATCAGCTCAGAGTCAGTCACTTGTACGCCAGCCGGCCGGGCCGTGCCGTCCAGGTGCGCATCGATAGCACGGTGCAGGCTGCTGGCCGGGCTGCCGATGACCAGGTAGCCGTCCAGCAGCGTGTAGGCGGTTTCAGTAAGGGGGCCGACCCGGACCCGGGTGTAACTGATGCCGCGCCAGCTGCCGTCGTCAACGGCGAAACCGACGTCCAGTTCAGGGTCGATCGCACTCAGTGAGCTGGCCAGCTGCAGCAGTTCCGTTACGCCGGTTTCTGCGGCGTTGCTGTCAGTGGTCCCGATGAACGCTACCTGGCCGGGTCCGCGCAGCAGGTTGCCGAGCTGAGCCGAGGTGTCGAGCTGAACGACATGCATGTCGTTCCCGATCCAGTCCAGCAGTGCGACATCGAGATCGATGCCGGCCATGGCCGCGAGCTCACGCAGGTCGAGGTCTTCACCGGCGAGTACGCTGATGCGGTCAAGCCAGCCCTGCAGGTAGCCGAACGCTCCCTGGACGTTAAGCAGCTGGGAGCTGTGCAGTACCGCGCCGGGCAGCGACAGGGGCGGAGCGGGGAGGGTGAGGCCCTCAGAAAGCAGCAGGCTGAACAGCTCGCTGTCACCGCCGTCGCGGTCCGGATGGTACTCACTCACGTAGACGAGTCCCTCGGGAGTGAAGCTGAGGCTGCCGGTCGTCACGCCGGCGGTGCGGAGCGAACGGGCTGCAGCGGCGGCGAGCTCCGGCTGCTCGAGTCCGGCTCCGAACAGTTCAGCCAGGTCCGCCAGGACCGTGTAGTCCAGCAGCCAGTCGATCCCGCTGCTGCCGCGTTCCAGCGCCGCCCAGGCCCCATGGTGGCTGCTGCCGGCGAATGACGGTTCTTCGCTGCCGCCCTGGAGCCGCAGCACGTGACGCAGCTGGTCCGGGTTGCTGCTCAGCGCCAGGACGCCGTCGTGCAGGCTGACCGAGACGCTCAGCTCGTAATCGATGACCAGCTGCCAGAACGGCACGCCGTCCTGGTCCAGCTCGTGGACTTCAGCCTGCGGATGCCCGCGCAGGCAGTCGATAACGTCCTCGAGCACCGAGGCCACGTACTGTTCGTGGCTGGCGGACAGCTCCAGCAAACCAGTGGTTGCCGGCATCGGGTTGAATGGTGAGAAGCCGATGCTCAGCAGGCCGTTCAGCGGTTCGCCCGTGAATGCGGCCGGATCACCCAAGCCGCTCATGTCCGGGCAGATCATGCTCAGGAACTCGTCGCTACCACCCAGCAGGCTGCCGAGCTCGTCGCCACCGAGGGCGCCGGCGAGCTGTTCGAAAGTGGCCCTGGCTCCGTCCCAGTCGAGACTGAGCAGTTCGTCTTTCAGGGCGCCGGCCGGTGGGGTGTCCTCCCAGAAGCCGATCACCAGCAGACTTCCGGCGGGCGTAAGCTCAGCCAGCCTCTGGGCCAGCGCAGCGGGCGCCAGCAGCAGCAGGCTAATCAGGCAGAGCAGCAGGCGCCGCGCGAATCGGGATTGATGCATCACTACCTCCTCGTGTGTGCAGAACTGCTGCCACTATAGAGCGAGGAGGCGCCGGGAGTAGCTGGTTCGGGCGTTTCTCAGATGCTCGTCTCGTGACGGCTCACGCCAGCGGGGGTGACGAGGAAGTACACGCCGGGAACGGCGTCATCGGTTACGCGCAGCTCGAACGATTCACCGGGGAACGATTCCATCCGGAAGGCCACGCCGCGCGGCAGGTCGTCCAGCTCATGCAGCACGTTACTGGTGTAGCTGCCTTCCTGGTGGTGCCCCAGCTGCATCAGGTACCAGATCTCGACGGCTGTCGCCCGGGCAGGTTCCTCGGCAGCTGAGGCGACGGCGGCGAAGGTCGGACCGGCGGAGGGAGCTGGGGGTGGGCTGCTGACCGTCGGGGCGCAGGCGGCCAGTACGAGCAGCAGACCGGTCAGCAGGCTCAGCTTCAGCTTCTTCATGCCGCTATCATGACCCGGCTGTGTGAGAGATTCGGCAGTCCGGCTCTCACTCTTCCAGCGGTGCCAGGCCGAGGCGGAGCAGGTAGCGCTGAGCGCCTTCCTTGCGCTGGTAGCGCAGCAGCAGTTCGAACAGCTCGCGCTGCAGCTCCTTGGCATCCTCGAAATCGAGGTACAGGCCATCGCGCCAGGCGGCGAGCACCGCGGGCCGGTCCGGCGCCAGGCTGGTCCAGTTGCTGTCCGGCGACACCGCCATCTGCACCTGCAGGTAGCCGCGCCTGTCGCGGTACACCCTGGTGCCCCAGGTGCCGACCTGCTCCTGGCGGGCCCGCACCACGGCCTGGCGCAGCCGGGCACTCCACCACTCATCGCGCTGGCGCACGCTGGCCTCCAGTGATTCGGCGCTCGTCGTGTCGAACGGGATGAACCAGGAGTCCGCCGTGGCCCGGTAGTAGCGGACCGCTCTGCCGGCACGCTGCCTGATCCGGCTCACCTCGAGCAGGCCGAGCTCCAGCCAGCGTCGCACCCGGCTGAGCATCGTGTTCGGTTTGCTGCCGGTGCGGCGCGCAGCCGCGGTCACGGTGCTCTCCCGGCCCAGGAACGGCTCGAGCTGCTGGAGCGTTTCGGGGTTGGTGAGCAGGTCGGCTATGTGCGGGTCGTGGACCACGACGGTGCGACCGTCGTCTCTGGGTGATTCATCATCTTTCATATCAGGTAGCATAGGGCAACAATCAGCGGTAAAGAGCCGGACCGGCAGCTTGCCCGCCGGGAGGTCCGCCTACAATGGACCAACGGAACGGGCGACGCAGTCCAGAGCCGGCCCCTTCGTCACGCACGGCGGCCGTGCCGCCAGGACATTCAACATCGTCGAGGAGCGGGAACATTGGCACAGATGAAGAGCAAGGACAGTTTCAACACGCTGCGTGAGCTGGACACGGGCTCCGGCACCGCGTACTACTACAGCCTGCCGGCACTGCAGGAAGCCGGCTTCGACGGCATCGCCCGGATGCCGTTCTCGATCCGGGTCCTGCTGGAAGCGATGCTGCGCAACCAGGACGAGTTCCAGGTGACGGAGCAGGATATCCGGCGCCTGGCGGAGTACGACGCCACCAGGCCGACCCAGAGCGAGCTTCCGTTCAAACCCGCCCGGGTGATCCTGCAGGACTTCACCGGGGTCCCCAGCGTCGTCGACCTGGCGGCCTTGCGCAGCGCGATGCAGCGCCTCGGTGGCGATCCGAAGGCGATCAACCCGCAGGTACCGGTCGACCTGGTCATCGACCACTCGGTCCAGGTCGACGAGTACGACTCGCCGCTGGCGCTGTTCCGCAACGCCGAGATCGAGTTCGAACGCAACCGGGAACGCTACGAGTTCCTGCGCTGGGGTCAGGCGGCCTTCGAGAACTTCAACGTGGTGCCGCCCGCCTCGGGCATCGTGCACCAGGTGAACCTCGAGTACCTGGCCAAGGGTGTGCAGCTGAGCGAACGGGAAGGCCTCGAGCATGAGGTCATCTACCCGGATTCACTGGTCGGCACGGACTCCCACACCACGATGATCAACGGTATCGGTGTCGTCGGCTGGGGGGTCGGTGGCATCGAGGCCGAGGCCGTCATGCTGAACCAGCCGATCTACATGGTCACTCCCGAAGTCGTCGGCGTGCGCATCACCGGCCGGCTGCCCGAAGGTTCCACTGCCACCGACCTGGCGCTGACCGTCACCGAGATGCTCAGGCGCCGCGGCGTGGTGGACAAGTTCGTGGAGTTCTTCGGTCCCGGCCTGTCGGCCATGACGGTGCCTGACCGGGCGACCATCGCCAACATGGCACCCGAGTACGGCGCTACCATGGGCTTCTTCCCGGTGGATGCCGAGACCCTGCGTTTCCTGCGCCAGACCGGCCGTCTGCCTGATGAGATCGAGGCGGTTGAGCGCTACATGAAGGCCCAGGGCCTGTTCCGGACCGACGACACCCCGGATCCTGAGTTCCAGGAGGTTCTGGAGCTGGACCTGGACACGGTGGTACCCAGCCTGGCCGGTCCGAAACGCCCGCAGGACCGCATCGTCCTCGGCGATGTCAGCGAGAGCTTCAGCGAAGACCTGCGCAAACCGGTCGACCAGCGGGGCTTCGGCCTGAGCCGGGCCGAGGTCGAAGCCAGCGGCAAGCTCGAACTCGGCGGTGAGGTCACCGAACTGACCCACGGCGACCTGGTGCTGGCAGCGATCACTTCCTGCACCAACACCAGCAACCCGTCGGTCATGCTGGCCGCAGGCATCCTCGCGCGCAAGGCGGTTGAGGCAGGCCTGAACGTACCGGAGCACGTCAAGACCAGCCTGGCACCAGGCTCGAAAGTCGTGACTGAGTACCTTAACGAGGCGGGACTGACCCCGTACCTCGAACAGCTCGGCTTCTACACGGTCGGTTACGGCTGCACCACCTGCATCGGCAACTCGGGCCCGCTGCCCGAGCCGGTCGTGCGGGCCATCGATGAGGGTGACCTCGTCGCCGCCAGCGTACTGTCGGGTAACCGCAACTTCGAAGGCCGCATCAACCCGCACGTCAAGGCCAACTACCTGGCCTCGCCGCCGCTGGTCGTCGCCTACGCGCTGGCCGGCAACGTGCGTACCGACCTGACCAGTGAACCTCTCGGCCAGGGCAAGGACGGCCAGGACGTGTACCTGAAGGACATCTGGCCCACCTTCGATGAGATCATCGAACACTGGGAAGCAGCCATCAGGCCCGAGATGTTCAAGCGCATGTACGACGGCATCGAGCAGTCAAACGAAGCCTGGAACGCCATCCCCGTCAAGGGCGGCGAACTGTTCGACTGGGACGAGACGAGTACTTACGTCCAGGAGCCTCCGTTCTTCACCGACATGAGCCGGGAACCCGAGCCGCTCGAAGCGATCGAGAACGCCAGGGTCCTGGTCATGGTCGGTGACTCGGTCACCACCGACCACATCTCGCCGGCCGGCGCGATCGCGCCTGACAGTCCGGCTGCCGCGTACCTGCTCGAGCACGGCGTGGAGCGCAAGGACTGGAACAGCTACGGTTCAAGGCGTGGCAACGACCGGGTAATGACCCGCGGCACCTTCGCCAACATCCGCCTGAAGAACCGCCTGGCGGAAGGCAAGGAAGGCGGCTGGACCCGCGACTTCACCACCGGAGAGATCAGCAGCATCTATGACGCCAGCCTCAACTACCGGGAGCAGGGCATCAACACCATCGTCATCGCCGGCAAGGACTACGGCATGGGTTCCAGCCGCGACTGGGCGGCCAAGGGCACCTACCTGCTGGGCGTTAAAGCCGTGATCGCCGAGAGCTTCGAACGCATCCACCGCTCCAACCTGATCGGCATGGGGGTCCTGCCGCTGCAGTTCCTGGACGGCGAGACACCTGAGACGCTCGGTCTGGACGGCACGGAAACTTTCAGCATCAGCCTGAACGATGACGTCCAGGTCCGTGAACTGCTTGATGTCAGCTGGAAGCGTGACAACGGGGAGAGCGGCAGCTTCAAGGTGATCTGCCGGCTCGACACCCCGGTCGAGATCAACTACCAGCGCAACGGCGGCATCCTCCACACCGTGCTGCGGAGCCTCCTGCAGGAGACGGCGACCAGCGCCTGACCCTGCCGTCTACGTCTGTGCTGTGCGGGGGCCCGTTCCGGTCAAAGGAACGGGCCCCCGCCGCTGTGTGAAGTATCGCGCCCTAACGCCCACCGATGGTGCATACTGACGGGTGTGAGGCAGTTCCTGCTGTTCATCGTTATCGTCGGCGTCGCCCTGTTCGTCATCGGCGAATGGCGCGGCCTGTACCTGGGCCTGCTCGGTCAGACCCCGGTGGTCGCCTACAAGACTGACCACAGCGCCAGTTCGGTCAGGCGCACCATCAGCTCACCGCTGCTGCCGTTCAACCTCTCAGGCGACGTGCGTGCGGGCACGGTGACGGTGCGCGTCACCTTCGAGCGGCCCGCCAGCTTCCAGTCCGGCGCCGCCGGCAGCGCCGCGTCTACCGTGTTCGAGGAGACGTACCGCAGCGGAGACCGGATCGAGCTTGATGAACGCATCGAAGAGGGGATCGGTGTCTACACCGTGACGCTCGACTTCGAGCAGGCTACCGGTCTGTTCCGTCTGAGGCTTCCGGCCGGCGCGCAGCTGTGAGTTGCTCGCGCCTGCGCTGAAGCTCGTCCCAGTCCTCGCTGCTCAACGCATCCAGCACGTTGAACTCGCCGGTACCGCGCGCCAGCATGCCGCCGTCGATGACGCTGACCTGGCCGGTGATGTAGGCAGCGTGGTCACTGATCAGGAACGCCGCCAAGTCCGCCAGCTCGCGATGCTCACCGTAACGCTTCAGGGGAACCTGGCCGCGGAACAGTTCCTCGATCTTCGCATCCGGCATCAGCCTGCTCCAGGCTCCTTCCGTCGGGAACGGTCCCGGCGCGATCGCGTTCAACCTGATTCCGTACCGACCCCACTCGGCTGCCAGCGATTTCGTCAGGGCAACGACCCCGGCCTTGGCGGTCGCCGATGGCACCACGTAACCCGAGCCACCCAGGGCGTAGAGGGCGGCTATGTTCAGCACCACGCCCGGGCTGCCGCTCCTGATCCAGCGCTTGCCCTGCTCGAGCGTCGCGTAGACGGTCCCGTGCAGCACGATGTTGAGCACTGCATCGAAGGCGCGGTGGGACAGCCGCTCGGTCGGTGAGATGAAGTTGCCGGCCGCGTTGTTGACGAGCACGTCGATACGTCCGAAACGTTCCTCGGCCCGGTCAAGCATGGCGCTGACTGCAGCGGGATCGCGGACGTCGACCGGCACCGGTTCCACCTGCCCGCCGCTCTGCTCCATGAGCTCCTCAGCTACCCGCTCCAGCAGCTGTTCACGCCGGCTGGCGATGACCAGCTGTGCTCCCAGCTCCAGGAAGCGTTCCGCCATGGAACGGCCCAGTCCGGTGCCGCCACCGGTCACCAGCACGACCTTGCCAGCCAGCAAATCCGCTGTGAACATAGCCCTACCTCCTGTTGTGCTGACCGATTGTACCGCCCGGCGACGTGAAGTGCCGCGCAGCAGCAGTGCCACGCGACGGTAATAATGGACGGATGCATCCCTACAGGCTGCTCTTCGCCCTGCTCCTCCTGCTGCTCGCTCCGCTGGCGGCAGCCCAGGTTCAGGTCCGCGTGCTGCTGGCAGAGACGGAAACGTTCACCCTGGAACTGCTGGAAGGCCACCGCGGCACCGTCGACGGCAGCCTGCGCTTCAGTACCGCTCTGCCGCTCAGCTGGCCGCTGGCTGCCAGCGGTGACACGGTCCTGGTCGACGGCGTACCGGCCGGCCGGTCACTGGCATTCGAAACCGATTCGGGTCTGGTCAGCTGGGACGGGGAGAGCTACCGCGGCGCCCTGCTGTTCATCGCGCGGGATTCCCGGCTGCTGGTCATCAACCGGCTTGATGTGGAGGACTACCTGCGCGGGGTGGTGCCAGCCGAGATGCAGGCCAGCTGGCCTGCCGAGGCGCTGCGGGCCCAGGCGATCGCCGCCCGCAGTTACGTGCTCAACAGTCTGAGCCCCGTAGCCGACTACGACATCTGTGCCAGCACCGACTGCCAGGTGTACCGGGGCATCAGCCTGGAGCACCCGGACAGCGACCGGGCCATCGCTGACACGCGCGGACTCGTGCTTACCTATGCCGGTGGCTTCGCCCGCACCTACTACCATTCGGATTCCGGAGGGGTGCTGGCGTCCAGCTCCGAGGTGTGGGGCGAGAACCTGCCTTACCTCCAGGCCCGGGCAGACGTTGCGGCCGACACCCCGCATCGCGAGTGGCACCAGCACATAGCTCCGGCCGAGCTTGCGCAACAGCTCCGGTTGCTCGGCCATGACGTCGGTACACCACTCAGCCTGGAAGTGACGTCCCAGACCAGTTCTGGACGCGTATGGGAACTGAAGGTCAGCGGGACGCACGCTGCGGTCAGCCTGAGCGGCAGCGAGGCGACCCGGCTGCTGCGGGGCGTCGGACTGAAATCGACCCGGCTGGTGATGACCGGGCCGCTGAGCGCCCGGGGTGACGGCTGGGGCCATGGGGTCGGCATGAGCCAGTACGGGGCGCGCAGCCTGGCTCTTGCCGGCTACGCCTTCGATGACATCCTGGCGTTCTACTACCCCGAGACCCAGTTGAGCCGGCTAAGCGTCGTCGCAGACTCACCGCACTGATGGCGCGGCTGGTGCTGGTGCCGACCCCCATCGGCAACTTAGGCGACATAACGCGGCGGGCCGTGCAGGTGCTCGAGCAGGCCGACGTCGTCGCCGCCGAGGACACGCGGCACAGCCGGCGCCTGCTGGACAGTCTGGGTATCGGCCGGCAACTCGTCCGGCTCGACGCCCACACCATCGAGTCCCGGGCGCCTGCCCTGCTGGAACAGCCCGGCACGCTCGCGTTCATCACCGACGCGGGCACTCCCGGCATCAGCGACCCGGGCGCGGAGCTGCTCCGGCTCGCCGTGGCCGCGGGCCACGAGGTCGAGGTGCTGCCCGGAGCGACCGCGTTCGTACCGGCGCTCATACTGTCCGGGCTGGACAGTGCCCGCTTCACCTTCGAAGGGTTCCTGCCCCGCAAGGGCAGCGCCCGCAGCAGCCGGCTGCAGCGCATAGCAGCGAGCAGCGCCACCAGCATCATCTACGAGGCGCCCCGGCGGGTGCTGACCACCGTGGCAGACCTCGCGGCTGTGTGTGGGGCTGAGCGGCGGGCCGCAGTGAGCCGCGAGCTGACCAAGAAGTTCGAAGAGACCGTGCGCGGCACCCTGGGAGAACTTCTGGAACGGCTCAACGAGACCGAGGCACGGGGTGAGTACGTCATCACGGTGGCTGGCAGCGACAGTCCGGCAGAACAGACCGGCAGCGCCGACCTGCAGCAACTGGCTTCGCTGCTGCTTGAGCATGGGCTCAAAGGGCGTGAACTGCGCGAGGCGCTGCTCGCCGCCGGTGCGTCACGCAACCTGGCTTATGAACTTTCGCTGACGGTCTGAAGCGACTGTTTCAAGTAACATCGTGAAGTTGCCGGCGCGCTCCCGGCCGGAACCGATGACCATGCAGACCCTGACGACCGAACAACAGTCCGTACGCCGCCTGGCACTGCCGCAGCTCGCGCGGCTCCGTGAGTTCATGACCAGCCCCGGGCCCGCGCTGCTGCTCACCACGAGTGAACGGCTGCCGCTGTTCCGCTCCGGTGCAGCGTTCGGTGAGCCAGTCAGCCTGAACCCCGGCCTGGGCGAGTGGCCACAGCGGGCCGGGAAGCTCGTCATGTCGGTCGATCACGCGCTGAGAGCGTTTCCGGCCGACCCGGAACAGCACGCACTGCTCCTTGAACGTGGCAGCGACTACCCGCGCGAGCAGCTGCTCGCGCGGCTCGACGCACTCGGTTACGAGCGGGATCAGACGCCGGGTTACAGCGTCAGGGGAGAAACGATACTCATAACGCCTGACGGGCCCGAGGGCAAGGAACTGCGCCTCAGCTTCTTCGGCGATGAACTGGAGCAGCTGCAGCTGGCCGGAAACGACATCCCGGGCTTCCAGCTGGGCGTGCTCGAGGACTCAGAGGCAGCAGCGGAGACCGAAGAGTGGGCGACGCTGATCGTCGATCACACCAGCGGACCGGTGTTCCTGGATTCCCCGGAGCTGTACGCCGGTGAGCTGGGCCAGGAAGTGGCTGACCGCCTGTTCGCGCTCCTGTCGGACCGCGAGATCATCTCCTGGGGCCGTGATCCGCTCACCCTCCAGGAGGAGCTCCACAGCCTGGAGCCGCTGTCGCACTACCGCGGCCGGCTCAGCTCGTTCCGGGAGGACGCCGGCGAGTGGCTGGGCCAGGGTTACGCCGTCAACGTCCTGCTCAACTTCGAGCGCACCGGCACGTACCTGGCGGCCAGGACGCTGGAGGACCTGCCGGTCGGCTGGCTGTC
>Ga0209487_1001622_pt1 | contig 18839 bp, 14 predicted proteins | sample Poulit2012_FD_187524 | JGI IMG/M metagenome (GOLD analysis project Ga0209487, IMG submission 187524) | Agricultural soil microbial communities from Georgia to study Nitrogen management - Poultry litter 2012 (SPAdes) (version 2) | ecosystem: Environmental > Terrestrial > Soil > Agricultural land...
GAAGATATCGCTGTACAGTGCTACAAGCACGGATCTAATTCAGTAACATTAAGCTACAGATCAGAAGCTATTGGTGTAGATTGGCCAAAAGGAATCGAAGAGCGTCCGTTAGTTACACATTTTGAAGGGGATGTAGCTCATTTTAAAGATGGTTCTTCTAAAAGATTCGATGGAGTAATAATGTGTACTGGGTACCAACATAAATTCCCTTTCTTGCCAGATTACTTACGTTTGAAAACCGAAAATAACTTATATCCAGACGATATCTACAAAGGAATTTTCTTCCAGAAATTACCAGAGTTGATTTATCTAGGAATGCAGGACCAGTATTACACATTTAATATGTTCGATACCCAAGCTTGGCTTGCAAGAGACTATATGATGGGGAAATTCGAAATGCCATCTAAAGAAGAAAGACGTAAAGATATAGATGCTTGGTTAGAAGAATACGCTAAAGTGAAAACAGCAAACGACGATGTTGATTTCCAAGCAGCTTATATTAAAGACTTAATTTCTTATACTGACTATCCAGACTTTAATGTGGATAAAGTAGGAGAGATGTTTAAAGAATGGTTGCAAGACAAGGAAGATAATATCTTGACATATAGAGATAAAAACTTTAGATCTGTTGTTACTGGAACCAAAGCAGAAGAGCACCATACCAATTGGATGGATGAGCTTGACGATAGTAAGAAGCGTTACTTAATGGACGAAGATCAGTTGGAAAGATTAAAAGACAACCAACGAAAGCTAGAGGAAACAAGAGTTTAATCTAGATTATAGTTTAGATAATAAGAAATCGCCCTCAGATTTTTCTGAGGGCGATTTCTTATTTTAGATTATATTTTTGCCGATATTACTTATTTGGCTTATAATTCTACTTCCCAAATCCCAGCTGCATATTGTAATTCCAAATAAGCTGTGGCATATTCAAATAAGCTTTCGTAATATAAAGTTTGAATTTCGTTATATGAATTTCTGGCATTTAATACTTCTAAAAAACTTGTGCTTCCTCGCTGGTAAGCATAAACAATCCCATTTAATATAGTTTCAGCACTGGTTAGCAAGTCATCTTCTAAACTATTTAGCTGTTGTTCTGCGGCGATATATTTGTTATATGCTTCTCGTACAGCGGTTAGCGTAGCTCTCTTTGTAGCATTTACCTCCCAATCACTTTGGTCTTTTGCATATTGAACCTGTCGTAACTCGGCTTTATTGAAGTTAGAGAACTTTAAAGGGATTCCCAGTCCTACTAGCAGTACTTTGTCCATCGGTGCATCTAATTCTGGTGTTACACTAGCTTTATTGTATTCAAATCCAGCTATTAGGTTTACATCCAATCTTCGCTCTGCACGAATCAATTTTTCTTCGGCTTCGGTTTGTTCTTTGTTTAATATAGCCGCTTTTACAGTAGACTTATTCTCTAAGGCAGATACCTCTAATTCATTGAGTGTTAGGTTCTTCATAAGAAGCTTAGCAGTCGTATCAGGTACTATTCTTCCTTCTTCTCGATTTAATCCAGCAAAGTCTTGCAACTGCAATAGTGTGTTTTGCCAATTGGTTCGTGCTTGTCGCATTTCATTCCTAGCCATTATAGCCTCCACGCTACTTTGTAGCGCTTCTACACGAGTAAGTATTCCTAGCTCATGCTGTATACTATCTGACTTTGCGATTTGCTTCATACTTTCGTACGATACTTTCTGCACCTCATAAAGCTTTAAGTCTTTTATCGCTTCTAGGTATATTATACTTGCTTCCAACCGCAAGTTTTGCTCAAAGTCTTGCAATTGCATTTCAGCTAGTTCAAAAGCCTTCGTGGCATATTGTATTCTAGATTTTCGTTTTCCACCAAACTCTAGGTCCCAAGATATTTCACCTTCTACACCAGGGCCTTGTCGCAAGTGATCCTCTGTATTTTCACGATAAAGCAGTTCTAACTCTGGATCTGGTCGCTTTTTACTAATACCTACCTCCTCTTTAGCAATCTGACTATCTAAACGAGTTGCTTGATAGGACTCGTTGTTTTCCAATACCATTTGGATAAACTCTTTGTAGGAAACTATAGTGTTATTTTCCTTTTCTTGAGCTACCGCTTGGAATCCTAAAAGTCCACTTATTAAAAAGAAAATAGGATAGTTAATTATACTATGTTTATTCATCCTGATTATTGGTTTTAATGTTATAATCCTCTTTTCCCCATCGGCTTTCTATTATATAATACATAGCAGGTAAAATATATAATGTGATTACGGTAGAGAACATGAGTCCGTAAACGATTACTGTTGCAAGTGGCCGTTGTACATCCGATCCAATCCCAGTTGCCATAGATGCTGGGAATAATCCTAAAGCTGCAACGGTAGCCGTCATTAATACCGGACGTAATCTTTCTTTTGCTCCCAATTGTACGGCAGTACGTAAGTCGAATTTCTTTCTTAAATCATTGATGTGCGATATCATAATAACCCCATTCTGTATGGCTACACCAAAGAGTGCGATAAATCCTACTGCAGAAGATACATTCAGGGTCATGCCTCGGATGTTCAATGCCAGCATCCCACCAAATAAAGCTAATGGTACAATAGATATCAGTAAGGCGGCTTGCCTTAACTTTCCAAAAGCACCATATAAAAGTAAGAACATGAAGGCTAGAGTAATTGGCATAACTACCCCTAATCTTGCATAGGCTCGCTCTTTATTTTCAAACTGACCACCCCATTCAATATGGTATTTATTATGGTCATAGCTTACCTTTTCATCTATAGCTCTTTGTGCTTCATTTAGCAAAGATGTAAGGTCTCGGTTTCTCACGTTTAACTTTACTGTTAAATGACGTTGGTTCATTTCGCGAGTAATCGTACTTTCTCCTGTTGCAACTACTACATCGGCTACTTGCGAGAGTGGGATTTTTGCACCTGTAGAACTGGTCAGCATCAAGCTTTCTATTTTCTCTGGCGTATCTCTACTCTCTTCTATATAACGAGCAGTAACATCGTAAACACGATTTTCAATAAACACAGATGAAATTGCTTTTCCACCAATGGCCACTTCAATTAATTCAGCTACATCGGCCGTCTGTAAGCCGTATTGTGCAATGGCCTCTCTATCTGGAATAATTTGGATTTGGGGTAGTGGAGGGGCTTGGTCAATTGCTATATCTACAGCACCTTGAACGTCTTCCAATACATCTACTATATCCTCTGCAATACGTCTAGTTTCCTTAAAATCATTTCCAAATACTTTTACTACCAATTCACTATGAGCTCCAGCAATTTTATCCATAACACCGTCAATCATTGGCTGTGAGAACCCAACATTGTAGCCCGGCATAGCAGCATACTCTTCGGTCAAATCGTCGATTAAATCGGCTTTTACTCTACCACGTGGCCACTCCTTATACGGTTTTAATCCAATAGAAACTTCAAAGTGCGAAGTAGTCCACGGGTCGGTACCATCGTCATTTCTACCGGCCTGTACCATTACGTAGGTTACTTCTTCATATTTCATGGTGTGCTCACGCAAGACATCGCTCATTTCCTTTGCTTTCTCAAATGAAATACCTGGTGGTAGTTGTACTTGCAACCAAATAGATCCTTCGTCCAATTCTGGTAAGAAATCTTTCCCTACAATAGCTGATAAGACTCCGGCACCTATCAAAATACTTATTAGAACTGGAATTACCTGTTTTGGTTTTTTCAATACCTTCCCAATTCGGCTATGATAATTAACCGTTAGCCTTTCTAACCATTTGTTTTTCTTTATTGGCTTTGGCTTTCTGTACATATAAAAAGCCAATCCTGGTATGAGAATTAATGCTACTGCAAGCGCACCTAATAGTGCATAGCCAACGGTAAATGCCATAGGTGTAAAGAGCTTTTTCTCTACACGCTCAAAGGCGAAAAGCGGCATGTATGCTACAATAATAATTAGGGTAGCGAAGAAAATTGGTTTTGCAACACGATAGGCATATTCTGATATGGTTTTCTCATCGAATTTTTTGTCGGGTTCATCTTCACGTTTTCGCAAGATAAACTCCATCATTACAATAGCCCCGTCTACAATAATCCCAAAGTCTATGGCTCCTAAAGATAAGAGGTTGGCTGGAACATTGGTAAATCGCATCAAAATAAAAGCGATTAGTAAAGATAATGGAATGGTAATAGCAACAAGTAGTGCTCCACGCCAGTTGTGTAAGAATACAATTAGGATAACGATTACCAGACCTATTCCTTCCATCATAGTTCTAGAAACCGTGCTTAGCGTGTTGTCTATAAGCTCCGTTCTGTCTAAAACGGTATGTATATGCACACCTTCGGGTAGTAAACTATTGTTCAGTTCATCGATGGCAATATGGATTTCTTTTAGTACCTCAGCGGAGTTTTCATTTTTTAGAAGTAGAACAATGCCTTGAATACCATCGTCATATTCTCGCTGACGATCGCTATAGCCTAAAATACCTTTTCGTTCTAAGTTTCCTAGCTTTAATTCACCAAGATCTTTTAAAAATACAGGTACACCGTCTTCGGTACTAACTACAATATTTCCTAAATCTTGTAAATCGGTTACCAAACCAATCCCTCGAACTACATAGGCTAAGTCACCACGATTAATCATACTTCCACCAGCATTCACGTTATTGTCTTCGATGGTTTCTACCACATCGGATAACGAAAGGTCGTAAAGCTCTAATTTCGTTGGGTCGATTTCTACTTGGAATTGGGTGGTTATCCCTCCAAAGTTGGTGACTTCGGCAACCCCTGAAATCTGATTTAGTCTTGGTATTATCTCAAAATTCTGTAGGTCAGTTAATTCTCTAAGACTGTGTGTATTGCTTTCTATTATGTAACGGTATACCTCTCCGATAGGTGAGGTAAGCGGATCTAACTCTGGGGTGGCACCGTAAGGTAACTCTAAGGTTGTTAGTCTTTCTTGAATACGCTGACGGGCAAAGTAATCGTCTACGCCATCTTGGAAAACCAAGGTGATAATCGATAGCCCAAAACTACTGCTACTACGCATTACATGTACGCCAGGCATACCATTTAGTTCTCGCTCAATCGGAATAGTAATCTGCAATTCGATTTCCTCAGCGGCAAGTCCAGAAACTTGGGTTACTACCTGCGAGCTAACGTCGGCAATGTCGGGATAGGCCTCTACAGCTAAGTTCTTCCATGAGAGATAGCCAAACACCCCTAAGAGGATAAACAATGCAAGCATTAGCCATCTTTTGTGAATGGCCGTATTAACTATATTCTTTAACATCTTTTTCTTTCTTTTACAGAGCTTCTAATAAGAGGATAGCTCCTTTTGTCACCACTTTATCATTGGCTTGAATTCCTTCTAACAGCTCTAGTTTATTTCCAATGGTAGCTCCAACTTTCACTTTTACTGCTTCGTATACATGGGGTTCTACTTCTTTAAATACAAAAGAGTTTTCTTTTTGTATTACCGCCGTGGCAGGTACGACTATACGGTCTTTCCCAATGCTAGATAATCTTAAGTTGGTAAACATCCCTGGTTTAAATAATTCATTGGGATTGTCGCATTCCACCAATAAATCTACACTTCGGGTAGCTTCGTTTACAAATGAAGAGATATGAAATACTTTACCATCTATCCATGTTTTTGGCTTTAGTGGATGTTTTATTTTTACACTATCAATGTTTTCTAACCGAGACATGTCGCGCTCTTTTATTTGTGCCGCTACCCACACTTTTTCTAAATCGGCTATGGTAGCAAGCGGTTCGTCGTCTTCTCTAACGTATTGTCCTAAAATAATATGATGGTCTAATAATTTACCTGTGATAGGGGAACGTACAATTAGTGGTTGCCCCAATACCATTGTTTTGGTATTTATTTGCCACATCTCTAAGGCTGCTTTCGCATTGATGTACGTGTTTTGTTTGGTTTGAAAGTCAGTCCTTGCAATTTCTGCTTCTTGTTGACTTCCAACATTGTTTTTTAACAAGTCATCTTGTCTTCGCAAGTGGCTTTTGGCTAGTTGCCATTCTTCCTTCGCATCTAGGTACTCTTTTTGACTTTCGAAAAAACTAGAGGAGCTAAGTTCAAAAATGGGATCGTCTTTCTCTATTTTTTGTCCTAGACTAACATAGTTTTTTACAATTCTACCTTCGAAAGGAGCTGTAATCTCAGCGTATTTATCTACTGGGGGCCTAACTTTTCCTGTGGTAGAAAAATGATATTCAATATCTTCAAAAGCAATTTCTTCTGCAACCACTTGTTTATCCAATTCAGAATTGGGGACTACATGAATAAATTGGTTTACTTTTTTATACATGACAGCTTCTTCTTCTAGTTTTTTGTCAGAAGTATTGCAGGAAACAATCATGAGGGTAATGCAGATAAGTAAATATCTTTTAAACATTTTATATAATTAAAATTATTGTTTTTAATATTATTCTTTAAAGACCTAAAACATTTGTTGCTATACTAAAGTAGATCAATAGACCAGTAATATCTACAAGAGTTGTAATTGCTGGGCTTGCTGCTACGGCAGGATCACCTCCTAATACCCGTACAATCAATGGTAATCCAGTTCCGATTAGTGCAGAGGAAACTATCTGAACAGATAAAGCCAATGAAATAACAAAGCCTATTTGAGCTAGGGTAAATTCTGGTGGCATTTCCATGTTATGACTTAAGAAAGCAACACGTGCATATGCTAAAAGTCCTAAACATAATGATAGTAGTAGCGAAACGCGGAACTCTGTCCATAACACTTTTAGCCAATCGGATAGTTTTATTTCTCCTAATGATAAAGCGCGAATAACTACGGTAGCCGACTGACTCCCTGAGTTTCCACCTGCATCGGCAATCATAGGCATATAAAATGCCAAGATGAGCATCTTTTCAAAGGCATCCTCATAACTATGAATGATGTATCCAGAGACTGTACCGATTGCTGCGAGGGAAGCCAACCAAACGATTCGTTTTTTGAAGTGCATCCAAATCGTCGTCTTGTTATAATCCATTTCTTCGCTTGCACTGGATAATATACCCATGAATCGCTCCATGTCTTCCGTTTGCTCAGCACGGATAACGTCTAAAGCATCATCGTGTGTTACGATTCCTACTAATTGATTTAAATCATTGAGAATAGGGATGGCCACCAAGTCGTATTTACTAATCATGGCTGCAATCTCTTCACTTCTATCGTCAACATGACCATATACAAACTGCGAATGCAATTCGTGTTCTACCAAGGTGTTTGGATTGGCTAGAATTAAGTCTTTAAGGGTAATAAATCCTTGTAATTCTTGTTCTTCATCTACCACATATATATAATAAACTGTGGTTTTGGAAGGTGCATCTAGTCGGACTTTGTCCATTGCTTCGCTACAGGTCATGGTTTTTTGAACAGTAGCAAAATCTGTATTCATAATACTTCCAGCAGTTTCTTCTGGATACGCATTAAGATATAGAACGTCTTCGCGAATATTTTTTGGCAAAAACGGGAGTAATGCGTTTTGCTCATTAAGCGAAAGCATCTGGTATAAGTCAACACGGTCGTCCGATGGCATTTCTTCGAAAACCAAAGCGAACTTCTTTTTACTTATAGATTGCTGGTATTCATACTGTCGGTCGATAGGAAATTCCGACAAGATAAAGGCCTGTTGCTTTATTGTAAAGAAATCAAATATCTGCACCAACAAATCATCTGATACCTCCGATAGAATATCGGCGATATCAATTGGAGTTTGTTGCATTAATACTGGCATTAAAGAAACTACTTCCTTCATGCTAGTAGCTTCTTGAAAAGATAGTTTTAAGTCTTCCGCAGATAAGATGGTTTCTTTTGACATAAGTGTCTTTTTATTATTCGATTTCGTTATGAAATTCCATTTTTAATACTAAAACATGGTATTTGCTAGAGCGCGTAAAATGCAAAAATAAGAAATGTAGGTTTATTTTAAGATTAGAAGCCCCTTAAAAAGGTATTAGAATTGTATTAGAATACGAGCAGTAGTCGGGGTTTTATGACTGGGAATGGGGGGTCGGGGGTCTGAGGCAAGGATTTTTGGTTGTATACCTTTTTGGACGAAAATTGTAATTAATACCAGCAGGTGTTCCTTAGAACGGAACCAACGAGCCTACGAGCGATTAATTGATTAAACAAACTATCTGATAAGATAGAATAGCGATTTAGCGCATTTACGAATTAGCGCATTTGCAAATCACCCTAAAGAAGATCCCTAGCTTTTATCTCCAAATACTTATTAATCACCTCTATATTTAAATTTTCTGGAAGGGTGTAGATGCTGTGGATGCCGTATTTACGTAGTTCTTGAATGATAAGCTTCTTTTCGTATTCCAGTTTTTCGGCTATGATTTGGTCGTAGACTTCTTGCATTTTTGTTGTGTCGGCACCGATGAGGTTTTGCAATTCGGCATTTTTGAAAAATACTACTACCAATAAATGGTTTTTAGCTAAACCTCTGAGGTAGTTCATTTGGCGGTTTACAGCGTCTAAGGTTTCGAAGTTGGAAAAGAGAATCAAGAGGCTTCGTTGTCTAACATGAAAACGGATATCTTGATAAAGCCTACCAAAATCGCTTTCCTCAAAATTGGTTTGGACATTATATAAAGCTTCCGATATCTTTTTTAGCTGCATGGCCTTATTATCGGCTAAAACTTTATTTTCTGTAGTTTTCGAAAAGCTCATCATCCCAACTCTGTCATTCTTTTTTAGAATGATATGACTCAAGGCCATGGTTGCGTTTATAGAATAGTCTAGCAAACTTAATCCAATAAATGGCATTTGCATGGTGCGTCCTTTATCTACAAGGATATAAACGCGTTGTGCTCTTTCGTCTTGGTACTGATTAACCATCAACTGGTTGTGTTTCGATGTTGCTTTCCAATTTATTGTTCGCACATCATCTCCTTGAACGTATTCTTTTATTTGTTCGAATTCCATGGTTTGACCTAGTCTTCTAATTTTCTTTAAGCCACCAAGAAGGAATTCATTCTGTAGCGCAATTAACTCGTATTTTCCTAAATGAATGAACGACGGATAGCTTGGAAGCATGGCATCTTTTTGAAAGCTAAACCTTCTCGATACCAATCCGATAGGGGAGTTGACAAAAACATTCAGACCTCCAAAGAGGTATTCTCCCCGTTCCTTAGGTTCTAAAATATATTCAAATGCTATATCCTTTTTACTGTCTATGTTTCGCTCTATAAGGAAATCCCGCTTTTGGAATTGAAAGGGAAGCTCGTCGATAGTTTTTGCGTTAATTTTAAACGGATAGTTATTTTTAATACTTACTTCCACCGTATTTTCATCTCCATTAGATAGTTTTTCTGGTAAAACACGATGTGCTTGGATGGCTTCTTTCTTATAAAATAATAGGACGTAATCCATGATAGAGGCAAGGATAACCAAAATTAATACCCCATGTGCAACCCATATAAATCTAGGAAAGAAAAAAGCTAAGACATAGCATACCATTACGGCGAAGAGCAGTAAAAATAGTCGGGTATTGAGGTATAAGTTTTTCAATTTGTTAGGTTAAAGATTTTTTAAGGTTGGAGGTCTTAGGTTGCAGGTATTGGGTTATTAGGTTTTGGGTTGCGGGTTATAGGTCATAGGTTTTTGGCATTATTTTATAGTATTTAAATAGTTGATTAGGCCATTTAGCATTTTTGAGATTTCTGTTACTTTTAAATTTAGGGCCTCGTACATTTCTTTGTCAATAAACTTTAAGTTCATAGAAATAATCATTTGCGTATCTAGCACAGCTAATCTTCCACGTGCAGTTCTTATAAATTGAATATAGTCTGTTGCACTTCCTTTAGAATTACCTACTGCAATATTTGTAGGAATAGAAATAGCTGTTTTTCTTAGTTCTGAAAAAATTTCATAATTTTCATTTGCCTGTAAAGCAGTAGTAATCTTATAAATTTCCTTCACTAAGTCCATCGATTTTTGCCAAACTAGTAAATCTTCGAAATTCGCCATAATTAATTTGGTTTTAGGTTGAAAGTGTGAGGTTATAGTTGTTAAGTTTTAAATTTCGTTGCGTTTTTACGACTTATTTGTAAATATAACTACTTTTGTTAGGTTTCTCAATTCATAACCTAATACCGACCTACTATCTAGTAGCTAACAGACCTATAACCTAAGATCTGCTACCTAGGACCTATCTCGGTATCTCAATACTTTCCAATATCTGCTTAATAATCTCATCCGCCGTTAAGCCTTCCATCTCTCGTTCTGGCGAGACGATAACTCTATGGCGCAATACGGCGTAGCTTGCATTTTTAATATCTTCTGGAGTTACAAAATCTCTTCCTCTTATGGCAGCAAAAGACTTCGAGGCGGTTAGTAAAGCTAAACTAGCTCTTGGTGACGCGCCTAAGTATAAAAATTGATTTTCTCTAGTGTTTACAATCACCTTGGCTATGTACTCCATGAGCTGAGGTTCTACCACAATTTCTTTTACGAGTTGTTGGTAGGTTTTTAATTGTTCTGCCGTTAGTATTTTCTGAACAACGTCGGTTTTATCATCTAATCTATTCTCGTGTTCGTTGGTAATGATTTGAATCTCTTGTTCTAGATTTGGATAATCCACGTTTATTTTGAACAAAAAACGATCTAATTGTGCTTCGGGTAGGCGATAGGTACCTTCGTGCTCTATTGGGTTCTGTGTTGCCACTACTAGAAAAGGCTCTTTCATTTGGTATTCCATGCCATCCATAGTAACCTGCCGTTCCTCCATTACCTCAAACAGAGCAGCTTGTGTTTTTGCGGGTGAGCGATTGATTTCGTCGATTAAAATAAAGTTGGAGAAAATGGGTCCTTTTTTAAACTCAAACTCTGCATCCTTTACATTGAAAATAGAGGTTCCTAATATATCCGATGGCATTAAGTCTGGTGTAAACTGGATACGGCTAAAATCCACATCGATAGTTTTTGCTAATAGTTTGGCTGTGATAGTTTTTGCCACACCTGGTACACCTTCTATAAGTACATGTCCGTTGGATAATAAAGCAGCGAGAAGATGTTCTACCATGGATTCTTGCCCTACAATTACCTTTCCTACTTCTGCTTTTACCTCTTCTAAACTTTGCTTTAGCTCTGTCATGTCTAGCCTTGACTCAAAAGTAGTGTTTGGCTTTTCCTGATTGTCATTTTCTAACTTTTCCATAATGGTATTTAATTGGGTTGTAGTTGTTTGTTTCTTTATTATTTATTACAATATCCTCAAAAGGTTTTCCGCTATTAATTTAATCTAGAATTTCGTCTAATAAGTTATTCATTTTAATTAAATCATCTTCTGTCACCCTTGCATTGGGATTTAGTCCTTTTCTGATAAATATTGTTGCATCTTTAATTTTACTTTTACTCTTTCCAGTTTTTAGATGTAAATCTCTTATGAACTTATCATCTAGTAATTGTGTATCTATTAAGAATTCTGTTCGTACGTGATGAAGGAAATACTGTGCTTTTTTAGCCATCATATCATGAGGATTTCCTTCTTGTAAGTATAGGTTTCCAATGCTCTTTACAAATTCTACGGTGGTATTTTCTAATGGTTCTATAACTGGTACGATTCGCTGTTTGCGTTTGGCGTTAAAAATTACAAAAAGCAGTAAACCACCTAAAAACACCCACCATGCATAACGCAGTGGTGGATTCGATAGGATAAATCGCATAGGAGATGATGATTCTGCTACTTGCTTATTAGCCCTGCTAAACCATACGGTTTCGCGATTGGGTAAATACGAAAATACTGATTCTACATAGCGACTATTATCGCTTTCAAGTAAATAATAATTGGTGAGAATAAGTGGCTCTGAATGCAAGTAAATAGTCCCTTTTCCGTGTTTTACTTTAATAAAATTGGCATATTCTTTTTCACCAACTTCTTTTCCTAAGATCTCATGGGACTTGCGAATCCTCCTAAATCCAGTCCTATTGGGTAGTTTATTTAAAACTATCGAGTCGGCAGTAAATTTTTTATCGGTAAGCTTTAAAGTACTAGTTTCTCCATAGCTGATGATTGTATGATATAACCCTAAGGTATCTGAAATAAAATTAGAGGTGTAAGTTGAAATAATCATGGCATCGGATCCACCTGCTACATTATTTAAAATCCTCTTCCAAGACTCATCATCGATAGGTGATTGGACAATTAAAATATTATGTGGCTCTTTCTCTTTTCCCTTGTAATATTCATAAGGTGAAATCGCTGCCTTGGTAACTTGGTTAGATAATAAGTTATCTACTTCTTTATCGAATACGTATAGACCAAAAGGACTTTTTTTATCTATATCATAGTACTTACGCCAATCGGTTAGTTGCGTCTTGTTAAGCTCTAACAAAGCAAGAATCACCAGTAAAACGATGAAAATAATCCCGTATAGTCTAATGGTTTTATTCATGGTTATCGGAATCTTGCTCAAAATCAATAGCTTCCATTACAGAAGTACTCTTAATTTTAAAGTTTATAAATTTCTGCTTAAAGTAACTATAAGCAGTTTTATCTATCTCAAATTCTCCATACCAGATGTAATCAAAAATATAGACCAGCTCTTCGAACTCCTGTTTTTGGTGTTTGTTTTGTAGTTCTTGGCTATAGTCTTGGTTTGTTTTTTCAGGATTCCAATGGATTTGTTTCGTATCGGCTAGGTGTTTTAATACAGATAGAAACTGATAGCGTACAGCCGATCGGTATTCTTCTTTATTTTCGAAAGTGGCGATGCGCTCATCGAAATTAATTTCATGGATATTCTCTTCCAAATTATGCATTGGAATCGGAAGCCTCTTATTTTTCTTACTAAAGAAATAGTTTCCCCTTTTATTCAATAGAAATTTAATCAATTGAAATAAAGCGAAAACAATAATCAGACTAGAAATAGTCCATATAGTAATCCTTGTGTAGCGTTCTGTCTTGACAGGATCTATATTGCCAAAGATAGCCTCTATGAGCTTTTCTAATTGTCTTTCAATTTTCTCCCATAATGACTCTTTTGGTTTTGTTAGGCTATAGTCAAATTCATCGCTACCATACTTAGTTTGAAAATTCTCTTCAAAACGCTTTGGATAAACAAGGTTGTCGGTTGTTTTATTTTTCTTTAAAAGCGAGTCGCTTAGATATAGTCTCTTTGTGGTAACAGATATGGAGTCGGTTACAGAAGAATTAACTGCGGCTATCTCTTTTGGGAATCCGAGTAGAAGGCAGAATAGAAAAAATATAAAAAGTTTATTCCTCATTTGTTCCTATGGATTCAATTTCTGTTAGGTCTACTTCTCTATGTAAATCGATTCTGCTATCGTAGTAAAGGAAACCAGTGTTTACATACAGCAGGTTCATCATTAAAAATGAAACTAGAATAGAAACGCCATAAATGATGAAAAAGACGGCACCCATACTATTTTCAAAACTACTTTCATCGAAGGTTCCTTGAGCTTCAGGGATAATGAAGGTGGTCAACATATAAATTACCATTGGAATCGTGGTAAAAATTGAAGTAGCCGTTTGAATAACAATATAAATAACAGTGGCTGATCCCCAATATTTCCAAAACGGCGATCTCCCATGTCCTTTTGGATAAGAGAATTGTGATTGTATAGCGTATCCTAACGCTTGAAAAAAGTTTTTATCAGTATGGAGGTAATCGTACATTAAAAAATTTATAACGTTCATTATAGCTGGCGTAATCAATAGCATAAGAAGGAGTCCAATAACTATAAATATAAGTAGAGAGGTTAAACTATAAATAACTAGCACTGCTGGAAATACTATAAAAATAATTCCCAACCAAAGTTTTAAAAGTCGACCTATATTATTTTTAATATCGCTTAGAATATCGTCTGCTTTAATTTTATTACTTCCTGTTTCACCTCGTCTTTTCATGTAAAAAACTGGATAAGAATAGGAGATGATTAGCAAGGCTAGGAAAAGTATAAACACTAGGATGGAAAGAGCTATAAGCATACCTTGGTTTTCTAGGAAGTAGGCTTCAAAATGAAAGGCTTCTCCGCCAATGTTGGAGCCAAATAGTTGTGAGAATAACTCTCGGTATCCGAAGACGAAAGCAATCACCAATAGTATTAATAACAAGCCATTGAGGAGGATAAAATTTTTAAAATAATTTCCTCCGTTTTCTTTAAAGAAGATAAACGTATCGCTAACTAACTTTCCAAACGTTCTTTTTTGATAAAACTGCATGTATTAACGGTGTTTTTTAGATACTTTAAATGGATAAATAACATAGTAGTAGGTTATAATTCCTAGTGTTCCGAAGATGATAATTATATTAAGAACACTTGGCATTACAAGCGCATATCGAGTGAGATATCCTTCGATAATCCCAGCAACAATGGTAAATGGGATGGTGCTTAGGAAAATCTTAAAACTATCTTTAAACCCTATTTTAAATGAGGTTAAGCGTGAGTAGGTCTTTGGAAAAAGAATGGAAGCACCAAGTATCAATCCTGCCATGGCACAAATTATCATAGCAAAAATCTCGAAAGCCCCATGCATCCAAATGCCCTTTGCACTATCGGCTAATGCACCATAATCGTAGAAAAAATACTGAAAAGACCCTATCATGATGCAGTTATAAATAAGCACGAGTAGGGTTCCTATCCCTGCAAAAATACCAAAGAGGAAAAGTTTGGCTCCCACCTGTACGTTATTTAAAATAATAGCAATACTACCACCCCAGTTGGTTCCTTGTTGATAAACTCCTACGGCATTTCCTTCCTCGATATTTTCAATAGTCATGTTCACATAACTTTCACCAAGAATAATGTTAACAAACTCCTTGTCGTAATGCGCCGAAATAAATCCAATTAAAGTGAATAAAATAAAAAACCCAAAGGCATAGTGTAAATACCTTCTGTATTCAAATGTTAATAGTGGCACTTCGGTTTTAAAAAAGTATACTAACCGATTTTGGTCCGTTCTTTTGGTTTTGTATATTCTTTGAAAAATGAGCGAGGCTAGATGATTTAAGTAAACGGTGGTTTTACTTTTCGGATAATAAGTCTGTGCAAACGACAAGTCGTTTACTAGATTTATGTATAGGGAAGACAGGTCATCTGGATTTTTTTTAACTTTTCCATCGATAACCTGCTCAATTTCGAGCCATTTTTCCTTATTTTGCTTTATGAATGTAATCTCTCTCATGCGAATGCTAAATTAACAAAATATATGTCTAAGATTCCTATAAATACCTCGCAAAATGTAAAGATTGATTTTGATACGGCAAGTGTCGGCGAAAGAATGTTAGCGTTTGTCATTGATATGGTAATAAAAATAGCCTATTTAATCGTTCTTTGGATCCTAATTTTTCGCGTATTAAAAATAGATAGTATTTTAAGAAGCTTGGATTCTTGGTCAATTGCAGCAATTGTGGGGGTCCTTACTTTACCATTTAACCTATACACTTTGGTGTGCGAGAGTTTGATGGAAGGGCAGACGTTTGGAAAGAGGTTAATGAAAATTAAAGTAGTGAAGATCGATGGATACCAAGCGAGTTTTGGAGATTACTTGATTCGGTGGATTTTTAGACTAGTAGACATCCTTTCCAACTCTGGAGTTGTCGGATTGATCAGTATGGTGGTTTCCAAAAACAATCAAAGGTTAGGGGGCATGGCATCAGGAACGGCTGTTATATCGATTAAAAGCAAAGTAAATATCTCACACACGATTCTGGAAGAGATTAAAGAAGGTTATATTCCTTCCTTCCCACAAGTCATTGGTCTTACGGATAACGATGTAAGAATCATAAAAGAAAGTTTTCAGAAAGCCTTACAAACCAACGATAAAGTAATCCTATCTAAATTATCGGATAAAGTAAAAGAAACCCTGCAGCTAGAATCTACAGCCAATCAGTTTACCGAGAAGCAGTTTATACAAGTTATTCTTAAGGATTATAATTATTATACTGGAGGGGAGGTTTAAAGGTGAAGCGTGATGCGTAATGGGTGATGCGTAATTTCGAGTTTCACTATAAATGTGCAATTTGTTATGATATTATTAGCTTATTTTTTAAACGAACATCTATGTAGTTCAATAGCCTATAGCTATTGTGCGTTTAATCGGTTAACTGTTTAGTAAAACCTTCTTCTATATAGTTTTGTTTTTAAATTATAGCTTTATTTTTGATAAACGTGATGGCTTTATGGGCTTTTTAAGTTTTACGCTGGCGCGAGAGTCCGCTCTCGTGTCCATGTAGTATCTTTTTTCAACTATTTTCTAGTATTGAATGACGTTGTGGTTATATCTTAAATGATGTCTAAAATAAACAGCGTAGTACAATTCCTTCGGAATTGTAGGCTAGTTTAAAAAACAACGAGTTGTTTTTTAAAGGAGTATTTCGTTTTTGCACTGCAAAAACGGATGGTTGAGTTTAGATCAGGATAAAACTCATCCGTTCAGAAGTTTACTTCTGAACACTCATCTGCCGTTTGCCTTAGGCAAACGCACTCATCTATCTATAAGTAGAAAGCTACTTATAGATACTACACTTTTGTTTTAACCATATACACATTTTAAATGCTACCCCTTCTTCATCACAAAATTCCTACTTGAAAATAATATTCCCTAATTTTGAATACCATTAAATAAAACATAGATGCCGCAAATTCCAAAGAAAATATTATTAGTAGAAGACGATCTGCAGTTGCATACCAATATTAAAGAGGCACTTATTGCCGATGGTTTTGAGGTAGAAGGGGCTTTTGATGGTATTATAGCAGAACGACTTCTAAATTCAAATACCTACGATTGTTTGCTAATCGATTTAAATCTGCCTGGAAAGAATGGTTATGAGATATGTGCAGACTTTAGAAAAACCGATGCGCTAACACCAATTCTTATCCTAACTGCATTCGATTCTTTGGACGATAAAGTAAAAGGCTTTGAACACGGTGCCGATGATTATCTTACCAAACCCTTCTATATTAGAGAATTGATTTTGCGAATCCATGCGTTATTAAAACGAAGTGTGGTACAAGAAACGCAGGACGAAGAGTATAGTTTACACGGCATTCACATCAACCATACTAGGAAAAGGGTAACTAGAAACGGACAAGACATTGATTTAACACGAAGAGAATATCAAGTGTTGTTAATGCTTCTAAAAAGAAATGGAGATTTTGTTTCTAAAAAAGAACTCGTCGAAGCCATTTGGGGATCTGCCACAGGAATGCACACCAATACCATTGAAGTTTATATCAATTTTTTACGCAATAAACTAGACAAACCATTTCAAACAGATAATATCAAAACCAAAATTGGCTACGGCTATTATATAGGTGCATAAGATGAGTATTAGAAAGAAAATATTATTCTATTTCTTGAGCACTGTTTTGTTGCTTACTACCATAACGCTAGTGCTGATTTATACTATTTTTAAAGAGTATAGAGAAGAACAATTTCAACAAAGACAGAGTGAGAAGATTAAGCAAACGCTGCAGTTGCTTACCGAATTCGAAGAGATAGACGAGGAATTGTTCGAAGCACTAGACCGATCGACTATTCATGATATTTACGATGAGAAGTTATTGTTATTCGATGCCAATCAAAAGTTGTTTTACGAAAGTGTGGATGATTTAACGATTGGGAAAACACAAGAGATTTTAAACCAACTTTCGGAAGAGACAGTTTGGGTAGAAACCAAAGAAGAGCTTTATGATGTAGTTGGGATAAGCATTCAACATAATGGCAATACGTTTTACGGGATTAGCAAAGCCTACGATAAATTTGGTTATGAATTACTCTCGTTTTTGCGCATGGCCTTTGTTGCTTTATTTATTGTAATGGTAATCCTAATCGTATGGGTGTCTTATTATTTATCCAATAAAATCTCTAAGCCTATTGCAAAATTAACCAAGGAGATAGCGAACTATAATTTGGAGGATGATAATGTGCATATTCCAGTAGATTCTGGCGAAGTAGAAACAGCTATTTTGGCCGAGCGATTTAATGATTTGATGGATAAGATAAAAGTGTCCTTTTCCTTCCAACGGAATGCTGTACAACATATTTCCCATGAGTTAAATACTCCGATAGCGGTGTTGGTTTCCAACTTCGAGAAAATGGAGCAAGAGTCCGATATGCAGGAACTTAAAGTGCTTATTCAAAAACAAAAGAAAGACACCCGAAAGCTAAGTGAAATTATCAATGCACTTCTAAAGCTGACTATGGCCGAAGCAGGGAGTAGTGCAGTAAAAGTTTCGATTAGAATCGATGAGTTGCTCTTTGATTTATGCGATGAGTTACAAGTGTTGTATCCAGATTTCCAGTTTCAAATAGAATATCAGAATGCCGAGATGAATGCTGATTTGCTAAAAATTTCGGCCGATAAAAATCTATTGCGAGCTGCGCTTATGAATCTCATGCTGAATTGTATTAAACATGGAGATGGAGAAACAGCTTGGATAAAAATAAAAGAGGTGGATGGAAGGCTTCAGCTGTCTTTTAAAAACCATGGAGCGGTGATTACATCAGAGGAACAACAGTATTTATTTAAACATTTCTTTAGAGGAAAGAATAGCCAAGGCAAAAAAGGATTTGGCTTAGGCCTGATTTTTATTCAGAAGATCCTAAAACTTCACAACGCAACCATATCGTACGAAGCCCCAGATGATAATACGAATGTTTTTAAGGTGAATTTCTAAAAAAGAATACCTGTCGAGCTTATTTTACAGTTTCATGTTCTATCCTTTTAAGCTTTACTCGATATTTTTAGAGTAAAATTTTATCCAAACTTTATTGACTTTAAGGTCAATTTAAGGTGTAATACGTTTTGTTTGCCATCGAAATTTATTTTCGGTTGCCTATGAACAACGTTTTTAAAATTAT
>Ga0209487_1001624_pt1 | contig 18826 bp, 16 predicted proteins | sample Poulit2012_FD_187524 | JGI IMG/M metagenome (GOLD analysis project Ga0209487, IMG submission 187524) | Agricultural soil microbial communities from Georgia to study Nitrogen management - Poultry litter 2012 (SPAdes) (version 2) | ecosystem: Environmental > Terrestrial > Soil > Agricultural land...
TGATTGAGTGATTTGATGACGTTTTTTAAACGTCTCCTGCATTTCCTCACGACGCAAATCTAAATAACGGTATTGTAATCGAAGATTTTCGGATACTTCATCTGCTTCATGAATTAAAAATGGAATTGGTTTTGCCTTATTCAAAATTTCAATCTCGGAAACAGATACTTCAATCGTTCCTGTTTTAATATTTGGGTTAACAGTCTCTGGGTCGCGCTTAATTACTTGTCCTGTTACCTTAACAACGTATTCACTACGTAATGTATCGGCGATTTCTAATGCTTCTTTCGAATAGTCAGGGTTAAAGACAAGTTGTACGATTCCAGATTGGTCTCGTAAGTCAATAAAAATTAATTCTCCTAAGTCTCTACGACGGTGTACCCAGCCGTTTAAGACGACCGTTTCACCAATGTGTTCTTCTGTTAATGTTCCTGCATAATATCGTTTCGTCATTTACTTTTACCTCCTAAAGCTTTTAATAAAACTTTTGTTAAATCAGCAAGCGGAACTTCCTGTTCGTCCCGCGTTGCCATCGAACGAAGTTGGACGACACCTTTTTCTAATTCGTTTTCTCCGAGGACGATGACAAATTTTGCTTTTAACCGATCTGCAGCTCGAAATTGGGCTTTTACACCTCGGCCTTGGTAATCTTTATCGATTTTTACTTTTTCTTTGCGTAAGGAATGTAATACGCGGACAGCTTCCTTTTGTACGTTATCTTCACCAATCGTTACAATAAAGGCATCTAGCTCATCTTCAATAGGAAGTTCAATTTCTTCATGTTGTAAAGCAAGAATTAAGCGTTCCATTCCAAGTGCAAAGCCAACCCCTGGAGTTCTTGGTCCGCCAAACTGTTCGACTAAACCATCGTAACGTCCTCCACCGAGTAAAGTCGCTTGCGCTCCGAAACCTTCTGCTGTTCCCATAATTTCAAAGGCCGTGTGGTTATAATAATCTAATCCTCGGACTAATGTTGCATCGACGATATAAGGAATATTCATCGCATCTAAATAACTTTTCACTTTTTCAAAATATTCCTTTGATTCGTCATTTAAATAGTCTAAAATTTTCGGTGCGGCCTCCATCGCTGGATGGTCTATATCTACTTTACAGTCCAATACTCGTAATGGGTTTTGTTGTAAGCGGGATCGACAATCATCACACAGTTCATCCGTATACGGTGTAAAATGCTCGATCAACGCTTTACGATGACGTTTACGACTATCAAGATCGCCTAAACTATTAATCACTAATTCAATTTCATTAATACCGAGACGTTCGTAAATACCCATCGCAAGGGCGATTACTTCTGCATCGATTGCGGGGTCCTCACTCCCTAAGGCTTCGACACCGAACTGATGGAATTGACGGCGTCTTCCCTCTTGTTGACGCTCATAGCGAAACATCGGACCGTTGTAGTACACTTTGATCGGTTGGTTAACTGCTCCATGTAATTTTCCCTCAATATATGCCCTTGCTACTCCTGCTGTACCTTCCGGACGAAGCGTAATGCTTCGATTACCCCGGTCTAAAAAAGTATACATTTCTTTTTGTACGATATCTGTTGTCTCACCAACGCCACGTTGAAATACTTCCGTATGTTCGAAAATTGGCGTGCGAATTTCACCATAGTGATACGTTTCACATAATTGGCGTAATTCGTTTTCAATATATTGCCATAATCGTGCCTCATCGAATAATAAATCTTTCGTTCCTCGTGGAGATTCTAGTCTCATGATTGTTACCTCCTGCTAACTTTCCTTATACAAAATAAAAATCCCATCACCTTTATTTCGCCTTCGAAATAAAGGGACGAGATATTCCCGCGTTGCCACCCTCTTTAATGGTAAAAACGATTAAAGCTTCCTACCATTCACTTTCAACAGTTAACGCCTGTCTACGGCAAAGATGCTCCTTAGAGGTTGTCTTTCACTAAGGTTCGGTGTGAAAATAGTTTCAGCCACGCTATTTTCTCTCTGTTCACTTCCGCCTAGCTACTTCTCCTCATCATCGGATTTTCTTTTGTAATTAAAATTTATGATAAAATAATTATGAGTAAAATGTCAAGCTTGAGCCTATAGTCTCTTTAGGCTTCTATAAGGGTTCCATCAATCGACTCGATAATAAAAGTGACCGGACCATTGTTAATAAGCGATACATCCATCATCGCACCGAACTGGCCCGTCTCCACCTCGACTCCTTTACCTCTTAAATACTCGTTAAATTTATCGTATAAATCTTCTGCTTCTTCTGGTCTCGCGGCTTTTGAAAAGCTCGGTCGTCTACCTTTCCTTACATCTCCGTACAAAGTAAATTGGGAAACGGATAATATCGAACCTTCGACATCAAGAAGAGATAAATTCATTTTCCCTTCTTCATCTTCAAAAATTCGTAAATTAATTAATTTATTTACAATCGTTTCGATATCCTTTTCACTATCCCCTTCAGTAACTCCGAGTAAGACGAGCAATCCATGGTCGATTTCGCCAATTACTTGTCCATCGACAGTGACGTTTGCCTTTTTTACACGTTGAATGACCGCTTTCACGTTGCGAGTACCCCTTTCTACCTTCTTATTAGTTCAATGTTCTCGTTACTGCGTAAATATCTTTTACCTGTTTAATTCGATTGACGACATGCTCTAAATGTTCCGTATTACGTATTAATACAGCTAAATGAATATGGGCGATTTTATTTTGATCGGCCCGACCGTTTACGGAAGAAATCTTAACATTTGTCTCGTTAACGACTTGTAGCACATCATTCAATAATCCGTGTCGATCATAACCAGAAATCTCTAAATTCACATAGTAATCCTTCATACTATATTTTGCATTTTTCCAACGGACGGTTAAAAAGCGTTCTTTATCCATTTCTGCTTTTATATTCGGGCAATTCATACGGTGAACTGAAACGCCCCGACCTTTCGTAATAAATCCGATAATTTCGTCGTACGGTACAGGATTACAACAACGCGCTAATCGAATTAAAATGTTGTCGATTCCTTCAACTTCAACACCAGAATCTACTTTTGTTAAAGATGTCCGTCGTGTTCGATCCTTAACCGTCGATTGTACTTCAGAAATTTTCTCCGCTAATGCTTGCTCTGACTCTTGTTCTTTACGTATTTTCTCCGTTAATCGAGAAGCTACTAGCGAACTAGAGATCCCTTGATAACCGATTGCAGCGAACAGTTCATTTTCATCGACGAAATTATACTTTTTACAAGTTTGTTTAATATTTTCTGGCGTTAACACTTCATCCGGTTTAAAACCTAATTCACTAATATCTTGTTTTAACGCTTCTCTGCCTTTTTCGATATTTAATTCTTTCCGTTGCTTTTTAAAAAATTGTTTAATTTTGCTTTTCGCTTGGGATGATTGGGCTAAGTTAAGCCAATCTTGTGACGGTCCGTACGAATGACGGGAAGTAATAATCTCGACGATATCCCCGTTTTGTAAATTATAATCTAACGGTTCCATCTTCCCATTTACCCGAGCTCCAACGGTTTTATTTCCAATTTCAGTATGAATTCGGTAGGCAAAATCAATTGGTACCGAACCTTTAGGCAACTCGATTACATCACCCTTCGGTGTAAATACATACACCATATCAGAAAAGAGATCGATTTTTAACGATTCGACAAACTCTTCCGCATCATGGGTTTCTTGTTGCCATTCTAAAATTTCCCTAAACCAGGAAAGACGTTTTTGTAACTCTTTTTCTTTACCTCTTACTTGCTTCCCTTCCTTATACGCCCAGTGAGCAGCGATTCCGTACTCGGCGATTTTATGCATTTCCTTCGTCCGAATTTGTACTTCTAAAGGCTCGCCTTGTGGACCGATTACTGTTGTATGAAGGGATTGATAAAGATTTGCTTTCGGCATTGCGATATAATCTTTGAAACGTCCTGGCATCGGTTTCCAATACGTATGAATGATTCCTAAAGCAGCGTAGCAATCTTTAATACTATTTACAATTACACGGACGGCTAATAAATCATAAATTTCATTAAACTGGACTTTCTGTTGTTTCATTTTACGATAGGTACTATAAATATGCTTTGGACGACCAGAGATCTCCGCCTCTATTCGTACCGTAGCAAGCTCTTGGGCAATCGCATTAATCGCCTCATCGATATACTTTTCCCGTTGCTCACGCTTCTGGCGAATAAGTGTTACGATGCGGTAGTATTGCCGTGGATTTAAATAACGTAATGCCGTATCTTCTAACTCCCATTTAATTTGTGACATTCCGAGACGGTGAGCTAATGGAGCAAAAATCTCCAACGTCTCATTCGAAATGTGACGCTGTTTATCTTCTGGCAGATGGTGTAACGTACGCATGTTGTGTAAGCGATCAGCTAATTTAATTAAAATAACGCGTATATCCTTTGCCATTGCGATAAACATTTTTCGATGGTTTTCTGCTTGAATTGTTTCTTTTGATTTATATTTAATCTTTCCTAACTTCGTTACGCCATCGACGAGCATGGCGACTTCTTCACTAAAGGCTTCCTCAATTTCTTCTAATGTAATATCAGTATCTTCAACGACGTCGTGAAGTAGTCCTCCGATGATCGTTTCCGCGTCCATTTCTAAATCCGTTAAAATGTAAGCTACTTGAACAGGGTGAACGATATAAGGCTCCCCTGACTTACGAAATTGCCCCTCGTGAGCTTTTTTGGCAAATTCATAAGCACGTTCAATAGAGCGTACATCCTCTTCAGATAAATATTCACTTACCTCGTTAATAATATCCTCGATTGTCATCGTTTTATCTTTGGACACATGATCACCTTTATAATAAATATTAATCGTATCTCATTAATGTTAACACATCATATCCTTTTAGTTTACTTATACCATCTAAGTAACCTAATTCAATTAAAAAGGCACACCCTACAACGATACCGCCAAGTTTTTCAACTAATTGAATCGTCGCTTCAATCGTTCCACCAGTTGCTAATAAATCGTCTGTAATAAGTACACGGTCGCCTTCTTTTATTGCATCTTTATGAATCGCTAACGTATTTTTCCCATATTCTAAACCGTATTCGACTTCGATTACTTCACGAGGTAGTTTGCCTTTTTTTCGTACTGGAATAAAGCCAACACCTAATTCATAGGCGACCGGACAGCCAATAATAAAACCACGAGCCTCCGGACCGACGATTACGTCAACTTCTTTTTTCTTAGCGTAGGTCACGATATCCTGTACTGCTTGTTGGAAAGCAGGTCCATTTGCCATTAGAGGTGTAATATCTTTGAACTGTACCCCCTCTTGTGGCCAATCTTCGACAATTTTGATATGTTGTTTATAATCCATGAATGATTTCCTCCTCATTTACTACGCCAACATGTTGAATAAACCATTCTTTTAATTCATGTTGTGATGAGTAATATAGTGTTTTTTCTACTTCTGCTTGCATTAATCGTTGTTGATACGTCTTCGATGTGTCTAACGCTCGTTTTTCCGGCTCTTTATTTAGCGTTACGACATTGTCGTCGACAAAAATAAAATTTAAATCATAAAATACTCTCAAAATAAATGATAGTTGTTCTTTTGGTAAACGCAATTGTTTTATCATCGTTGGATAATGTTTCCTTAAGTCTACTTCAGGAAAACTAGCTATATATTGATATACTTGCTTAAAATGTTTTCGGTCAGGAATCGCTTGTAAAAACGCATCATGTTCTACTTGATAAGCGACGTGGACCGATTGGGGATTCGTTTTTGCGACAATTTTTTGTAATGTTTCTAAATCGGGCGGTAAATCATAAATTGTTAAAAGTTCTGTTTCAACTATAGAATCTAACTCCGATTCATAGGTAATTAATTGTACGTTGTCATAGACAGAAATTTCCTTAACCTCGTCGACACTTTGGCAGACGAGTGTATGGTGTGTATATTGTTTGATAAAGGGTAAAACATTCGACAGACGACGTTGACCTCGATCATCGAATAGTTGCCACTCTTGCACTGCTAAATCAAATATATTAATTTGTACCGTCGTCCGACCGTTCCATTCATTAATCTGCAACTCTCCTACAAGGGAGACGGTACTGTCTTTTGCAATATATGGTGCAACATGTCCGAACTGAAAGCCAATTGCTTCGACGATTCGATCATCTGTTTTAAATTGTAATTTTAAATGTCTTTCATTTTGACCGATTTGTCGAATTTGTTCCGGGACCCCTTCGACATAAAAAATCGGCCGTTCATTCCCTACCCCAAAAGGTGCGAACTGTTCGATTTCATGAACGAGTTGTTCCGTTAACTCATGAATCGATAAACAGTCATCGATATGTAATTGTTGTTTTCCTACTGTTCCGGTAAAGTTCGTCTTCATACGCTCTTCTAAGAAGGAATGAATTTCTGAAAAATGAGCTTTAGGAAAACTCATCCCTGCTGCTTGTGAATGTCCTCCAAAATTGGAGAACAAGGAGCGAATTTCCATTAAGTTTTCAAACAAATTAAAACCCGGGACACTTCGGGCCGAACCTTTCCACTCTTCGGCCGTCTTGCTTTCTGTTAAAAGCATTACAGGTCGATGGTAACGATTAACGAGACGTGAAGCAGCAATTCCTAATACTCCTTCATGCCAAGATTCATTTGCTAACATAATAAAATCATGGGATTCGTCCACCTGACGTTCTGCTTCTTCAACAATTTGGGTAACGATTTGTTGACGCCTGCGATTTAATGCTTCAATTTCATTAGCAATTTCCTCCGCTTCAGACCGGTCTTCTGTCAAAAGTAATTGAACAGCTAACATCGCATTTTGTAATCTACCGACTGCGTTAATTCGCGGACCCAATACGAATCCGATATCCCTTTCGGTAATCGTTCCATCGACTTCAGCCATCTCAATTAATTGTTGTAGACCGATATTGGAAGTACGTTGCAGTCGTTTTAAACCTTCAGCGACAAGGATACGATTCTCCCCGATAAGAGGAACTAAATCTGCTACCGTTCCAATCGCTACAAGCTCCAATAGAGAATGAGCTTCTTCGCCAAGTAAATAATGTGCAATTTGCCAAGCGATTCCAGCCCCAGCTAACGGTTTAAACGAATAATCTGGCGATAGTTCTGGATGGATGATCGCATACGCCTCTGGGAGCTCTTCTTGAATTTCGTGATGGTCAGTTATAATGACATCGATACCTAATTCATTAGCAAAGGAGACTTCTTCCAGATTCGAAATTCCATTATCTACTGTAATAATAAGACCGACAAACTGTTCAGCAAAACGCTCGATTGCTTCTATATGTAATCCGTACCCTTCCTTAAAACGGTCTGGTATATAATAATGACAATTAATTCCGAGAGTTCGTAACGTTTGATACATAATCGCCGTCGATGTTACTCCATCAGCATCGTAATCTCCATAAATGACGACAGTTTCTTCATCTTCCTTCGCTTCGATTAGTCGTTGTTTTAACCGATCGATTTGGTACAACTTTGCTGGATCTTCTAATTGTTTAAGACTTGGGTTTAAAAACATCTCTCGTTCTTCTTCATCGACGATTCCCCGGGCATGAAATAATCGATCGATTAAAGAATCTCTTCCTTCAGCTTGCGTTTGATTAGCTTCCGGTAAAAACCTCCAAGTTGCCTTACTCTTTAACATTGTGTCACTCCTTGCATTCCGTGCCACTGAGTAAGTAGTCATCCTTTTTGTACTTAATCAATGGGTTGATCTTCTTTCTTATCTATGTGGCCATTATTTTTTGCTTCCTCTTTTTCAAGGGAAAGATTTGTCTGTTGCTTGATTGTTTTTTCTAAATATAAAGCACGTTGTTGTAGTCGTTTTTTCTCCCGGCTCAAACTAACGTATTTACCAATACCAAATATAATCGTCACAAGACTACCGAGTAACACAGAAAATAAAATGATGAAAATAAGCGGAGATTCCCCTTGCCAAACTAAAAAGTTTACCTCGACTGGTTCAACATTCAAGACCGAAAAGATAGAAATAACTATAATGAAAAAGATTGCTAATAAAACATACGTTTGATTTTTCATCTTACGAACTCCTTTTACATTACATCACTCCTAAGGAGGAGGGCCCTATCCCCCGTATCATTTAGGAGATAGAGCAAATTATTTAAACTTGTGGTCCTTCGACTCGTTTACGCTTGCGGAAGTCGAGCGGTCGCTTGTCGAGACGTTTACCTCGCCATACGAGCCATAACTGAGAAGCTAAAAAGAGAGACGAGTACGTTCCAGCAACTAGACCGATTACTAAGGCAAGAGCAAAGCCGAAGATTGACGATGCACCTAAAATCATAAACGATAAGACAGCAATGAGCGTCGTTGTCGTCGTATTAATACTCCGCATAAACGTTTGAATTAAACTTTTGTTAATAATTTTTGCTAATTCTTTTGGTGATTTTATAAGCTTGTTTTTCGCACGAATATTTTCACGAATTCTATCAAAGACGACGATTGTGTTGTTAATCGAATAACCAATTATCGTTAAAATCGCCGCAATTATTGTAACATCGAATTCAATTCGCGTCACACTAAAGACTACAAGCATGAAAAACACATCGTGTAATAAGGCGATAATCGCCGTTAATGCAAAAAATATTTCAAATCGGAAAGTTACATAAATAATCATTCCTATCGATGCAATTGCTAGCGCATAGACCGCATTTTTCACTAATTCTTGTCCGACAATTGGAGAGACGATGCTTACGTTCGGCTCATTTCCATATTTCTCGATAAAATAATCTTTTACTTCATTTAATTGTTGATCATTTAATACTGTATCGTAACGTGATACAGCAATTTCGTTATTTTCTCCTGATAAAACGATGGATTTCGGTTCCAGTTCTAACTGTGCAAAGTCTTCTTCGATCGCATCTTCCGTCAATGGTTCGTCAGCTAAGACTTCGATTCTCGAACCGCTCGTAAAATCGATACCCGGATTTAACTTCAAAAGCGTAAGGGAAAGTACACCTAAAACGACAAAGCTAGTCGTTGCGATAAAAATTTTCCTCCGGTGTTTGACGATATTAGGTGAACGGTTGAAAATCGTCGGTTCTACTTCTTCATCTGCATCAAGATCTTGGATTTGCGATGGCTTTACTCCGAACCAACCTTTTCGTTTTGTTAAAAAGCCACTTTCTACCCATAAGCCAAGAAGTAACCTCGTTCCATACACTGCTGTTAAAAAACTTACTAATATACTAACGATTAACATCGTAGCAAACCCTTTAACCGAACTAGTACCGAAAATAAAAAGTACGCTCGCAGCTAAAAGGGTTGTGATGTTTGCGTCCAAAATCGTAACTAAGGAGTTTTTACCACCGGATTTAAAGGAATTTCGGACGGACTTTCCTCGGCGTAGTTCTTCCTTGATTCTTTCAAAGGTCAGGACGTTCGCATCTACCGCCATCCCTACTCCTAAAATTAATGCTGCAATCCCTGGTAAGGTTAAGACACCGTTCATTAGTTCAAAGACCAATAAGATTAAATAAATATATATAGCGATATTAATTCCAGCAATAAGTCCCGGGAAGCGATATACTGCAATCAAAAAGATGAAAATAATAAGCACACCAATAATCCCGGCAAATACGGTTTGATTAAGTGCTGTTTCTCCGAATTGCGCCCCGACAGATGTAGAATATAACTCATTCATATGTACAGGCAAGGATCCTGCATTAATAATATCTGCTAATCGTTGGGCTTCTTCAATTGTAAAGTCGCCTGTAATCATTACGTCACTCGTATAAAGGGGTTCACTTACGGCTGGAGCCGAGATGAACTTTGGCTCTTCTTTTTCCACTTCCTCTTTGAAAGAATCGCCCTCTTTATAATCAAGCCAAATGACGAGGAAATTTTCCGGTGCCATATCTAGCACTTGTTCAGTCACTTGCCCAAATTTATTTGCATCCTTTAATTTAAGTGTAACGATTGGCTGATTTGTCTCTGCATGGAAGTCCTGTCGTGCACTACCTTCACGTAAATCTGAACCATCGAGTAATACTTCATCATTTACATCCCTAAAAGTAAGTAAGGCAGAAGTCGACAACATTTCCCGTGCTTCTTGTTGATCCTCCACACCCGCAAGTTGAACACGGATACGGTCTTCTCCTTCGATATCGATCACTGTTTCACTAATACCGAGACGGTTCACTCGGTCGTTTAACGTTTGAACAGTCGCTTCTAATAATGCACGGTTTACTTCCTGAGTGTCATCCACTGGTTCAACTTCGTATAAAATTTCAAAGCCACCTTGTAAATCTAAACCGAGATTAATCTTTTTACTAATGCCGGTTACCGTCGTACTAATAAGGGATGCAAACAATACGACGATAAGGACGAAGGCGATTATTCTACCTCTTTTTTTCATGATTCATTTCCTTTCTCGAAAAATTTTCCTTTAGTACCATTATGCTTCTGGATTCATTACTGCATGAATGGAAGCCATTAATTCATCATCTACTTGTTCTTTTGCTCGTTGAATAGAATCGATTGCTAAATAATCCATATACGTATGTATTTGTAGTTGAAAAATATCTTGTACTACTTCATAAAGCCTTTTGTCTTGGTCAGTTTTCCAAATGTGTTCGCTAAGACAGCGCCAAATATCTTCGGCATCGATTTCTTTATAGCCGAGCATGGCGAATTCCTTTTCTTTGCTTTTTAAGACAGAATACACTTTCTCTTTCCATTCACTGACGGGCTTAGTTGCCATCAGAAGTCCCCCTTTTTGAATCCCTATGTTTTTGTCTCATTGTAAGTGTAGGTTAATATTTTATTTAAGCTTGGCATGCTTGACCTACCTCTTTGCATATATATAACTAATACGGTTTTTCGAATAGAGGTGGCCAGCCCAAAATGACAAAGCAATCTTTTCTCCACGGGACCTTACTCTTAATTATTGCCGGAATGATTACCCGTGGACTCGGATTTATTAATCGAATCGTCATCGCCCGATTAATTGGTGAAGAAGGTGTCGGTCTTTATATGATGGCACTGCCTTCCTTATTTTTAATGCTTACGTTAACGCAAATCGGCTTACCTGCAGCAATCTCTAAACGAATAGCCGAGGCAAACGAATTGGGCGATCAGCAAAAAATCAAGCAAATTATGACGTTCTCCTTTTTTATTATAGCATGTACGAGTATTATTTTTACGATTATAATGTTTTTCCTTGCACCTTTTGTTGCGAATTATTTAATGACCGACGAACGGACGCTCTATCCGCTATATGCAGTATTGCCGAGCATTAGTGTAATTGCATTTGTCTCGGTAATCAAAGGCTACTTTCAAGGTATGCAAAATATGAAGCCACAGAGTATCGCGATTATTATCGAACAAGTAGTGCGTATTATATCGATTTACTTTATTTTGACACTTCTCACTCCTTATGGCATCGAATTTGCGGCAGCTGGTGCAATGATTGGTGTCTTCATCGGCGAAATTGTATCGTTTTTCTATTTATTTTATTTATTTAAAAGAGAAAAGACGATTCCAATTCGAAAAAAATTCGTCCCAACCTTACGTGAGAGTAAAAGCATAAGGAAACAACTTTTTTCCATTGCTTTACCGAATACGGGCAGTCGATTTATTAGTTCAATTTCTAACTTTTTAGAACCGATTTTAGTTTCTCAAAGTTTACGAATTGCTGGGCTTTCGACAGTACAAGCGACGAGGCAATACGGCGAACTGACCGGCTATGTAATGCCTCTTCTTTATCTGCCAACTTTTATTACAAATTCGTTGTCAATCGCTCTTTTACCATCGATCTCCGCTGCCGATGCTAGTGGAAATCGAAACCTCGTCTTTTACCGAATACATCAAGCGATTCGTATTTCATTTGCCTCTGGGGCTTTAGCAACGATCATTTTAACCTTTTTTTCCATACCTATTTTAACACAAATGTATGGTACAAGTAATGCAAGTAAATATATTGTCATAATGGCGCCTTGTTTTTTATTTTTATATATTCAAGCCCCGTTACAAGCTGCTCTCTTTGCCCTAGATTTAGCAAAGTATGCGATGCATAACAGCTTTTATGGATCGGTGATAAAGTTCTCGCTTTTATTCGTTTTAGCTTCGAATGAAAAATTCGGTATTTTCGGTGTTGTGATTGCGCTCAATACGACAATCATCTTAATTACGTTACTCCATCTGTACGTTTTACATCGGGAGATCAATTTTATATTGAAGCGTAACGACGTCATAAAAATGATGCTACTCTTATTGCTAACCGGAGCTGTAACTTACATATTTAAAATTAGTTTTGCTACCTATTTATCGAACGTTTTTGTTTTAATCTTCATTTTCATTTGTTTGACTGGCATTTATATTGTATTTTTACTTTTATTACGTTTTATTACTCGAGAGGAGTTAAGACAAATTCCGTTCATTAAACAATTTTTCTAAGTTTACGTCTATTTTTAAAAGGAAATGAATAACAATAAAATAATACAATAAGTTGAATAAATAATAAAGGGGGATTACCGTGCAAACTTCATTTTTTCGAGCTATCTTGTACGGGTGGGTCACCGTCTTAGTTTTATTAATCGTTACGACCGTTTTGTTAGCTTTGGTTGTACGCTTTACTAATATTAGTGAGACGACCTTAGCAACTATTAGTTTAATCATTGCTTTACTTTCTTTATTTATTGGCGGACTATTTGCAGGATTAAAAGGAGAAGCTAATGGTATTTTACTCGGTGTCCTTACTGGTGGTGGTTTTACTTTCTTTACTTTTTTAGTTCAATATCTCGGTTATGATGCATTTTTTACTTTAAAACAGTTAGCATTCCATCTTGCATACATATTAAGTGCAGTTATTGGAAGTATTATTGGAGTAAATCTTGTACAACAAAAACAGACGACCTAAGTTTCAATGGTAGTTATGGGATTTGAGTATCTTTAGGTTATCGATTCGGGGATTAAAAATTAAGGGTGGAGAGTTTTTTCGATTAGGTAATTTACAATAGTTATGGAAGGTTTGAGGCAAAATTGTCTTAGACCTTCCTTTATTTTTTTAAAAGTAGATTGCAATTTTTTAATGTTAGTTTGACGTGGAAGCTGCGCCGTAATTTTTTGCAGACTTTGATTATTTTTCTTTAAACTGGGCCATATTTAGATTTCATACGGAAAAATCAAACACTATTTATATTAGGATTTGGCTTTAAATTTATTTTGATAAGAAGAGCTTGTTACTTAAAATTCATCATTAAAACGATTCAGTGGGAAAGATAAAGGGAAATTTCTCACTCACTTAAACGCTAGGACGATCCCACGGGAAAGATAAACGACATTTTACTTTCAACCTTACCGAGAGAGCGCTCCAGCGGAAAAGATTAACGACATTTCACCTTCAACCTTACCGAGAGAGCGCTCCAGCGGAAAAGATTAACGACATTTCACCTTTAACCTTACCGAGAGAGCGCTCCAGCGGAAAAGATTAACGAAAATTTCCCTTCTACTTTACCGATAGAGAGATTTCACGGTAAAAATAAAGTAAATCGATCACCATCTCTATCGTAAAAGTCATATAATAAAATTATAACGAAAAGTCCTTATAAATACAGTTTGCGGAACAAAATAAAAGCGAATATCCTAAATTTCAAGTTTAAGTTAGCCACTTAACATTTCTTAAAATTATTACATGCAAAGTTAACGCAAATATGTAGTCTTAGGAAATAAAAAATGGACTGAATCAAAGTACGCTCTTCAACCCCCAAAGTTAATAACAATCTAACTCTAGGGGTACATACTTTCCTTGACCCTGTCCATTTTCTCTGTAAATTATTTTTACGTTCAATTACGAATCTGATTTAACTTCACGGACTGCTGCTCGATCGAAAGTTAACTTGGCATTGTTACATTGAATGACAATCTTATCTTCGTCGATTGCGTCGATTGTACCGTGTAAGCCACCGATCGTTATGATTTCATCACCTTTTTGTAAGGCAGCCTGCATTTCTTGCACTTGTCGTTGACGTTTCTGCTGTGGACGAATAAGCAAGAAATAAAAAATAACAATCATTAAAATGATCGGTGATAGCTGTACGAGTAATTCCATGTCCTAAATCCCCTCCTAAAAGTTTTTAGCATCCGCTTTGTTAAAGCCGTATTGTTGAAAAAATTCATCTCTAAAATCTAATAATCGGTCTTCCCGAATGGCTTGACGGACTTGCTCCATTAATTTTAACAGAAAATATAAGTTATGATAAGTAGTAAGTCGAAATCCTAAAATTTCATTCGTATGAATTAAGTGACGAATATAAGCGCGTGTGTAATTCCGACATGTGTAGCAATCACAGTTTTCATCTAATGGTGAAAAATCTCGGGCATATTTCGCATTGCGAACAACAAGACGCCCGGTCGATGTCATACACGTTCCATTTCGCGCGATTCTTGTTGCCAGTACAGAGTCGAACATATCGACACCACGAATTGCCCCTTCAATTAATGCATCAGCTGAACCGACTCCCATTAAATAACGAGGTTTATCCGCAGGCATAAGGGGCGTCGTCTCCTCAAGAACTTCATACATTATATCTTTCGGCTCTCCTACAGATAAACCGCCGATGGCATAACCAGGAAAACCTAATGATATTAAATCTTTTGCACTTTGTTTGCGAAGATCTGCATATTCCCCCCCTTGAATTATTCCGAAAAGCGCCTGGTCCTCTGGACGTTTATGGGCTTCTAAACAACGCTCCGCCCATCGGGACGTGCGTGCAACAGATTTCTCCATATACTCATAACTCGCGGGATACGGAGGACATTCGTCTAAAACCATCATAATATCAGGACCTAGGTCGTTTTGTACTTGCATGGCGATTTCCGGTGAGAAAAATAACTTCTCTCCACTTAAATGATTACGGAAGTGGACACCTTCTTCCGTAATTTCACGCATATCACTTAAACTAAATACTTGGAATCCACCAGAGTCTGTTAAAATCGGTCGGTCCCAATTCATAAACGAATGAAGCCCACCCGCTTCTTTAACGATTTCTTCTCCTGGTCGTAACCATAAATGATATGTATTCGATAAAATAATTTGTGCATTTATTTCTTTCAACTCTTCCGGCGACATTGTTTTAACTGTCGCTAACGTACCAACAGGCATAAAAATTGGTGTCTCAATCGTCCCATGAGGTGTATGAACTTTTCCTAGACGAGCTCCTGATTGCTTACAGGTCTTAATTAATTCATATGTTATAGGCATTGATTTCAATCCTTTTTAATCATTTAATGTACGATTCTTCGGTAAGATAAACATCGCATCACCGAAACTAAAGAAACGATATTTCTTCTCAATCGCTTCTTTATAAACAGAAAAAATATGTTCCCTACTTGCAAAAGCACTAATTAATAACAATAATGACGATTTAGGCAAATGAAAGTTCGTCACTAAACCATCTACAGCACAAAAAGTATACGGTGGATAAATATAAATATCTGTCCATCCAGATTCGGAAACGAACTTTCCATTGTTTTTCTTAGCTACCGTCTCTAATACACGGGTAGCTGTCGTGCCTACTGCAATAATATTTCCACCCGCTTCTTTAACTTTATTTAAAATTCGAGCACTATTTTCTTCTAAAGCATAATATTCCGCATGCATCTTATGCGCTTCTACTCGATCAGCTGTAATCGGGCGAAATGTACCTAAGCCAACATGGAGTGTTACATAAGCAATCCGTACACCCATCGCTTCAATCTCTTCTAAAAGTTCATCCGTAAAGTGAAGCCCTGCTGTCGGTGCTGCTGCTGAACCTGCTTCTTTAGCATAGACCGTTTGATAACGATCTTTTTCATCTAACGTTTCTTTAATATAGGGAGGTAAAGGCATTTCCCCCAACTTATCTAATACTTCAAGGAAAATCCCCTCGTACTCCAACTGTAGTAGACGCGCCCCCTCGTCCTTCTCAGCAGTACAAGTCGCAATTAAATGACCTTCGCCGAACTCGATTCGGTCGCCGACTTTAATTTTGCGGGCGGGTCGTACGAGGGCCTCCCATTCATCCTTCGTTGAAGTCTCATGCAAGAGTAAAATTTCAATCTTAGCACCCGTCTCCATCTTCGTACCGAATAAACGAACCGGAATCACTTTCGAATCGTTTAATACGAGACAATCTCCCAGTTTTAAATAATTTTTTATTTGATAAAAAGTATCATGTACTCGGCGCCCCGTCTCTCGTTCCATAACGAGCAAACGGGAAGCTGCCCGATTTTCTAAAGGTGTTTGTGCGATTAGTTCTTCTGGTAAATCGTAATCAAATTGTTCTATTTCCATGATCGTAACTCCTCAACTTAACGAAACTGATTAATGATATAAAAAATTAACGATAACACGATACTTAAGACAATCGATGTCACAATCGGAAAATAAAAAGTCGTATTTCCCCGTTTAATTACAATATCGCCCGGTAATTTACCAATAAAACTCCAAAACAAACCGAAAAGAATAAAAACGATTCCGATGACGATAAAAAGCTTCCCAAAATTCATGACACATCACCTTTTTTGTTTTCCAAAATGTTCATACGCTTTACTCGTCGCCACTCGCCCTCTAGGAGTCCGTTGAATAAAACCTTTTTGTAATAAAAACGGCTCATACACATCTTCAATCGTCTGCGCCTCTTCCCCGACCGTTGCAGCTAAGGTCTCTAAACCCGTTGGCCCCCCATCGAAATCTTCGATTATCGTAAGGAGCAACTTATGATCGATATGGTCTAATCCTTCGTTATCGACTTGTAACATCGATAGAGCTTCTTTAGCTGTTTCAAGCTCAATTGCAGCCTCACCCCGTACCTGGGAAATATCGCGAATCCGACGGAGTAGGCGATTGGCAATTCGAGGCGTACCTCGAGAACGTTTAGCTACCTCTATAGCCGCCTCTTTCCTAATCGGCATTTGTAAAATCGTCGCCGTGCGCTCTACAATCTCAACTAAATCTTCCACCTCATAAAACTCTAAACGGCTCAATACACCGAAGCGATCCCGTAACGGTGCACTTAAAAGACCAGCCCGTGTCGTCGCTCCAACAAGCGTAAAAGGAGGTAGATCGATTTGTACCGACCGAGCGCTAGGACCAGAACCAATCACAATATCTAGGAAATAATCTTCCATTGCAGGATATAAAATCTCTTCCACCGAGCGAGGCAACCGATGAATTTCGTCGATAAAAAGGACATCTCCTGGTTCTAGAGAAGATAAAATTGCAGCTAAATCCCCTGACCGTTCAATCGCTGGGCCTGAAGTTGTCCGAAAGTGAACATCCATTTCGTTAGCAATAATTCCCGCCAGCGTCGTCTTTCCTAAGCCCGGTGGACCATATAGTAAGACGTGATCAAGCGGTTCATTACGCATTTTTGCTGCCTGAATAAATATATGTAAATTTTCTTTTACTTTCGTTTGGCCAATATATTCCGATAACATCGTCGGTCGTAAACTTAGTTCAACTTGTGCATCTTCTGATTGTTCCGTTCCCGACACAATGCGGTCTTCCATGTTCGCACCTCACTATCATTGTTTTCCAAGTTACGTCGCTAATAAAACTAGCGCCCGTTTAATCGCTTCGTCTGTCTCTTTTATGTCCTCTTTTTGCAATTGACGTAATACATCTGATAATTCACGTTCTCTATAACCTAAAGCGAGTAAGGCCTCTTTTACCTCTTGCATTGTGGAATCAACCTGTGTCACTGTAGTTGCTTCAGGTGCAAGCGATAGATGGTCCGCTAATTTTCCTTTTAAATCTAAAATAATTTGACGGGCTGTCTTCTTTCCTACTCCGGGAAATTGAGTTAGATATTTTTCATCTTCCCGCTCTACTGCCGCAATGAACTCATTTACTTGTGCATTTCCTAAAATTCCGATCGCACTTTTAGGACCTATTCCAGATACTGAAATTAATTTCGTAAATAAAAACTTTTCATCTTCATCTTTAAAACCATACAATTGTTGCATATCTTCCCGTACATGGTGATAAGTGTGTATAAATAACGTTTTATGTAAAGAAGATTGATAGACGAAAGGATTCGGGCAAAGTACTTCATAGCCTACCCCTTGAACGTCTAACAAAATCGACTCTTCCTCAATTGAAACGAGAGTCCCCCGTAAAAATGCTATCATCGATCCCATTCCTTCAGCGATATTTTCTAGCTTGTAATCTCCATATTATGGTGAACATCTTGGACATCCTCACTATCTTCTAACATTTCAATTAGATTCAACATCTTTTCTTCCTGTTCTTCACTTACTTGGGTAAAGTTTTGTGGAATTAAGGTTATTTCCGCTTCCTCAAATTTATAACCCGCTTCTTGTAAAGTGTCCCGCACATCATTAAATTGAGCTGGTTCCGTATAAATTTCAAACACATCTTCTTCGTAATCGATGTCTTCGGCTCCAGCATCGATAGCAAGTAAAGTTAATTCATCCTCATCGATGGATTCATCTTCATTTAAGATGACGATATACCCTTTTCGATCGAACATAAACGAGACACAACCCGTCTCCCCTAAGTTTCCATCATTTTTTGTAAAAGCATGGCGAACTTCTGAAGCGGTACGATTTCGATTATCTGTTAATACGTTGACGATTACCGCAATACCTCCTGGGCCATAGCCTTCATACGTTATTTCTTCAAAGTTAGCTCCTTCAATATTACCTGTCGCTTTATTAATTGCACGTTCGATATTGTCATTCGGCATATTATCAGCTTTTGCATTTTCAATTGCTGTCCGAAGCGCCGGGTTCATATCCGGATCGCCTCCACCCTCTTTTGCCGCTGTATAAATCAAACGAGAATGACGCATAAAAATGCAAAAGCTGATAATAT